>Ga0118677_10005644_pt1 | contig 21758 bp, 18 predicted proteins | sample AliMusrvi5mmetaG_FD_86154 | JGI IMG/M metagenome (GOLD analysis project Ga0118677, IMG submission 86154)
ATATAAAAACTGCTGAAAATCACAACAGTGATTATTTGTGTTCTTAGCCGTTGTTAATAAATCATGGGTTTTTGGTGGGTTTTGTTGATAAAATAGCGGCTTTGGCTGCAATGTGGGTTAATGTAACTGATGCGGTATTGGAACACCCGGAAGTTGTTCCTGTTACTGTGTAAATGGTTGTTGTTGTGGGTGACACTATTTGAGTATTACCACTTCCGGGTAATCCACCACTCCAACTATATGTAGTTGCACCCGTTGCTGTAAGTGTGGTTGAGGATCCATTGCAAATAGTGGACGGAGCAGCATTAAGTGTTACACTTGGAATAGGATTAACAGTAATGGTTATTGAAGCAGTATTTGAACATCCATTTCCATCAGTACCTGTAACTGTATATTCTGTTGTGGTGGTTGGCGCCACGGTCTTAGGATTACCTGTTCCCAAGCCTCCGCTCCAACTGTAGGATGTGGCTCCGCCTGCTGTAAGTGTGGAAGAAGCGCCATTACAAATAGTGGACGGCGATGCGCTCAAGGTAACAGTTGGTATGGTATTTACTGTTGCCGTCACAGAAACTCTGGGTGTTGAAGTATATCCATGATCAGATGTAGTAGAAACATAGTAATTAGTAGTTGTAGATATTGATGGCGTTACAAACGAAGCCCCCGTGCCAAGGGAAGTGCCTCCTGTGGATGCAGCATACCAATTTATAGTTCCACCTGATGCAACAGCGCCTAAAGTATCAGTTCCTGTTCCACATCTTGAGCCTGGTGTTGTTGAAGTAATATTTAGTACATCAAATGATGCTACCACATTTTCAAAGGCTCCTAAATAATTATAAAACATGGCATCTACATACAGATCAACATTGTTAGAAACAGTTGTAGAATCTAATTGTACATTGTTCTTTTTATAAAGAATCTTATTTCCTTTACGCTCAATTTTAATGGAATCACCAGCAGCATAATATGCAAGCATTTTCATAGTGGTAGTATTTATAACTTCAAGAAGTCGTCCGTTAGAATTCAAATACAAACCCCATCCTGTAGTTCCCCAACAACTGCCTGAGCCACCACTTTGAAAACCAAGTACACGATTGGAATTAGTTTGATTTATTTTATAAGCAACCCATCCATTAGTTCCTGATTTAAGCACATTTTTTGATTCGGCGCCATCACACCAATTAGTACGATTGTAGTACTTTTTTAATGTATCATTAGATACTGTTACATAGCCTGCAAAATTTGTCCACTTAACTTTTGGCTGTCCATTAGCAACAAATATTGTGCAACAGCAGAATAAGGTAATTATTGAAATTTTTATTGAGAGTTTCATAGCTTTTATTTTTAGTACTTGATTTCATTGAGTTTTTTGATTTTGGTAATACTCTGATTCATGTTGTCTTTTGGAATAATTTCAACATCAAATAAACGATTTCTGTGAAATCCTAAATCAACAACTATGGTATTATTGCTTTGCAGATAAGAAGGCTGAAAACCGGTTTCACTTCTTTTGGCATGGGGTGTGGAGTCAACAACAGCATTAATAAAACCTGTGATAATACTGTCTTTTGCGGGGCTGTCAAAATTGTCAACAATATTAGAATTGTTCCGAAGGTCTTTCATTGTAAGATGAAAATTATTCATGGCTACACCCGCAGGAATCTGAATGAAACATCGTACACTCCATATCGAATCATAATCATTCGCCTCGAGATAATCATAATTGTATTCCATCCAATATCTGATAGTATCGAGTAGTTGTTGTTGCTGTTGCTGTGGTTGCATCTGAGGTTGCTGAGCTTTAAGTTTGACGCTTAGAGCTACAAGCAAAATCATAAAAACTAAGGTAATTGTTCTTTTCATAACTATTGTATTTAAGTTTATAAATAAAGTTCACATAAGTCCTCGCAAATTCCACTAAAAATTATAAGAGTTTATTATCGAATATTCTCTTTTTTCAAAATGTATAATTCCATTGAAATTGGATGTACCATTTATTGCGAAATAAATATAGGCAAAGTGACTGTTATTATTTTATTGAAGAGTTACATAATTTTAGATTATAGTTACATAATTCACACATTTGCAAATTTTACCTGTTCGCATTAATCAGCAAGTTCTCGCTCTATCTGACGAATGCGTGGAAACAACTCACATCAAACACGCTTTTGAACCCCTGCACAAAGTGAAAGCCAATAACTATTGTTTTTATAAAGGCTTCAATGTTGAACAATGTGCCAGAATTATTATTCACGGTTACTCTTATTATTAAGGAGGTCAATAAAAAGTAAGCAAATTGTTCTCGTATCCTCATTTTATTTTCCATCTCTTATCCCCATAATCTCCCCTATTTTAACTAATTTTGCACTCTTAGATTACAAGGATTATGATAAATTTTGAAAAGTTTACCTTAGAGAACGGCCTGCGTATGATCGTTCACAAAGATACTTCCACTCCCATAGTTGCAATGAACATATTGTATGATGTGGGTGCAAGAGATGAAGATCCCGAACGCACAGGCTTTGCTCATTTGTTCGAACACCTGATGTTTGGCGGCTCGGTGAATATTCCCAAATATGATGAACCCCTGCAGCAGGTGGGTGGCGAGAACAATGCTTTTACAAACAGCGATATCACCAACTATTATCTCACCCTGCCAAAACAAAACATTGAAACCGCTTTTTGGCTTGAATCCGACAGGATGGCCGGTCTTGCATTTTCTGAAAAAAGCCTGGACGTGCAGAGGAATGTTGTCACCGAAGAATTCAAACAGTCATATCTAAACCAGCCTTATGGCGATGTGTATCTTTTGCTGAAGCCCATGGCTTACAAAGTGCATCCCTATCAATGGAACACCATAGGCAAGGACATTTCGCATATTCAGAATGCCTCAATGCAAGAGGTGAAAGCTTTTTTCAACAGGTTTTATTGCCCCAACAATGCCATCATGGTTGTGGCCGGTGATGTGGATACGGAAGAGATCAGATCACTTTCTGAAAAATGGTTCGGACCTATTCCCCGCGGACCTGAAAACAAACGCAACCTCCCCGCCGAGCCTGAACAAACAGAAGCAAGACGTCAGAGTGCGATACGCAATGTGCCTCTTGAGGCCATCTACAAGGTTTATCACTGCTGCGCAAAAGCTGACAAAGAATTTTATGCACTGGATCTTCTGTCGGACATACTCTCAAACGGGCGTTCAGCAAGGCTTTTCCAGGAACTGCTGATGAAACGGCAGCTTTTCAGCGAGATCAACGCCTATGTTTCGGGCGACATTGACAAAGGGCTTTTCATCATTGACGGCAAGCTGATCAAAGGCATTTGCATGGTGGAGGCTGAACTCGGCATTGTGGAAGAACTGGAAAAAATAATGGAGAATATTGACGACTCTGAACTTGAAAAAGTGAAAAATAAAATTGAATCCACGCATGTTTTTTCAGAAATGAGTGTGCTCAACAAAGCAATGAACCTCGCCTTTTCAGAATTGATGGGCGACGCAGCAATGGTGAATGAAGAACTGGAAAAATACAGGGCTGTGACAAAAGAGCAGATCATGCAGCAGGCAAAAGAAATTTTCAGAGAGGAAAATTGTTCGACACTTTATTACAAGGCTGAGAAGGAATAGAAAATAGAAAGTAGGAAAGAAGGAAAAATTATGAAAACCATTGACAGAACAATAAAACCCGAAATAAAAACCATTGACAGAGTAGCGCTATTAACTCCCAAAGAAGTTGTGCTTGACAATGGTGTCCACATGTATTCATTCAATGCGGGAACGCAGGATGTTGTCAGGATTGAATGTGTGTTTAATGCAGGGACCTGGTACCAGGAAAAAAAACTTACTGCATTCTCCACAGTGAAGATGCTGAAAGAAGGCACAAAGGATTATTCGGCTTCGGATATTGCTGAGATATTTGATGCCTGTGGGGCTTACATTGGAACTGAAGCGGAGAAAGACTACACTTATGTTTCGCTTTATACCCTTAACAAACATCTTGAAAAGCTGCTACCTGTTTTCACCACAATGATACGTGAATCTGTGTTTCCACAGCATGAGTTATCCGTAATGTTGGCAAACAAAAAGCAGGAACAGATGGTTTCGATGGAGAGGGTAAGTTTTATTTCAAGGACAAAATTTGCCGAGCAACTTTATGGAAAAGATCATCCTTACGGGCAGAGCGCAGAGCTTAACGACTACGACAATGTGAACAGGGAAGAACTGGCAGCATATCACCAAAAGTATTATCATCCGGGCAATTTGAGAATAATCACATCAGGTAAAATAGATGATACTACGCAGACATTGATCAACAGATTTCTTGGCGATAAAGACTGGAAGCAGGGTGAGAAAGCCATAGCCAATGAATGGCAGTTGCCCACAGACAGTGAAAAGAGGATATTCATTCCAAAAGAAAATGTTCTTCAATCAGCCGTAAGGATTGGCAAAGTCCTTTTCACAAAAAAAGATCCTGATTATTTCGGAATGGGAATATTGAATACCATTCTTGGCGGCTACTTTGGTTCACGATTGATGACAAATATCCGCGAAGACAAAGGTTATACGTATGGCATCAACTCAGGCATCATTTCGCTGAGGAATTCAGGTTTTATGTACATCGCTTCCGAAGTTGGCGCTGATGTGAGGGAACTGGCAACCAAAGAAGTTTATCATGAAATGAATTTGCTCAGGAACGAACTTGTCCCTGATGAAGAACTTTCACTGGTGAAAAATTATCTGGCAGGTTCATTCCTTCGCAGCATTGACGGACCTTTTGCACTTGCTGACAGATTTATCGGTATCCTTGATTATGGCTTTGATTTCAATGAATATTACAACCGTTATCTGCAAACAATAAAAGATATCACACCTCAGCAACTGCAGGTACTGGCCAATAAATATTTCATTGAAGATTCGTTTTTTGAAACAGTGGCGGGGAAGTAGAAGGATTGGTCATTGGTCATTGGTCATTAGTCATTGGGTCATTAGTTATTGGTCAAAAGTCATTGGGTCATTTACTACGAGTCTTTTATGGTCATTAATAGTCATTGGTCATTGATGGTCATTGATTGTCATTGAGGGGATTAAATAAAGAATAGATTATCCAATAGGTAAACATTTAATTCTTTCAGGGTTTCCTCCAGAAATTGACGAATACTGCCGGTAAACACTTGAACTTTGATCCCACTCCGATAAATCTTTTTCTTGCCACCAAGACTCAAAGACTCGAAGTTTCGCAAAAAAATTAAACTTGCTTTTCAATGCTTTGCGCATCTTGGTGTCTTGCTGTCTTAGCGGCAATTTAATGCTTTATTACTTTTCGGAGCAGACTCAACTTTTAAACCCTTAAACATTTCAAACTCTTCAAACATTTCAAACCCTCCCCCCTTTTTTCAATCTTTATTTTTATTCAGAGGCAACCTTTATCATTTTTTTTATGTCTATAATATAGTTTTGGTTAAAACAGTATAATAAAAGTGTAGAAATACACAACAAATCGTTCTTTGTTTACCCTCTTTCCTCAGGGCTGTCTTGAAATTACACATGTCGCTCTATCCTCCCGCTGCCTGCAAATTGGACATGAAACCGTAATTTTTTGACAGCCCTAATTTTTTTATAAACAAAGAATGGAAAAAAGATTTTTGAGGGAAGACAATAAAATTTAATAATTTTGCATTATGTTGCTGAATAAAGATTACAGGGTTTCATGAACAAACGCTTCCTTATCATATTGTTTTTCCTCCTTTCGCAGCTTTATTTTAAAAGTTATGCTTCGCATTATATGGGAGGAGAAATTACCTGGGAATGTCAGGGCAATGGTAATTTCAGGTTTATTCTTAAATTATACAGGGAATGTAGTGGAATCACGTTTAGCTCTCAGGAACTATTAACCACAAATATTCCGGCAATTCCTTCTATTACGATGACACTTGTTTCGCAAACGGATATGTCGCCCAACTGTAATGCTTCCGGACCAAGTATTCAATGTTATCCGCCTCCTTCAAATGCCAATACCGGTGCGGTTGAAGAATGGTATTACACTTCAGATGCGGTTTATCCGAATGGTATTACTTTATCCGGTATTCCTCCGGCAACAGGATGGATTTTTTCACATTCAAGTTGCTGCAGAAATCCTTGTACCAATATTACCAATGCAACAAACTATGGTTGGTTTTTGCGTGCCGTCATGTATCCTTATAACGGACAAAATGAAAACCCCTGTTTTGACAATTCTCCCACTTTTGCAGAAAAGCCTTCAACTGTAATTTGCACAGGGTATCCATTTACCTATAATCATAACGCATGGGATAAAGACCTTGATTCTCTCGCATTCGATTGGGCAGCACCTTTGGACCAAAACAGTTTGCCATTAACGCCCTATTTTGCCGCCGGCTACTCTTATACAACTCCTTTACCGGGCACTACATTCAATCCGAATAATGTTCCTGCCACAATTAATCCTTACACAGGTGAAATTTCTTTTACATCTTTTACACAGGGTGCATTTGTTACTGTTACTAAAGTTACATCGTATAAATGCGGGATAAAAGTTGCGGAGATATTCAGAGAAATGCAGGTAGTATTGTTGGCTTGCGGGAATAACACTCCTCCGGCAGTAACAGCTCCTTTTCCGAATAATTTAGGAAATTATGTCAATTATAGCGACACTGTGTGGGCGGGAACATTGGTAACTTTTCCAATGTCAGCAACGGATTTTGGATTGTTGCCGAGCGGGAATCCGCAAACACTGCATCTTTTTGCTTCAGGGCCGCAGTTTGGAACAAATTATACGAGCACAACAGCAGGCTGTCTTAATCCGCCATGCGCGACACTCAATCCCGCCCCTCAACCGGCGCCTGTTGGTTTGAGCGGGCAATATGGTGTACAAACAAATTTTAGCTGGCAGACTGATTGTGATCATATTTCAACCAATATCGGTTGTGGTTCTTTGTCTAATGTTTACAACTTTATTATCAAAGTGCAGGATGATTTTTGTCCTGCGCCGGCCATCAGTGTGGCCACAATAACCATTGTTGTTAAAGCAACACCCATTCTTCTTCCACCAAAGTTACGATGTGCTTCAGTGGATCCCGCGGGCAATGTTACGCTTTCGTGGCAGGCAGTGCATGACACTATGAATAGTTTTAACAGCTATCATATTTATACGGCTACAAACCCTGCCGGACCCTTTACTAAAATTGACAGCATTTTCAATATTAATCAAACATCCTATACACATACAGGGGCCGGGGCCAATACGCAGTCAATATACTATTACATAAAAACGAGGTCGGGATGCTATGGCAAATATTATTCAGCGTCTTCGGATACTTTAAGAACAATTTTCTTGAATGCTGTCAATTCGGGTTCCGGAACAGCACAAATTACATGGAATCCATTGCACAATCCGAATCTGCCTACATCGCATGGCTGGTATCACCTTTACAGGGAATATCCTCCCGGAGTGTGGACAATGATTGATTCAACGCAAGCTCTTTCCTATTCTGACACTATTACGCTATGTCATGCCCAGATCAATTATTATGTTGACATAGAAGACTCGCTTCCCTGCACATCTGTGTCATCTATTGACGGAGATCTTTTCCAGGATATAACAGCGCCCGTTACTCCTGTGATGGACTCTGTAAGTGTGAATGCTTCGGGTACTTATTCTATGCTTGGCTGGACACAATCTCCTTCAGGCGATACTCAGGGGTATATTGTTTACGAAAGCATAAACGGGGTTTGGATCCCTATTGACACGGTTTATGGAATAGGAACAACAACATACACAAATACACATTCCACAAATTCCAATCCAGATTCGGCTTCGCTGGCTTATTGCATAGCTGCTTTCGACAGTTGTCATAATACAAGTCCGCTTGGGATTAATCACAAAACTATTTACCTCAATTCTCAGCTGGATATTTGTGGAGGCAGTGTAAGACTTAGCTGGACACCGTATATCAACATGCATCCGGGCCTTATGGGATACAAGGTTTTTGTAAAAGAAAACAACGGGCCATTGACACTTCTTACTACCAATCCGCCAACGAATCAATCATACACCCACACACCGCTGAATCAGGGATCAGTTTATGTCTATACTATACGGGCTTTTGACAGTACGGGCACAGTTACCTCTACTTCCAACCCAGATACTGTTATTGCATACGCACCAAGTCAACCCCAATTTGTTTACCTCCGCTATGTCACTGTCAGAAATAATATCTCGGTTGATCTTAAAGCAATTATTGATACTTCCGGATATATCTCAACATGTAAAATAGTGCGTGCAGAAACTTTTGCCGGACCATTTTCTCTCATTGGAAATGTGAATCCCGTGCCAAATTCAAATACGATAAGTTATAACGATGCTTCAGTTTTTGTAAATCAAACGAGTTATTATTATAAAGTGATACTTGTGGATAGTTGCGGAAACGATGTGGTGACAAGCAATATTGGCAGAACAATCTACCTTCAGGCAACACCGGGATCTGATATGAAAAACAGTTTATCCTGGAACAATTATCAGGATTGGCTTGGCGGAGTTAGCCTATACAGAATTTACAGAAAAGTTGATGATGTTCCCGATCCGAATCCCTTGGTAACACTTCCGCCAACTACTTTAAATTATATTGATGATGTGTCAGCATTGACTGAAACCACAGGAAAATTTGAATATCAGGTTCAGGCTGTTGAAGGTCCCGGAGATCCTTATCTCGTAACAGATACCAGTGTTTCAAACGACGCAATAGCGCTTCAACCGCCAAGGTTTTATGTTCCCAATGCTTTTGCACCAAAAGGATTGAATAACATTTTTATTCCTGTGAATGTATTTGTCAATTCCGAAGATTATCTGTTCTCCATTTACAATCGCTGGGGCATGATCATATTCTCTACTTCCGATACAAAGATGGGATGGAACGGAACTTTTGACGGGTTGCCATCGCCACAAGGAGTCTATGTTTATTCTATAAAATACAAAAACTCCCAGGGCAAAACCGTTCAGAAATCAGGAACGGTCACTCTTCTCAGGTAAATTCTATTACCCGAATTTTCTTATTCTGCTTTTAAATTAATGGTGAAATTGAGTGGTTTTTCCTGAGGGACCCAAGGAAAGAGAATGATTTTTTTGGTGATAAGGGAGAAAAGATTTTCAAATGACAACCTATGCAGAGAGCAGTATTTTCAATAAAAGCGGACAACCTTACATCACCAGTGAATGAACTTATTTTTTGATCCTTTCAATGAGTATCTCCCAAACCAGTTCACTTTCAAAACCGCGTGAAATAGCAAAAAAAGCAAGCTTATTATTTCTCAGGAAAATGTTTGTTTCTTTAATTTCCCTGTTTTTCTTCTCAATGATATTCTTTAAAATTTCCCGGTAATCATCTTCATTGATTTCAGCGAGGGCATGGCGGATACAGTAATCAGAGATTTTTCTGTGCTTTAATTCCTTCTTTATTTTATTTCTTCCCCAATTTTTAATTCTGAATTTCCCGCCGGCATATGCTTTTGCAAAACGTTCTTCATTCAGAAAACCTTCGGAAATCAGTTGTGAGATCAAGGCTTCCACATCTTCGCTGTGCAACCCCCAATAATAAAGTTTATCACGCACCTCCTGATGGCAGCGTTCCTGATAAGCGCAATAATCAAGGGCTTTCCTGTATGCCTCCTCTTTGGAATAGAATTTCTTTTTCGCTTCCATGATTGATTAAATGCTAAATTGCTGAACTGCTAAATTGCTTATTTGTGTTTCACAAAACAACTAACGACTAACAACAAACCACTAACGTTACAACTTAATCTCGTCGTCGTCTTTATTAAAAAAATGATATTCCAGAAAATGGTATGAAGACATAGGAATGATCCTGATCTTTTTTCTGAATTTGAAAAACCATCTGAGCCTGATTGAGAACAGACCTTTTGTGAGATATGCGTAGATATAAGGATGGATGCACATCTTCAGATATTTTTCATTCTGCTGGTGAAGCAGGTACTTGATATTATTTTCAATGTCATCAATCAAAACAATGCTTGCTTTGATTTCACCGGAACCATCGCAAACAGGACATTTTTCAACTGTTTCGATATTCATCTCCGGACGCACCCTTTGACGGGTGATCTGAACAAGACCGAATTTACTCGGTGGAAGAATGGTGTGTTTGGCACGATCATACTTCATTTCATCTTTCAGCTTCTCATAAAGAAGACGCCTGTTAAGACCGTTATGAAGGTCAATAAAATCAACTACGATAATACCGCCCATATCACGCAACCTTAATTGGCGTGCTACTTCCGTTGCAGCTTCAAGATTTACTTCAAGTGCGTTTTGCTCCTGGTTGTTTTCTGCATTGGTGCGATGTCCGCTGTTCACATCAATAACGTGCATAGCTTCCGTATGCTCGATGATCAGATAGGCGCCACTCTTAAAGGAAACATTTTTCCCGAACGAAGTTTTAATTTGCTTCTCAACTCCAAAATGTTCAAAGATGCTTGTCTTGCCTTTGTAGAGTTTTACGATATCCTGCAGGTCGGGAGATATTGTCCTGACATAAGATTTTGTTTCCTCAAATAATCGCTGATCATTTACGTGAATGCTGTTAAAAGAAGCATTCAAAAGATCCCTCAGGATAGCCGAAGTTCTGTCAAGTTCACCAATTGCTTTCGAAGGTGGCTTTGCAACTTTCAGCATTTCGGTCATGCTTTTCCATTTCACAACCAAGTCGCGCATGTCTGCATCAAGCTCAGCGACCATTTTATTTTCAGCAACAGTGCGAACAATAATGCCGAAATTCTTTGGTCTTATGCTTTGAGCAAGTCTTTTCAGGCGGTTTCGTTCTTCAGGGTTTTTGATCTTCTGTGAAACGGAGATCTTATCCGAAAAAGGAACAAGTACCATATACCTTCCTGCTAAAGAAAGGTCAGAACAAACGCGCGGGCCCTTAGTAGAGATAGGTTCTTTGGCAACCTGAACAAGAATTTGATGATTTACGCTAAGGACATTTGAAATCTTTCCGGTCCTTTCAATATCTTTTTCCAATTGAAATCCTTCAAGAGTGTTACCAGTCAGTTTTCCTGACATGGCCATTTTAATGAATTTATTCAGTGATTGAAATTGTGAACCCAGATCAAGGTAATGAAGGAAAGCATCCTTTTCATACCCTACATCAACAAACGCTGCATTTAATCCCGGAATAATCTTTCTGACTTTCCCCAGATAAACATCTCCAACTGCATAATTCTTGCCGCTTGTATCTTTGTTTAGCTCAACCAATCGCTTATCTTCAAGTAGAGCGATTACAACTTCAAACTGGTTGGCATCTATAATTAATTCTCTGTTCACTAAAGGTCAGATTAATTGAAATAATCCCCGAAAAGGAGATTGAAATGAGGAGTAAAAAAAATTATTAAATCAAATAATAACATAACGCCCCCTTACGGAGACATTATGTTATTATTAATAAAGAAAACATTGTGAACGTTCAATAAGAAAAAGGACTATTTCTTTTTATGTCTGTTCTTTCTCAAACGTTTTTTACGTTTATGCGTAGACATTTTGTGCCTTTTTCTTTTCTTTCCGCTTGGCATACATTAATTTTTTAAATTGATTTTAAAATACTTTCTGAAAAGAAATTATTTTACATGTTTCTTAACGTCGTTCACAAAAGTTTTAGCTGGTTTAAAAGCGGGGATTTTATGAGCAGGGATAATGATTGTTGTATTCTTTGAGATGTTTCTACCTGTTTTTTCAGCGCGTTTTTTAACTATAAAACTGCCAAAACCTCTCAAATAAACATTGTCACCTTTTGCTAAAGATGCCTTCACTGCATTCATGAAAGATTCAACTGTTGCCTGTACTGCAACTTTTTCAACTCCGGTTTTTCCAGCAATAATTGCTACGATTTCTGCTTTTGTCATAACTTCACTAATTTAGGTTATTATTAAATTATTATTAAATTTGGGTTGCAAAGATATACTTTTTTATTTCGATTGAAAAAATATTTTTGCTTTTTTTGCGTATAATTCTCTCAATATTAAATTTATTTGACCCCTAATATGAATTTTGCTTCTGAAATTACTGTCTGGTACAGGCGAAATCAACGAAAACTTCCCTGGCGAAACACGCAGGATCCTTACAGAATTTGGCTTTCTGAGATCATCATGCAACAGACCCGTGTGGAACAAGGGCTGAATTATTACAATAAATTTGTTGAAACATTTCCGACTGTTGCTGATCTTGCAAATGCGCATGATGACGTTGTGATGAAGCTATGGCAGGGACTTGGCTATTATTCCAGGGCAAGAAACCTTCACTACACAGCAAAGCAAATCGTGAAAAATTATGGCGGTATTTTCCCCAACGAATTTAAAGAAATAAGGGCATTGAAAGGAATTGGCGATTATACTGCATCAGCAATAGCATCGTTTGCATTCAACAAACCCTATGCTGTAGTTGATGGGAATGTGATGCGGGTAATAACAAGAATTTTTGGCATCACTGAACCGATTGATAAATCAAATGCAAGAAAAAAAATCAACAAAATTGCTGAAGAATTACTGCCTCATGAAAATCCGGGGTTGTATAATCAGGCTATAATGGAATTCGGCGCAATTCAATGCAAGCCTGCCAATCCTTTGTGTGAGGAATGTTGCATGAATAAAATTTGTTTCGCTTTTGAAAATAAAATGGTCAGCGGTATCCCTTTTAAAACAAAGAAAAATGCCGCAAAGAAAAGGCATTTGAATTACCTTATTATAAGTCTTCATAAAGGCAAAGCCATATACCTTTATATTAATAAGAGAACCGGGAACGATATTTGGAAAAATCTTTATGACTTTCCGAGTATTGAAACTAACGAAATGCAGGAGCCCGCTGTGCTTATTCAATCCCGGCAATGGAAATCAATTTTCAATAATAAAAAATATGTCATCACAAAAGTCTCGGATATTTTCAAACATCAATTAACTCATCAAACAATTTATGCACGCTTTTATGAAATTTCAATCAAATCCCCACTTACAATTCATGACCCGAAAATTATCTTAGTTGACGAAAACGACTTGAAGGAATATGCCATTCCACGCTTGATTGATAAGTATCTTCAGTTGCGATGACAACTAATTTTATGTTGACCTTATTTATAGCGATTAAAATAAATTTTCGATTTTATGTTCCGGTTTAAATGTTTTTTATACTTTTGAAACAACAAATAAATGTTTAACACTTAAAATAAATTTTTATGGCTGGAGTAAATAAAGTAATATTACTGGGTCACCTAGGAAAGGATCCCGAAATACGCACAACTGAAAATGGCGTTAAAGTTGCAACTTTTTCGCTTGCTACTTCCGAATCATACAAGAATAAGGAAGGTCAAAAGATAGATCAGACAGAATGGCATAACATAGTAATATGGCGCGGACTTGCCGAAATCGCTGAAAAATTTCTAAAAAAAGGTTCGCAAGTTTACCTTGAAGGAAAAATCAGGACTAGAAACTGGGACGATAAGGAAGGTATTAAAAGATATACTACTGAAATTATTGTTGATAATCTGAACTTAGTTGGAACAAAAAGAGATGAAGCTCCACCTCTTCCAATTGAACCTGATATAATGCCAAAAGCTTCAATGGCACCGGGACCAGATGATGACCTTCCATTTTAATAATTAAAATTTCAGTTCATCAAAACACAAAAGCAGGAGAATCGCTCTCCTGCTTTTGTGTTTTTCGCATTTAAGATTTAGTGAAATTCAAAAATTATTGATGGTTTTTCAAATCTATTGGCTACTCAAATTATGTGTAATAAAACAAAGTAATAAAATAGCCTTGGAAGGGCTATAGGGTGCAATCTAAGTAAAAATAATATTTGCGAAAGCTGTGAGTATTTCACTCATACTATACTATGATTCAATCAAATTACTCACTTTAGTAAATGCTTTAAAAGCCAATAACAACACACTTCGGAATGATTCCGCAGTGGTTCTGAATCATTCCGCACTAGTTCGGAATCACTCAGAAGTGGTGCGGAATCATTCCGAAGTGGTTCTGGATCATTCCGCACTAGTTCGGAATCACTCAGAAGTGGTGTAAAATCATTCAGAAGTGGTGCGGAATCATTCAGCACTGGTTCGGAATCATTCCGAAGTGGTGTAAAATCATTCAGCACTGGTTCGGCATCACTCCGAACTGGTGTAAAATCATTCAGAAGTGGTGCGGAATCATTCAGCACTGGTTCGGAATCATTCCGAACTGGTGTAAAATCATTCTGAAGTAGTGCGGAATCATTCAGCACTGGTTCGGCATCACTCCGAAGTGGTGTAAAATCATTCAGCACTGGTTCGGCAACATGCCGCACCATTTCAGGAAGACTCCGCACTGGTGCGGCGGATAACTGAAGTGGTTCGGAATGATTCCGAACCACACCTGTTCAGGAAAGCATCCCTTCAATTTTTATTCGTTGCATTTCAAATTTAATTCGAATTTCTTTTTTGCTAAAATTTATTTTACCATCCTGCTCATGCGCATCAATATTTGTATGGAATTTCGTGACCTTATTTTAAAAAGTCTTTTCCGTGTCTTCTATTAATTTGTATATTTGTCGCTGATAAAAAAACAAACATAATTCTAGTAAAAATGGAAAAAAGTAAATTTCTGAATGAGACCATAGAGCATATTGATATTAAAAAGTACAACATAGTTCCAATGATTGACGCCATGAAGAACATGGCCTTTCAGGCAAGGAACCTGAACCGTGCAGCAGAAATTTTTGATCTGATGCAGAAGGACAAAGAATGTACCGTTTTCCTTACTCTCGCCGGCTCTCTGATATCTGCAGGGTTGAAACAGGTCATCGTTGACCTGGTTAAAAATAACATGATTGATGCGATTGTTTCAACGGGAGCAAATATTGTGGACCAGGATTATTTTGAAGCATTGGGATTCCGCCACTATAAAGGAAGTCCGTTCCAAAACGACGCTGAACTTCGCAATCTTGGCATTGACAGAATTTATGATACGTACATTGACGAAGATGAACTGAGAATTTGTGATGAAACCATTGGAGAAATTGCAAACAGTCTTGACCCAAAGCCATATTCTTCCAGAGAGTTTATCATTGAAATGGGGAAATTTCTTGACAAGAATGATAAGTACAAATCATCCAGAGAAGACTCAATAGTTTATCAGTGCTACAAAAAAGGAGTGCCTATTTTTGTTCCTGCATTTTCCGATTGTTCGGCAGGTTTTGGTCTGGTTCACCATCAGTGGAACCACCCGGAAAAACAGGTAAGCATTGATTCAGCAAGGGATTTCCTTGAAATTACCAAAATAAAAATAAACAATAAAGTGACCGGCATTTTCATGATCGGTGGTGGTGTTCCTAAGAATTTTGTGCAGGATATTGTTGTTGCCGCCGAGGTTTTAGAATTCGATGTTCCAATGCACAAATATGCAATTCAGATCACTGTTGCCGACGAAAGAGATGGCGCTTTATCAGGCTCGACGCTGAAAGAAGCAAGCTCCTGGGGCAAAGTTGACACTACTTTCGAACAAATGGTGTACTCTGAAGCTACTATTGCAATGCCTCTGATTGTTGGATATTCATACCACAAAGGCAGCTATAAGGTAAGGAGCGAACGCCGTTTGAATGACTCATTGTCGAAATAGGTTGCAGGGTATTGCCACATTTTTTAATCAAAAGTTTGACTGAATAGGAATATTGTTAAAACATCAAAAGAAAATTTTAATCATTAACAAAATTTAGCTTTTCACACAATAATTAAGGAAATGTTGCGTTATGCAGGTGATAAACAGGTTTGTGACATTCATCTTTAGAAGCAACAATATCCATCAATAAACATTTTTATTTTTTTCGGACCTGTTTTCCGTTAGTTTAATTTATTTGTTATCAAAATAATTTTTATTTTTACAAACTTATTGCCATACACGTGTCTGATAGAATTGTAATTATACCTACGTATAAGGAGCGCGAGAATATCGAAAAGATAATCCGTAAAGTTTTCTCCCTGCCTATAGAATTTGATATTTTGGTTGTCGAAGACAACTCACCTGATGGTACTGCAGATATAATCCGCGGACTGATGAAGGAATTCAGTAACCGGCTTTTCATGGAGGAAAGAAAAGGCAAACTGGGACTGGGAACAGCTTATATCCATGGATTCAAATGGGCATTGAAAAAGGATTATAAATTCATCTTTGAGATGGATGCCGATTTCTCACATAACCCTGATGATCTTTTGAAACTGTATAATGAATGTGCAAATAAAAATGCAGATGTTGCAATTGGCTCAAGATATATCACCGGTGTGAATGTTGTCAACTGGCCAATGGGAAGGGTGATCATGTCATACTATGCATCATCGTATGTCAGGGTTGTGACAAGAATGAAGATCAGGGATACCACAGCAGGATTTAAGTGTTACCGTGCAGAAGTTTTAAAAGCTATAGATCTCGACAGGATCAAATTTACAGGCTATGCTTTCCAGATCGAAATGAAATTTACAGCATGGAAACTTGGATTTAATATTGTGGAAGTACCCATCATTTTTACTGACAGAACCGAGGGTCAGTCAAAAATGAGCAAAGGCATTTTTAAAGAAGCAATACTTGGAGTGATCAGGTTGCGCCTCGACAGCTTGTTTAGAAAGTACAGAAGACTTGAAGCATAAAAAAATAAAAAAGTTAATAATAAAAGGTATGGTTGAAACCATACCTTTTTATTTAGATACATGAGAACGATAATAAAAAATGCAACAATAGTCAATGAGGGCAGAACGTTTAAGGGTTCTGTGGTTATTGAAAACAACCTTATTGAAAAAGTGATTGAAGGGACTGCTGAGAATTTAAAAGTTGAAGATGCAGAGATCATCAATGCTGAAGGAAAATATTTATTTCCGGGTGTGATTGACGACCAGGTACATTTCAGGGAGCCGGGACTTACACACAAAGGGGATATTTATTCCGAATCAAAAGCTGCTGTTGCCGGCGGTATCACTTCATTTATGGAAATGCCAAATACCGTCCCCAATGCGACAACGATTGATATTCTTGAAGAAAAATACAAAATTGCTTCTGAAAAATCTTTTGGAAATTATTCGTTTTACATGGGAGCCACAAATGATAATATTGATGAGCTTCGAAAAATAGACAACAGCAATGTTTGCGGAATTAAAACTTTCATGGGATCATCAACCGGCAATATGCTTGTTGACAAATTGGAATCATTGCAACAGATATTTGCATTGAATAGCCTGATCGCAGTACATTGCGAGGATGAAAATACCATCAAAGAAAATCTCCGGAAACAAAAAGAGATCTACGGCGAAAACATACCTGTTTCTATGCATCCCGTTATCAGGAATGCCGAAGCCTGCATGAAATCATCATCTTTTGCAGTAGAACTTGCAAAACAAAATAACACCCGCCTGCATATACTGCACTTGTCCACTGCTGATGAAATGGATCTTTTAACCAATACGATCCCGTTAGCTGAAAAGAAAATTACCTCTGAGGTTTGTGTGCATCATCTTTGGTTTTCTGATGAAGATTATAATGAAAAGGGAGTACTCATCAAATGGAATCCCGCCATAAAATCAGCGAACGACAGAGCCGCATTGTGGGAAGCCCTTGATAACGGGAAATTAGATATTGTGGCAACAGACCATGCACCTCACACAATAGAAGAAAAAAACAAAACTTATCTGAATGCACCTTCCGGCGGACCATTGGTTCAGCATTCGTTGATTGCAATGCTGGAATTTTTTCATCAGGGGAAAATATCTCCCGAAAATATTGTCAACAAAATGTGTCATGCACCTGCTGTTTGTTTCAAAGTATCAAAACGCGGATTTATTCGCCCCGGATATTATGCCGACCTTGTCCTTGTTGACCTGAATTCGCCATGGAAGGTTAATAAATCAAACATTCTTTCAAAATGTAAATGGTCCCCTTTTGAAGGAACAATTTTTCAGTCTCAGATAACTCATACTTTCGTAAACGGTTATCCGGTATATCGCAATGGCATTTTTGATGAGACTCAAAAAGGAATGAGGTTGCAATTTGAGAGAGAATAGTTATTTTTGCAGGATATGAAAGCAATAAACTTCCTGTGTATTTCCCTGTTGGTTTTGATGATTTCTTGTGGAGAGAAAAAAGACAGTGTGGGTAAAAAAACCCCTCCTGCTGAAATTGTAACTCCCGAGCAAATGAAAGAAGTGCTTGTTGATGTTCTTTTAACCGAAGGTGCAATTGGCACTGCTGAGATGAAGCATCACGATATTAAATACCAGGCTTTACACTATTATAGCTACATTCTCAAAAAACACAAAATGACCAACCAGCAGTTCAATGAAAATTTCAATTACTACGCCGGCGACGTTGATCAGATGGAGAAAATAATCAATGATGTGATCAGTGAACTCAGCGAAAAAGAAGGAATGATCAGGAAAAAATAATAATTACAGGACCCACCTGATATTATTTTCTATTCTATTTACTAAACACAGCCGAACAGGTATCAATATCAGCACCGGTATTCACATAATAATTCCAGGTGATCTGGTTGTGACTGCTGTTAATGTTTCCGCTCCCCCTTATGTTAAGTGTATTCACTGTTTGACCCGGAACTGTCACATTGTTATTGGCAACAATACCATAAATACTCTGACTCGTTCCTATCTGGTAGAAATTTGAGAGAAGAACCTGTGCGGTGTTATTTTGGTTCAGGGTTATCCCCACTGAGAAAGCAGAAGAACCATTCAGGTGGCTTGTTTCATTGCATGACCATGTGCCAACAAAATTAGCCCTCGGATCTCCGGTTGGCGTAATATTGTTTGTATCGTTAGGATTACAGGCATAAATTAGCATAGCCAATAACGAAATAATGAATGCGGAGCGTATTATGTTTTTCATAAATCAAATTTATAGGTGACTTTCTATTACAATATTTATGCCATAGAACAGATTGCAAATTTAGGAAAATTTAATAAAATAGACAGTAGAAATTGTCATTCCTAAAATTTTATGCTTCAAATATTTTAGTAATTTTGCCGACCACTTAATTGTGAGTGTTATGCATCGGTTCGCAAAACCACAGCCAAACAATTACATTATTTGACTCATGGCAAACGACTTTATTAACAGTAAGAAATTTTTAAATTATGTCAATTAAAGTAAACAATATTACCAAAAACTACGGGGCTCAAAAAGCTTTGAATGATGTGTCATTGAAAATAGATGCAGGTGAAATTGTAGGGCTTGTAGGACCCAACGGAGCAGGCAAATCTACCTTGATGAAGATTATCACATGTTATTTGCCCCAAACTTCGGGTGATGCCTTTGTTTGCGATTTTAATGTAATTGAACATTCTCTCGAAGTCCGCAAAAAAGTAGGATATCTTCCGGAACACAATCCTCTTTACCTGGATATGTACGTTATTGAATTCCTCGAATTCATCGGGGGCATTTATAAACTCGGAAAAAACCTGAAAAGCCGTGTAGCCGAAATGATGGAAATAACCGGACTGGAATTGGAAAGAAAAAAGAAGATCGGCGCTTTATCAAAAGGATACAGGCAAAGAGTTGGACTTGCACAGGCGCTGATCCATAATCCCGAAGTGTTGATACTTGATGAACCAACATCAGGACTTGACCCAAACCAGATCATAGAAATTAGGAATCTGATAAAAGAAATAGGTAAAGAAAAAACTGTGCTTTTCTCGACCCACATCATGCAGGAGGTAGAGGCCATTTGCAATAAAGTCATCGTGATTGACAAAGGAAAGATCGTTGCTGACAGGACTACCGCTGATATGCATAAGTTCACAGCAAATGTTCAAATGATCTCTGTTGAATTTGACACCAAAGTTGAAAAATCAGAATTGCTTAATATCCCCGGCGTTCTTGATGCGATAGCTGTAAAAGATTTTCTGTGGAGTATAAGAACTGAGCCGGATAAAGATGCAAGACCTGAAATTTTCAAATTCGCTGTAAAGCATAATATCACCGTGCTTTCAATGAACATGGAAGAGCAAAGCCTTGAAGAGACCTTTCATCAACTTACCCAATCAGGTATTCAGTAATTTTTACAGCAGTTACTTGTTGTAATTGATTACAAAATGTAGCATCGAGCTTCTTCCTTAAAAGGGATTTTTTTCATTTTCTTCAAAGTTTATACGCTCCTGTTCATATACTGCCGGATAATTTTTTACCGTTAGTAATATAGCGTTAATGTACTCACCTAATAAACCAATGAATATAAGAAGTAATGAAAAGAAGAAAAATATACCGATCACTAACGGTGCTATCCCAACCGTAAAATTACTCCAGAATAATAATTTATAAACTAAATAAACTAAGCTTATAATGAAACATAAAAATCCCGTACTGAAACCAATTAAAGAAGCCATTCGCAGCAATGCCCTTGAATGCTGGACAAGGCCGCTGATAGCAGTATCATAAAGATTGACAAATTTGTTCTTTGACCTTCCCCAAACTCTTTTTTTCTGATGATACTTGAACTCTGCCCTCTCAAAACCTGTATCCGATATAAAACCCCGAAAATAAAGATAAGGGTCTTTGATTTCTCTGAATTTATCAATTACAATTTTATCATAAAGCCCGAAGCCAATGAAATTATCAATCAAATCACCTTCGTCCGAAAATTTTCTAATAAAATAGTAAAAGGCTTTTCTGATTAAAAACATCAATTTGTTTTCTTCGCTTTTTTCCTTGATACCAATAACAATTTTATATCCTTCTTCCCACTTTTTTATAAACTCAGGAATTAGTTCAGGTGGTTCCTTCAAATTAGCTAATAAAATAATAACAGCATTGCCATAACAATTAAACACTAAATTATGACCTGAACGTTCAGGGCCAAAATTCCGGGTGTTAAGTATTACTTTTACATTCTTATCCTCAGCAGCTAGTTTCCGCAGAATTTCTATAGTACCGTCAGTCGAGCCATTATCTGCAAAAATATGCTCGTAGCGGTATTGAGGAAGCTTCTCGAAGATCTCTTTAACTACTTTATGTATTGCTTGGACATTACCGGCTTCGTTGCATGTAGGAGTGGCAATGGAAATTATTTTTTTTCTTGTTATCAACATGTTATCTGCCTAATATTTGTTTTGATACATTTCTAATTACTTCGATTGAACTGCAAACTGGTTTAAATCCCAATTCTTCAGCTTTTCGATTTTCGGAAAAATATTGGTTTTTATAACCTGTCAGTGTAGCCGGTATAATTGATTTTTCAATTTCCCATTTTAAACTGTAATTCTTTGAAAAAAAATCAATTATTTCAAATTTGGAAACCGGATTTGTGGTATATAAATCAAAACCGGAATTTACTCCAGAATGCTCACTACATTTTTTAACCAATTGAAATAAATCATCACTTCCAGAATAATCACGTAACATATCATTTGAATTAGTTATAAAGGGTTTATTATTTTTTAAACAGCAAATAATTTCAGTAATAAATGATGGCCCCTCCAAATCAATAAATTTGCTGAAATAAGAAAATACCCTAATATCAAAAATAGTTAGTGAGTTATTAGAACGATGTTTTGCTTCAGAATTGATTTTTGCGATACTGTAAAAATCTTTTGAATCAATATGATTTATCGTAATACTCGATTTTGAATCAAAAAACGCTGGTTTGGAAAAATCTCGATAAATTGCACCACTGCTGAAATTAATGTAAATTGTTTGTTGATTTGATTTCAAATAATTCAAG
>Ga0118677_10005646_pt1 | contig 21754 bp, 17 predicted proteins | sample AliMusrvi5mmetaG_FD_86154 | JGI IMG/M metagenome (GOLD analysis project Ga0118677, IMG submission 86154)
CCAAACGAAAAGATACGGGCGAGGTTCTCCGAGGCGATGCCGATGCCGTTATCGGCCACCGAGATGTGGAGCCGGTTGTCCCCATTTAGATGCACCCCCAGGGTTAATCGCCGTGGCTCAGCCGTGGAGCCGGCCAGCGCATATTTGGCGTTGCTCATCAGGTTGACAAGGATCTGAACGACCTTGTGTTTGTCAAGGAGCAGATCCGGCAACGGGTCGAATTGTCGGACTACGGTCACCTCGTGGCGAGCCAGGGCTGCTGCATTCATGCGCAGGGCATCTTCAATCAGCGCCGGCACGGATTGGAAGTCCGCCACACCGGAGATCTTGGCCCAGCTTTGCTGCATGGTGACGATTTCCTTGATGTGGTCGATGTTCTGAGTGAGTTCCTGCAGTTCGCGGAGTATCGTGGTTCGCTCGGCTCCCACCTGTTCGGTGAGTGCCTCGAGGTAGGCAAGGAGCGGCTGCGCGCGGTCCTGGCGAATGAGAAAATCCGCCAAATCGGCGCGATGTTCCTCCAGCAGGGCGGAGACTTTGGCGATGTCCCGCGCTTTAGAAGCACGCATCAGGTCGGCAATGACTGCAGCCGAGGTGTTGACGCTGTTGAGGACGTTGCCAACGTTGTGCAGGACGCTGGTGGCGACCTCGGCCATGCCGGCTTGCCGGGAGGTTTCGGCGAGCTGCTGGTGGTTGCCTCGAATGATGTCGGTCTGCGCCCGCACCTGCCGGCGCAGCGAACCGATCCAGCCGGTGGCGGCGAGAACACTCACCGCGAGTCCGCCCACCAGCATAAGCGTGTGCCGGGCGGTCCACCAGGAGGGCGCGCGCAGCAATCTCACGTCTCCTGGTTCCGCCAGCAGCAGACGGAAGCTCCCCGCCTCATGAGTTTCGGTCCCTTGAATCGAACAGACACCCGCCAAGCGCAATATGCTCCCGGCGCGCCAGTGGGGCAGTGGTGCGCGGGCATTCTGGCCCACGAGACGGGCGGTGAAGATAACCGATCCGTCCTGCAGCACCAACCGGGGGGAGGCGGAACGCGGCACATCATGCAGCAACCTTGCTTCAAGCTGGATGACCGCACCGTTATTAGTCCCCTCCAGCAGGATTTGCTCCGCAGTAGTTTGCTTCGCTGGCGGCAAAGGCCCGGCACCCGTCCGCCGGAATGCGGCCTCCTCCAGGCGAGGCGCGAACTCATCCAGCGCCGGGAAGCCGAGCACCTCGAGCGCATCGCCCACCTCAGGCTGGTTGGTTTCCTGGGTGCTGACCCGCAGCCCGCCTGAAGCGTCCTGAAGGTAGAAGCCCTGGTCCCTGGTCGCCAGGGTGACTACCCCGCTGACCTTCACCCGGCGCCCCGCCAGCCGTTCGGGATCGAATTTGCCAACCTTTTCAATCGGGATGCTCCGGCGGGCAAACGGGTTCAATGGCGCTGGTTGCTCAATCTGGATTTGGTCCATGCCGGGGACATGCAAGAACACCCCGCTGATTTGCCCGCGGGCGTTGTATTCGGAGCTGCAGGCGCCGCGCAAGCTCACCAGGGACTCAACGAGTTGGGCTGCCGGGGGCTGGTTGCCGGGGGTAAGGATGATGGCTCTGAACCGCCCAAGGGGAGTGGTCAGGGTCAGGGTCAAATGCCCCGGTTCTTGCTCGATCCGCCGGACCACGCCGGCCAATTCAACAAAGTGCGCATCCAAGTTGCCCTCCGCCAAATCGCCAAGATCCACCATGGCAGGAGAGGGGAGGTTGGTCGTGCCCAATACCCGGATGGTTGCATTATCCACTTCCGGCCTGTATCCGCCCGCGCCGGTCTGACCAGTCACTTCGACCCACTGGCCGGCCTGCACGTCTCGTTGTTTCAAATCCACATACACCGCGTTGGTTCGCCCTTGCAGGAAGGCGTTCTGCCAGTCCGCGTCAGCAAAGGTAATAACGCCGTGGAGCCGGACCGGAATGCCACGCCCCGCCTCCTCCTTGCTTAGCCTAATGACGTCCCGTATTCGCGTGAGCGTCTGGTTGGTGCTGGCTGCGCCACCAGTCACGCCAGCCACGGAGGTCGCAGCCGCCGCTTGCTTTCGGAGGCGAACTTGTTCAAAGAAACCGTCCCTTAATAATGTCTGGTCCGGGGAGACCTCCAGGAACCCCCAGGCATCCACCCATTCGTTCTGTCGGGCGAAGGTCGTCTGAACCACCTGGACGCGGATGAGGCCGGTCGGGTCTTTGACCTCCAGGAACTCGCCCCGTTTATAGGCGGCGATCGAGCCGTTGATATGAACCATTTGGTTTGTCCACGCGCCCAGCTCCCGATTCAGAAGCGAATCAATGGACACCACGGGCATTCGTTCCGGAGCTAAGGCCGAGGGCTCAAGAATGTGGACTTCGTTTGATCCGGGTGCGGTGATCTCAGCCGACTCGATCCGGCCTTTGCTGAGCTTGCTCGAATTAATCCCCCGGACCCGAACGCGAGAGCCGACCAGGTGCTTGAAGGAGTCGTCAGCCGCGAGCGGGCCCATGACGAACACGACGCAACTCTGACCCCGGTCATTTATAACCAGGGCCAATCGCGCACTGCTGGCTTCCGCCACTCGCACTTCCCCACTGGTCTCGACCCACTGGCCGGTATCCTTGGCCAGGTCCGGCAGTTCCAGCGTAGTCGCAGGCGGCAGCGCGGCGCGGCCTGCTACCACCAGATGAAGGTTCGTCAGGGCACGAGACCCCTCCACAAACGCAATGGTGCCGGTGATCTCGACCTGATCACCGCTTTTAAGCGGCATTGGAAAACTCCGTGGTGTGAGATATATCGTTTCAGACCCATCATGGAGATACAACAGACCCCATTCCGCATCGTAACAAAGCACGACACATTGGAACCGAACCGGCCGGCCTTTAAGGGCTCCCTCCGGCGGCACCGACCAATACTGGGAGAACGTTCGCACTTCCCCTGGAGGGGACTGCTGCCCTGCGGTGGCTTGACTTGGTATAATCCACCAAGAAAGCAAAAGCACACAACACGCCGCGAACACGCTCGCGCTCCTCATTTCCTTTTGCTTGTTTCGGGCCTCGCTTGGGGTCACAGATTCTCTTCCCTCTTCTCCAGGTTCAGGCAAAATCACTCCTGAGGTTTGCTCAGGGACTTGGTGTAGGGCGGCCTGGCGCCTGGGACGTCCATATATGGTATGCCGATGGCCGAAGTGGCAGCCTGACGTTCCCCAAACAAACAGAATTGAGGTCCCCACTCTGTAGTGCTCATATTCTCCATGCATGCGCAGACAGTTGCCCGCCTCAGTCCGAGACGAGCGGCGTCTAGATTTGTGACACTGGCCATCACCCTATGCAAGTTCCTTTTATATTCTGTTAGCCCGCGAAGCAGAGCCACTTCTTGAGCTACGACAAGCACCTCAGAGTACTCGCTGGCAAGGCTTGCAGCAAGAATTGTGCACAACTCGGAACAGTACCGAGGTCTTTCCTCACACTCTGTGAAGCAGCATGACCGTCTGTACCTCCCGCGTGCCCGGGTTGATCGAACCGCAAGGTCTACTGGAAGACGACTTCGTAATACAATGCCTTGTCTTGTGCTCCGTTGATGTAGAACTCGCCGTCCCTCACGGCTAGGGTTCTGTCGGTGCGGCGGCCGTTGTGGTCAAGGATATTCACTGCCGAGATCTTCCGACCGGCAATGGTGATGGTGGCTTGGATCGGTTCCAGGAGGATGGGCGCGTTGCCGTTGTCGAGGGCCTTGGAATCCACTACAAAGTATTTGAACCCAGTGTTGGAGTTGCGGGCGACGGCAGTGAGCAGAGCGCTCTTGGCCGTGGCCAGCGTCTCGGTCCGGGCGAGCGCCGTGAGGAAAATCGAGGCGTAGGGGCTGGCGAGGGCGATAGTGACGTTGCCGAGCTTTGCGGTCTTGCCACCGGCGAAGCCGACGACGGCTTTGGTGCCGGGGGTGTCCACGGTGAACCAGCCCCGGCCGGCAGTGTCCCAGAGGAGTTGTTTGGTGGCGCTGATGAGGGCGGAACCGGCCCAGTACGGCGCAAGGTCGGGAAACGTGGATGGTTGTTCTTTGTCGGTGAACTCGACGACGACGCGCCCGACGGCGAGGGCTTCGGGCGGGACGCTGCCGGCGAAGGACTTAATGTCGCCTTGCTGGACGACTTTGTCGGCGAAGTTGAAGGTGCCGGTAGCGAGGGCGTTCGGGCTGACGCGGCGGGTGGAGATGACCGGGGCTTCTTTCACATCGCCGCAGTAGATCATGCGGGCCAGAGCGGGGAACTGGCCGATTTGCGTCGGGACATCGGCTTCCCAGACGCCCCAGGGTGGCCAGCCGGCCCGGTCGCTGAACAGGCGGTGAGCGGATTGCGATTGGAACTCGTACGAGGAATCCCAGCCCTGCAAGCCGAGACCGTAGGCGGCGATGAGCGCCGGGCCGTCGGCGCTGTAAAGGGAGGGATAGACGGTGATCCACTCGCTCAAACCGAACGGGCGGTCTGCGACCTGTTGCAGGCCGGAGGAAAAATAGCCGCTGCCGGGCCTGGCCAGCAGTGAGTCGAACAAGCCCTCGCCGAAATAGTTGTGCCGGTCGATATATCCGACGAGGTAATCAGAGCGGAGGTTATAGTAATGCGGCAGCATTGCCGGCGCCTGCCAGGGCGAACCGCACAATGGACCGCGGTAGCCGGCGTCTCGAATCGCTTTCATGAACCGGGAGTAGAATTTGTTTTGCGCATCGTGGAGGAACGCGGCGTTGTCGAGCAGGCGCTGGCGCGAGCTGTCTTTTTGACTAGGAAGAAAGCCATCGGTGAAGGACCACGGATTGGTTTGCGGCAGGATGTTGCGGGCGGCCAGCGATTCGTCGGCCTTGAGCGAGGTGCCCCACGCCTGTTTGAGTTTCTTGTCGGTGTCGTACTTTGCCTTAAGCCAGTCGCTGAACCGCTGGATGAACAGCTTGCGATACGTCGGGCAGGCGTTGAACGCTTGCTCCGAGGTCCAGAAGAAGATGTCGTCCTCGTTTTGGAGTTCGATGAACGAGAGCGCCGGCTCGGCGGCGTAGGTGAAACCGGTGTAAGGGTTCTTGTGTTGGAGCATGTTGACGACCATCTCGATTATCAGGTCCTGCACGTCCTCAGCGAAGTTGATGAAGGCGTAGGTGTCGCCCTTGAGGTGCTGCGCGATCTCGTCGTAGGCAACGAGGCGATTGCGATTGCCGGGGCTGACTTGGAATTTGAACGTGTGCGACCAGCCGAAATAGACGCCGTTGGACTTGAGTTGCGCCGCGAAGTAATCGAACCGGTCGAGGCCGTCCGGGTCCATGTGCGTGGCGTCGTTGGGGTCGCCAATGCCCATCTGGTTCTTCGGGTAGGAGAACTTGTGGAGCCGCACACCGTTGATGCCGTACTTGGCGTAGCGCGCGGCCGTGAACACGGCGTCTTTCTTTTCCGGCGCGCAGCCACCGCCGTAGGACAGGTTTACGCCCCAGAACTTCACCGGCGTCTGGTCGGCGAACTCGAAATGGTCCCCAACCATCCGCACACCGCCATGTTTGCCGGCGGGATGGTCGAGCCAATCATTCATGCTGATGACGCTGGGACCGATATCATCCGAAGGCGTGAACGGAAACCAGTCCGGCCCGGCCAGTGCCCTGGTGAGCTGGTCGAGGTCCGTTTGCTTCGCCAGGAAGGTGATTTCGTCCGGCAACGTCAGAGTGACCGTGGTGCTGCGCTCACCTTGCTTGAAGACGTCCGAAGCCAGAATGATGCGCATGTCGCCATCGAAGTAAATGGGGCAGGGCGGATCGAGCGTGATTGCTATGTCACCGATGTTCTCCATACTGAAAACTGCTTTGGCCGTGGCGGGTTGCGCACTGCGGCCGAAGGGTAGGCTCGCCGTGTCTCGCGTGCCGTCGGCGTGCGAAAGCGCGAGGTTACCCTTGGCGAACGCTTTCTCTACGCCCAGACTGGCGATGACCATGGTGACCGGCACGTCTTTCGCCGCGCTCAGGTCGTAGCGGAAAGTGATTTGGTGGGGCGCATTTTTCCAGGCCTGGAACTTGATATCAATGACCTCGCCGTTGGCCCTGTTCATCACGAACGGCACCGTCGTGAGCAACCTGTCGCCCGTGGCTTTCGCTGAACTGCCGAGCCCGACCCACGACCATTTCGGTCCCCACCCGCCCATGCCCAGTCGGAAGACCGGCGTGGTGTCCTTGATGAAAGTGAACTGGACCGAATTCTCCGGCGAGATGATCGCGCTCCAAGGCTCGGCGGCCAGGGCGCTCACTGCAGATGCCGACGCCAAACCGAGAGCCAGGATCAAGGTGTGGAAGATTGTGGTCTCAACGCTTGAGCCGTTTTTCATACCTGTGTTTGATTCCCCACCGCCTAGTCTTCTTCTCTCGCTCGGTTTCGGCAAATTCGATGCGGCCCAAATGGAACACGTTCGATTCATTTATCAGGCATCCCCAACTCAGCCAGCTATCTGTTCATAACGACTCTGTTGATTTAGGCAAGGTTCCTTTGCCGCGAATTTGGGAGAATGTGCCGTCCCACCCGTGCGCGTCGAACTTCCCACGCGTCTCCAGGCTTACTCCTTTAAGCGATCTGCTGTCCTTGGACGACGCCAAGAAGTGGCGGAGTCGTCGGCTTGCCCAGACGAGTCTGCAAGAGCTTCGCGGCAAACCGACGGCATTCCTCTTGCCGTTCGACCGTCCGCCTGCGATAGAGGGCGCCAAGACCCAAAAGGGCCAGCAGGGAAGCCAGCGATCCCAGGCCCGCCCCGTAGAAGCCATTAGCTACGGACTGTCGGGCGGACCACGTGATGTTCGAGGAGCCGCCTTCCACGAAGGCCTCCCAATAGCCTAAGCCGATGGCGGCCAGCAGGAGCAAAAGGACCGGCAGCCGTAGCGCCTGGCGCACGCAACGTTCCTTTTGGTGAGCCTGAGTGACCCTCGCCTTTAGTCTCTGACCCTCGGCGGTATCGTCATAGGAAAGGACCTGCCCCAGAAACGCTGTTTCTCTTTCGCGGTCGCCCATCGTGCTTGAATCTAGTCGAAGGTGGAGCCGTTGTGGGCGGCCGTAGTGGAGCTTGGGTTTAGTTTCATATTAGCGCTCGGCACTTCAGAACAAACTCATGTTCGCGTTTTCTGCCGAACGGCACCAATACTTTGTATCTATTGCCGTAATAGCCGGAAAGTATGGCTCGACCCCAGACCGCGAAACAGCCTGGGAAAGCCGGGTCAGGCCACCTGATGCGACCTCAAAGCCACCCCAGAGCCTGTTGATAGCCAGGGGATTGCGACCATAAAGTCACCCTCTTGCGACCTGCAAGCCACCTCCAAGCCATCCTGAAGCCACCGGAGTGCAGCAGGTAGACTCGGCGACTGGGCGGTGATTTGGAAGGGGAGAGAACGGGATGCGCGCGCCGTTCCGGCGGTATCTTCAGAAATAAACCATTGGCAACCGGGCGTCGGCGTGCTATAAACATCGTCCGCTTCCAACCGGGGCGGAGTAAAAGTTAGCGAACTGGAATAGGAATTTGATATATGTCACAGCATCGGAGTCTGCGTGCGGCGGCCACTTTGGGCGGCAAGCGAAATGTGCTCAAGCGGTTTGAGCGGGTGGAAGTCCTCAAGCGGCGCGGCCAATGGAAAGACGGGGACCGCATCACCGGCCTACGTAAGACCAAGAAGGACGCCTAAGCAAATGCGGAGTGCGGAATGCGGAGTGCGGAATGACGCAAGCCGCGCGGCGGCCTTTCCGCCGCTTACACGGGTTCCTTTTTCCGCATTCCATGATTCGCCTTCCGAACTGAGATGGTTCGTCTGCAAAAGTTTCTGGCGGATGCGGGCGTGGCCTCGCGGCGCGCCGGCGAGCAGGTTATTCTGGCTGGGCGAGTGATGGTCAACGGCCAGGCGGTGGCCGAATTGGGTACGCGGGTTGATCCCGTCCACGACAAAGTGGCGGTGGACGGCAAGCCCGTTCGGACCAAACGTAAGCTCTACGTGGCGCTTAACAAGCCGCCCCGCTTGGTGTGCACGCGCCAGGACGAGTTCGAGCGGCCGACCATTTACGAGCTGTTGCCTAAGGAGTGGGGTCACCTCCATTCGGTGGGGCGGTTGGACTACAACAGCGAGGGGCTGATCTTCCTGACCAACGACGGCGAGTTCAGCCTGCACCTGACGCATCCGCGCTACGGGGTGCGCAAGAAGTACATCGCTACGGTCGAAGGCAAGGTGGCGGCGGAAATTCTGGGCCAATTCACACAGGGCGTCTGGTACCAGGGGGAACAATTGAAGGCGGAAAAGGCGCGACTGGTTTCAGCCAGCCATGCACAGAGCGTAGTGGAATTGGAGTTAGCCCAGGGTAAATACCGGGAAGTGCGGCGGCTGTTCGAGTCGCAGCGCCTGACGGTGAAGCGTTTGCAGCGGGTCCAGATTGGCAAGATCAAGCTGGGTGAGCTGCGTTTAGGCAAATGGCGGACGTTGACAGAACCGGAGATTAAATCTCTAATGTGCTGAGCTATGAAAAACAACTGCTGGTTAATTTTGGGGGCGATGCTTTCGACAAGCTTGTTGGCGCAACAAGCGACCAATCCGTCCCCGTCTGCGCCGATCGAGACTCCTGCGGCTGCACCGGCGGCTACCCTTACGCCGACTACCGCGAAGACCAACGCTCCCGTCGCCAAGGCGGGCAAGAAGAAGACCGTTAAGAAGAAAGTCGTCGCCAAGAAGAAGGCGCCCGCACAGAAGGCACCTGCGCTGGTCTTGAAGACTGTGCCGCTGGTGGCGGGTCCGGCCATGGTTGTTGCCAGCAATGTTAACGTGCGCGGCCAGGCTAAGCTCAAAAGCGAGGTGGTGACGCGGGTAACGAAAGGTCAGTCGGTGATCGTTCTTGAGGAGATTGTGCGGAACAACTCCGGGCCGGACGAACCGTCGGCGTGGGCGAAGGTGTTACTGCCGTCCAACGCGCACGTGTGGGTCAACACCATGTTCATTAACAGCAGCAATCAGACGGTGAAGCCGAAGAAACTGAACCTGCGCAGCGGCCCGGGCGAAAACTACAGTGTAGTTGGCCTCATGCACGCCGGGGATGCGTTGAAGCCGGTTACGACCAAGGGTGACTGGACCGAAATCGAGCCGCCGGCCAACGCCTACGGGTTCATGGCGGCTCAATATCTGAGCCAGGAAGCATCGGCCATGGTGGCTGCGGTCCCGCCCGTGGCACCGAAGCTGACCGAAGCGCCAGCCGTGCCGCCGACGACGACCACAGCGCCACCGACTACACCGCCGCCGACCGAACCGGCCCCTACGCCTGCTACTGTAGCCGCGACCCCTCCCGTGGCACCCCCGCCGACCGAAGCGCCGGCGGTGCCGCCGCCGACCGAGACGCCGGCTCCGACCGTGATACCGGCTCCAACCCTAACACCAGCTCTGACCAACGCGATTGTGGCGACATCGCCCGAGCCTGAGGTGGAGGAACCGCCGCCGCCGCGGATCGTGCAGCGCGAAGGTATCGTGCGTGGCATGACCAGCATCCAGGCGCCGTCGAAGTTTGCGCTGATCAGCCCCGAGAATGGCAAGAACATTGATTATCTTTACACGACCTCGGCGGAACTGGACCTGCGGCGCTACAAGGGTCTGCGGATCGTCGTGACGGGCGAAGAGGGCCTGGACGAACGCTGGGGGAATACCCCCGTTTTGACCATCCAAAAGATCCAGGTAGTGGAGTGATGGCTCCAGCGAACCTTATGGATGGGCGAGCCATCGCCCGGCAACTGCAAGGCGAACTGGTTCAACGCATCGCGGCCCTTAAGGCAATCGGTGTCCAACCAGGGCTGGCATTTGTGCGCGTGGGCGAAGACCCGGCGTCCAAGGTCTATGTCGGACGCAAGGAAAAGACCTGCGCCGAGCTGGGGGTGCTTTCCGAGACGCACGTCTTGCCCGAGGGCACCAGTGAGGCTGAATTGCTGGGGCTGGTAGGGCGGCTTAACGCCGACCCGCGCTGGCACGGGATTTTGGTCCAAGCCCCGCTGCCGTCACACATCCGGTCGGCAGTGGTGTACGCCATCGTGCGCCCGGAGAAAGACGTGGATGGGTTTCATCCGATCAACGTGGGGAAGCTGATGCTCGGCGATCCGACAGGATTCCTGCCGTGCACGCCCGCGGGGATTCGCGAGCTGCTGGTACGGTCGGAAGTCAGGATAAGCGGCGCTGAAGTAGTCGTGCTGGGTCGCGGCAACATCGTAGGCAAGCCGATGGCCGCGATGCTCTGCCAGAAGGATAAGCACGCGAATGCCACCGTGACAATTTGCCATTCCGCGACGCGCGATATCCGGGCGCATTGCCGGCGGGCCGATATCTTGATTGCGGCCATGGGCGTGGCGGGATTCGTGAAGGAGGATATGGTTAAACCCGGTGCCGTGGTGGTGGATGTCGGCGTGAACCGTGTGAGCGATCCAGCCGCCAAAGGCGGCTCGCGGCTGGTCGGGGACGTGGATTTCGCAGGCGTGCAACCGATCGCTGGAAAGATCACACCCAATCCCGGCGGGGTTGGGCCGATGACGATTGCAATGTTAATGCAAAATACTGTGTGCGCCGCGGAAGGGGCTGAGCGCTGAAATCGAAGCCCGATACAAATCCTAAGGACCAATATTTGATGAACGCGACCCGAATTTTGCCTGATTTGCAGTCCTCGCTGCTGTGTGAGGAGGTCCGCCAGGAAGCCAATGGGAATTTCTTCCTGGTGGGCGTGATTAACGTTATCCGAGTGCCACAACTGCCAGTGGTGGCGTTCAAGTTAAGCTTGTTTAATCGCTGGACGGCGGGGGTGGGGCAGTTCGTCGAGACTTCTCGATTCATTGGACCGGACCAGACCACGGTGTTGCGCAAGGGGGAGGTGAAGTTCCTGTTGAAGGACGCCGCGCTTCACGCCACTAACGTGACTCTGTTTACCCAGGTCGAGTTCAAGACTGCAGGTACTTATTACGTCGAGGTGCTGGTGGACGACGTGATGAAACTTCGCTATCCTATCCAAGTGCTCCTGGCACCGCAGCCTAATCAACCGCAGGCTCCACCGGCACCGCCCGCTCCACAGCCGCCCGCGGCGTGACTCCTATCCGGGATAGCCGGAGCGATGATGGTGGTCGCCGCGCCGCGACTGCTATGAATGCATCGGACGAAAAAGCGCAGTTCGCGTGGCAGCCGCTGACTGTGCGCGGGGTGGCGACGTTTGCGTCGGCGACCTTGGGAAGGTTGTTACTGGTACAATGCATTGTTGCGCTGCTTGCCGCGGGCATAGTGGTCTGGTTCCTGCGAAGTGCCTGGTTTCCAACGATTGGTGAGGCCGTCCGTGGACTGCCTTCGAAAGGGGACATTCGATACGGCAGGCTGGACTGGCCGGGCCCTTCGCCCGTGCGTTTGGCGGAGGGACGTTTTCTGGCGCTCGTCGTTGATTTGGACCACACTGGCGCGGCACGTTCACCGGCACATGTGCTGGTGGAGTTTGGGAGACAAGATTTCAAAGTCTACTCGCTGTTCGGATACGTCCAGAGAGCTTATCCTCGAAGCGTCGCGGTGGGGTTCAACCGGACCGAGCTGGGGCCTTGGTGGGGCGCATGGACCCCGCCAATTCTGGCCATAGTGGCAGGGGTGATGGTGGCGGGGTTGGTCGTGAGCTGGGCTTCTCTGGCAACGGTCTATTGTCTGCCCGTGTGGCTGATCAGCTTCTTCGCAAATCGGGAATGCAGTTTGGGAGGAAGCTGGCGCCTGGCAGGGGCAGCCCTAATGCCAGGGGCGTTCCTGATGTGCGCCGCCATCTTGATGTATGGCTTGGGCGCCTTGGATCTCGTGCGGCTGGCCGTGGGGGGAGCTCTCCATTTAATAGTGGGCTGGATTTACCTGGTCGTCAGCCCTTTATGCCTGCCACCGCACCAGGACGCTAACGTGCAGGCAAATCCATTCGCGTGATTGCGTGGTGCCAGCAGTTCGGTTATTCTCGGGCTATGACGTTTCCAGTGGGCCTTTTTCGGACCGCATCGCTGCTGCTCGCCGGCCTGTTGCTGAGCGGTTGCCTGCCTTCCGCCCCGAGAGACGACGAGAAAGAGCCGTATTTTCTAGCGGGCAAGAGCCGCGTCAATGCCATGGACTTCAAAGGCGCCGTTGAGTCCTTCGAAAAGGCGGTCGAGGTGAACCCGAAATCGGCTGCCGCTCACTTCGAATTGGGCTGGCTGTACGATGAAAAGGACTCCAATCCCGCCGCCGCGATTTACCACTACGAGCGCTATCGTAAACTGTCGCCGACCACTGGCAAGGAAGAAGTGGTCAAGACGCGCATCCTCGCCTGCAAGCAGCAATTAGCCCAAACCGTCTCCCTGGGGCCGGTTTCCGAAAAGCAACAACGCGACTTAGAAAAGCTCGTGGTGGAGAAAGAGAAGCTTGTGGTAGAGAATAAGAGCCTCCATGACCAAGTCGAGGGTTTGCGTGCCGATGTCGCCCGGTTGCAAGCCGTGACGAATCAAATGGGCGCGGCGTCAGTGGCGCCGCGCGTGGTCCCGCCCTCCGTTTCCAGCCAGTCAGTGGTTAGCGGCGCCTCCCCTCCGGGTCCGGCTTCTCCGGGGCGAACGCCGCTCCCGCCAACTGCAAACGCGCGGACCCACATCGTCAAAGCCGGGGAAACACTCAGTCTTATTGCTCGGAAATACAGCGTGAAAATGGAGGCACTGAAGTCGGCTAACCCCAGGCTGGACGCTCGCCACTTGCATGTCGGCCAAGCCCTGGCGATCCCGACGCGTTAGCCAAGAAGAGATTTGCGATGAAACAGAATTTGAACGCTATTATACCTACTCTGTCGAAATTTGCGGCCTTTTTGTGCAGGAGAGGCGGGCTCGTAGAGTAGTTTTGAGTGTTCTGGTGCGCAGTGCGGATGTAGGTGTTCTTCGAGATTTGGCGTCCCGGTCGGGCTGCGAGCAGACGCTGTGGCCGGGTCGGAAGCGGGCGAAAATCGAACGCTTGGGCCGGATAAAAAAAGTGGAAGATTTATTTGACACGGGTCGGAGTTTTCCGGTAAATATGCGCAGGTTTATTGGCAGTGTTCATCTGTGGGTGTAAAACAAGCTAAACTTTATTTATGAAAAAAATCGTTGCCTCCGTCAGTATGGTTGCTATCGGCGCATCTAGTCTCCAGGCGGATTTGCTTCCCGGTTTAACAACCGAATCCGGCAAACCCTGGACACTATCTGCGACCCTTCGCGGGTTCTATGATGATAATATCAACACGTACCCGAACGATCAGCCTATGCCCACAGGCTACGACCGGGGCAGCTATGGTGTCGAGGTTAGTCCCGACTTGGAGTTCAATTTCCTGATGGAGCAGACCACCCTGAGTTTCGGATACATCTATTCCTACAAGTACTACCAGAATAGGCTGATCAACAGCAGCGGTAACGACGCCAATACCAGCGATTTTCATGCTGCCCTCACCCATGCTTTCAGCGAGCGGTATAACCTGAGCGTCAGGGACTCGTTCGTGATTGGCCAGGAACCCGATTTTCTGAGGGCCGGGAATACTTTCACCACGTTCCAGCGCTATTCCGGGAATAATATGCGCAATTTCGGCATCATTGATTTTACGGCCCAACTCACACCAGACTTCGGGCTGGACTTTGGTTATGCCAATACGTTTCTCGCTTATTCGGATACTGCGTATGGCACAGATCAAAACGGTAACTTTTATGGCAGCAACGCTGGTCTGTTGAATTCTTTGGACAACGTGGTCCACTTGGATGGCCGTTACCAACTTCAGCCTCAGACGACTGGACTTGTTGGAGCTCAGTTCCGGCAAACAGATTATACCGGCAATCAGCCTATCGGATATTATACTGATGGCATGCCTGTGATGAGTGATGCCCGAAATGCCCGTTCTTATTACGGATATGTTGGAATCGACCAGAACTTCCGGCCGGACTTGACGGGTTCGATACGGGCAGGGGCTCGTTATTCGGATTATTATAACGACACGGCTGATCAGAACGGGGCTAATCCTTATGCCATGGCCAGCCTCAAGTACACCTACCTGCCGGAAAGCTACTTGGTGTTGGGGGGCAGCTATGATTATAGCCCGAGTTCCGTAGGACCCAGCGTGAATCAGAATGGTCAGATCAACGTAAGCGCCCAGGCGGGTACCATATTTGCATCGGTGGTTCATCGCATCATGCCGAAGCTCTATGGTAGTGTACAGGCGCAGTTTCAAAACACTGCCTACATCGGAGGATCCATTGATGGCCAGGACGCCAACTTTTATCTTGTCGGGTTGAACTTGCGCTACCAGTTCACTCCCAACTTTTCTGCGGAAGCCGGGTATAATTACGACAACCTGCAGTCAAACGTTGTGGGTAGCTATGACCGAAACCGTGTTTACGTCGGAATCACCGGCAGCTACTAGTTTGACTTTAATGTAATGACCGGGGGCTGGGCTGTCATGACTAGCCCCCGTTTCTTTTGAGCTATGGATCCCCTGAAAGTAACACCGCCTCCGGAGACGAAACTGCACTTCCTGGATTATTGGCGCATCATTCGCATTCGGAAGACCATCATTCTGGCGGTATTTCTGCTCGTGGTTATCACTGCGACGCTGGTGACTTTCATTTTGCCGGAGTGGTACTCCAGCACGACCCGCATCAAGGTCGAGCGCGACCAATCGGATATCACTCCTGTCTTGGGCGAGCGAGCGGCCGGGGTGGGTTATGATCCTTATTTCATCCAGACTGAGTTCGAGTTGATCCAGTCCGAAGTCATCCTCAGCAACGTGATCGCGGGTCTCGACCTGAACGATGAATGGGGCAAGAAGTATAACGACGGGAAGCGTCTCAGGACTTCTGAAACCATCGGGTTGCTCAAGCAGCGAATTGACCTTCGCCCGGTGCGTAACACCAGCCTCATAGAAATCCGCGTGTCCAGTGAGAAGCCTGACGATGCGGCTAAGATTGCTAATGCCATCGCGGAAGCCTACACGGCCCACCGGTTGGAGCAACGCAGCCGGTTGAGCAAGGGCGGGATAAGAGCGCTGGAGGATCGTTTTAGGGAGCAGTCAAATAATGTCGCAATGGCTCAGCAGCGAGTGGATAAACTGCGTGTAGAATTGAATATCTCCGACGGGATCGCGAACGGGGAGGGGCCGTCGCCCCTGATGACTGCCGAAACGCTGCGCAGGCTCGAAAGCTTGCGTATTGAGAGCAAAGCCGAGTTTGTTCGCCAGTCGACCCTGTTGGAACGTCTCAAAGGACTGGGGAAGGAGCTTGGTCCGGAAGGGCTTGCTCAAGCCATTCCGAGTGCCGCCCCAGATCCCCAACTCAGTTCCTTGCTTGACCAACTGACTATGGCCGACCAGCGGTCGGTGGTGGTAGAAAAAGACTATGGGCTGAAGAGTGCAGAGGTTATTAAAGCCAAGGCATTGGTGGACGATCTCCATAACAAGATCAGGAACCGAGTCGACGGCATCATACTCGGGCTGGATGCCCGGGTGCTTTCGTTAAGCAATAGTCTCGCCAATTTGGAGAATGAAGTCGCACTGGCGACGACCAACGACGTCATGCGGGCAAATCAGACTCGCCCGTACTTCCAGGCCAAGCGTGAGCTGGAAGAACTCCAACGCTTCCGCCAAATACTTGACTGGAAGATCGCCAGCGAGAAGATTGACGTGGATCTGCCCAAGACCATGATGGTGGAAATCGTGGACAAGGCGGTGCCTGGTTTGCGTCCGGTGCGACCCAACAAATCGCTCAATATCGCCTTGGGTATTATTATCGGTTTGGTGGTGGGCGTCGGCCTAGCCTTCTTCATCGAGTATCTCGACACCAGCGTAAAGACGATTGATGACGTCGAGCGCTCGCTCCAGTGTCCGGTACTGGGCGTCATACCGCAAAATGTGGGCTTGCTCGTCGACGAAGGGGCGGAAAGTCCGCATGCTGAGGCATACCGCGTGTTGCGCACGAACCTTTTGTTTTCGCGAAAGGACGATAAGCTCAACACTATCGCTGTCGTGAGCGCGGGCGCGGGCGAAGGCAAGTCCACCACGGTCTTCAATCTTGCTGCGGTCTTCGCTCAGAGCGGACAACGGACCCTGATTGTGGACTCCGATCTGCGCCGGCCCACGTTGCACAAAATGATGCATGTGACCAATAATCTGGGGCTCACCAATTACTTGCTGAAGCAGAACACATTAGAAGAGGTGATCCAAACCAGCAAGGTCCCAACGCTGGATTTCCTGGCGAGCGGAAAGCTGCCGAGCAGTTCGTTGGGCATTCTCAGTTCCGCGCAAATGAGGGATCTGATCCATGAGTTGAAGCTGCGCTACGATTTTGTTTTCTTCGATTCCCCGCCGATCATGGGTGTTAGCGACGCCTCGATTCTTGCGAGCGAAGTCGATATGACACTGCAAGTCATCCAGTACCGACGCTATCCGCAGCCAATGAACATCCGCGCCAAGCAGTTGGTTGAGAAGGTCGGCGGTAATCTGGTAGGCATTGTGTTGAATAACATCAACATGTCTCAGGATGAGAGTTATTATTACTACAGCGGATATTACCACGATTATTACTATCGCAGCGACGAATCGGAGTCCGCCGCGAAGAAGGAGCCTGCATCCAAAGACCAGGCCAAGCCGGAGATCAAACAGAAGTATTGACAGGGGTTCATCTTAAATGAGCATCAAGAATTTTGGTAAGGGGTTGCGTTGTTGGGCTGTGGTTTGCGGGTTGGTCCTTGGGGGGCTCTGCTTGGAGGGCTGCCGTACCCAACCGCACGGAAAACAACTCGCAGAGTCATCTGCCGGTGGCGTTACCGGCACCGCTGGTACCGCGGTGACTAACAGCAATGCCCTTGAACCTGAAGTCCTCCGCGTCGGTGATTCACTGACCGTCACCTTTATCGATACGCCAACTACGTTCCCGCCGTTCCAGGAGAAGATCAAGGAAGACGGGACTATCAAGCTGGCTTTGAACCAGTATTTCACAGCCGACGGCAAAACTCGAGGTGATCTGGAGAAGGAAATTCGGGCTCGTTACGTGCCCGACTACTTCAAGTACCTGACGGTTACTGTGACGCCAGATGTAAACACTCGGTGGTATTACGTTGATGGTGAGGTGAAGACGCCCAGCCGCCAGATCTACACCAGCAGGATTACAGTCCTGAAGGCGATTGCCTCAGTGGGTGGTTTCACCGATTTTGCCAACAAGAAGAATGTGAAATTGACCCGAGTAGATGGCCGTACTCAGACCATTAATTGTGTCAAGGCTCTGGACAAACCCAGCCTCGATCCGGAAATCTATACCGGAGATAAGATTCATGTGCCGCGCCGAATTTGGTAATGGTGCAGCTTAGGATCTTGTCTGGGAAGCAGGCGGGCACAACTTGGGTGGCCCGCCGTTTTCCTGTACGCATTGGGCGATCCGCTGCCGCAGACCTGCGGTTGGAGGAGGTCGGCGTTTGGGACGACCACCTGCAACTGGACTTATATCGGGACAAGGGGATTGTTCTCAGCGCCGAGCCGAATGCGCTGGCTTCAGTCAACGGCCAACCCGCCAGCCAGACTGTATTGCGGAACAGCGATGTTATCGAAGTAGGCTCCCTGAGAATGCAATTCTGGCTTAGCGAGACCAGCCAAGCCGGGCTGCGCTGCCGTGAAGGGCTCACTTGGGCTGGAATCGTCGCCATCTCCATCGGCCAGGTTGGGCTCATCTACTGGCTGCTCCACTGAAGATGCCTTAATCGGATTAATGGCGGAAGTGCCTGGCGCCGGTAAACACCATAGCCACGTTTCGCTCGTCCGCAGCCGAAATTACCTCGGCATCACGGACTGAACCGCCTGGCTGAATTGCCGCAGTCGCGCCCGCCTCCGCCGCCGCGATTAGTCCATCTGGAAACGGAAAGAATGCGTCGCTGCAAACCACACTGCGCTTGAGCGAGAGTTTTGCCTCGCCCGCTTTCCAAACGGCGATTCGGCTCGCATCTACCCGGCTCATTTGGCCGGCGCCAATCCCTAGCGTCCGGTCCGCCGTGGCATACACGATGGCGTTGGACTTGATATGCTTGACCACCCGCCATCCGAATAGCATGGCTTTCAATTCCTCTTCCGCTGGGTGCCGGCGCGTCATGACTTTCAAGCCTTCAGAGGTGGTGACCTTCAAATCACGTTCCTGCCACAGGAAGGAATCCGCACCCACGCTGCGCAGGTCCCAAGGCTGCGCCGTGACAGGGCTCCTCAAGATTCGGAGTAGGCGCAGGTTCTTCTTTTTCTGCAGCAGTCCGAGCGCCTCCGTTGTGAAATCAGGCGCCACGATTACTTCGCTGAAGATCTCCGCAATCGCCTCCGCGCAGGCTTGATCGAGAGTCCGGTTCACCGCGATGATACCCCCGAAGGGGGCCTGGCGATCCGTGGCAAGTGCCTTGTCCCATGCCTCGCGCAGACTGGAGCCTTGGCCAACCCCACACGGGTTCGTGTGCTTGAGAATGGCCAGTGTGGCGTCGTCGGCTGCAAACTCGGCCACCAGGCTCGCCGCGGCGGTCAGGTCCAGGATGTTGTTATAGGAAAGTTCCTTGCCGTGCAGTTGCTGGAAGTATTCGTGAAATCCGCCATAAAGGGCCGCTTTCTGATGCGGGTTTTCGCCATAGCGCAAGGGCTGGGCCAGCCGCGCTTGAATTTGAAGTGACGCCGGCACCATAACAACCGGTGCCGTTCCAAAAGCCTGGGTCAGGTGCGCTGCGATGGCCGCATCGTAAGCCGCGGTGCGCGCGAAGACCTTAGCTGCCAGCCTGCGGCGTAGTTCTAGCGACGTGGAACCGCTTGCCTTAATCTGTTCCCCGACCAGGTCATAATCGGCAGGATCCACTACCACAGTGACGCTCTCGTGATTCTTGGCTGCGCTCCGCAACATGGAAGGGCCCCCGATGTCAATGTTCTCGATCGCCTCGGTTAGGGTGACGTTCGGCCGCGCCACGGTCGCTTCAAAGGGATAGAGGTTCACTACCACGAGGTCTATCGGTTGGATGCCTTGCGTGCGAACGGCGGCCTCATGGTTTGGGTTGCCGCGGACGTAGAGCAGTCCCCCATGGACTTTGGGGTGGAGGGTCTTCACCCGCCCGTCCAGCATTTCCGGAAAGCCAGTGTAGGCGCTAAGGTCGGTTACGTTCAGGCCGGCCTCCCGCAGTGCCTTGGCTGTGCCTCCTGTGGATATCAATTCCACACCCGCGTCCACCAAAACCCGGGCCAGCGGCAAGAGTCCTGTCTTGTCGGAGACCGAAAGCAACGCGCGTCGTATATGCTCCATAATCGGGCCTTACTTTCCTCCAGACGAGCCTGCCAAGTCAACCTGCAAAAATGCCGCGGTTAGCGTGCTAGTTTTCGTCACACAAGCGCTGCAACCTTTCTGCATGCAATATCAAGCACAAGGAGCAAATCGCTTTCCGCGCAGTTCCGCCGAAGCTAAGACTCTCACTCCGCAATCTAGCCAGCGCAATCCCGTGTTTTTGAGCTCCGCTCATCAAGCGTCCCTCTCGTCATGACACGAAAAAGGATTGCGCACAGGGTCAGGATTATGGCTTTATCCGTGTTGTCAAAACCGGTGGCAAGTTGAATTTGCTCCCGTAAGTGAACCGGTTGTGGCATATTCGCGCGAGTGAATACTGTAAATCGCAAGCGAATGCAGGTTCTTTACTCGGGCGACGTGCAGGGCGTCGGGTTCAGGTACACCGTGAAATCGGCTGCTACTGGCTTCGACGTGACCGGCACGGTCCGTAACCTGCCGAGCGGCGGAGTGGAATTGATCGCGGAAGGCCGCCGAGACGAATTGGATGCCTTCCGCCAGGCAATTCGCGAGTCCGGCCTGGATCATTTTATCCAGGACGAAGATATTACTTGGACGGAAGCCAAGGGTGACTTTCGCGGGTTTGAAATTATAAGGTAGAAGCTGAATGAAGTTTGCAATAATAGCCGACATACACGCCAATCTTGAGGCGTTCACGGTCGTTTTGGAGGATATCAAGCAACAGAAGTGCACACACTACGCCTGCCTGGGCGATGTGGTCGGCTACAACGCCAATCCAAAAGAGTGCCTGGACATCGTCCGCAAGCTGAATATGCCCGTCGTGAAAGGTAACCACGACGAGTATTGCTCCACGGACGGCCCGCTGGACGGCTTCAACCCTGCCGCCGCCGAGGCGGTCAACTGGACCCGCAAACAGTTATCTCTGGAGGACCGTCAGTGGCTGCGTGACCTGAAATACGTCCGCATGATCACCAACTTCACCATCGTCCACGCGACTCTCGATGGCCCGCAACGATGGGGGTATGTGTTCGACAAACTCGCCGCCGCCGCCAGCTTTACCTATCAGAATACGGGGATTTGTTTCTTCGGTCATACCCATGTGCCCGTCGCTTTTATTCGCGACAATCTGGTGCGGGGCGGGACCTACTCCAAGTTCAAGGTGGAAACCGGCAAGAAGTACTTTGTGAATGTCGGCGCCGTCGGCCAGCCGCGGGACAACAATCCAAAATCCGCTTACGTCGTATATGACGCCGACGAGGGCACCATCGAACTGCGGCGGTTGGAATATGACATCGCGCTTGCCCAAAAGAAGATCCTGGACGCAGGCCTGCCCCCGCGCCTAGCCGAGCGCCTCGCCTTCGGCAGGTAAGCTGAAGATCCTCATTCTTAAGCCCAGTTCGCTTGGCGACGTGGTGCAGGCGCTGCCCGTCTTGCGTCTGATCAAGCGCCACCTACCCGCCAGCGAAATCTACTGGTGGATTGACTCTAACCTTGCGCCCTTGCTGGAGGGCGATCCGGACTTGGCGGGTGTGGTCCGATTCGAGCGCCGACGCTGGGCCGCACCGGTCCACTGGGGCGAAATCCGGCACAGCGTGCGCTGGCTGCGGCAGCAGGGTTTCGACTGGGTGATTGATTTGCAATGTCTCATGCGGAGCGGTATCTTCGCCTGGCTGGCCAACGGCAAGGTCTGCGTCGGCCTCGACGAACCCCGCGAAGGCGCCCGCGGATTCTACGACCACATTGTCCAGCGGCCCTCGGCCCTCACCCACGCGGTCGATTGGTACCTGCGCGTGCTGCCGGTATTGGGCGTGCCAGTGGACGGCGATTTCCAATGGTTCCCGCCTCGCCCCGGCGCGGCCGAATCGGTGCGACACAAATGGCCCGTGGACGGAGCGCGGTGGATCGTCCTCCAGCCGGGTGCGCGCTGGTCGAACAAGCGCTGGCCGGTGGAGTTCTACGCCGAGTTGGTGCGCCTCCTGGCTCCAACGAACCCCGCGTTACGCTTCGCCGTTCTAGGCGACGAGAAGGATCGCCAATTGGGCGAGATTATCGCTCAGGTCGACCCGGCGCGGTGCCTCGATTTGACGGGCTGTCTTTCCTTGGCGGAGATGGTCGAATGGGTACGGCTCAGCGCGCTGATGGTGAGCAACGATACCGGCCCGATGCACGTCGCCGCCGCGCTGGGCACGCCCGTGGTCGCGTTGTTCGGCCCCACCGAACCCCGCCGTACCGGGCCTTATCGCCAGCTCGATCACGTCCTGAGATTGAACCTCCCCTGTAGCCCCTGCCTCAAATCTTACTGTCACTACTTCAAACCTCTCGAGTGTCTGCGAGCCCTCCCACCGGCTGCGGTCTTTGACGCGGTCCAAAAGCAACTTGCAGCGCCCTGCCTCCCCAGGATCGGCTAACGCGTTAGCAGATCCTTGAACGACTCCGAGAGATCGGTGACTAC
>Ga0118677_10002792_pt2 | contig 21751 bp, 11 predicted proteins | sample AliMusrvi5mmetaG_FD_86154 | JGI IMG/M metagenome (GOLD analysis project Ga0118677, IMG submission 86154)
GGGAGAACGGCAAGGCGGTGGCCGCGCGCTATGCCGGGGCCTCATGGGAGCAGGGCGCGGGGGGGGTCACGGCGGAAGGCACCGGGCGCCTTCTCTGCGCCGCCAAGACCCCTGATGCGGGGGATTTCCGCGTCATCGCACGGCTGAAGCTCGCGCGTTTGGGCGGCACTGCGGCGGCGTTTGTCATCAACGACAGTTATGTTGGATTCGACGGGCGCGGCAACAGGTTCTTTGCCGAAGGTTCCCTGTTCGGCGGCGCGGTCCGCCTGTTAGACGCGGCTAATGATCTGGTGAAACCGGAGGTGGCCTTCACCTTCGAGGCGATCCGCGAGAAGGACGTCACACGGTTCCTGATCAACGATCATGAGATCTGCCGCAGCGAAAAGTGGCACGGACCGGTCGCGCGCATCGGCTTCCGGCCATGGCGGAATCGCATCACTATAGAAAGCTTTGCAGTCCAGGGAAACCTGATAGACGCGCCGCCGCTGGCCGAACTCACCGGCGATCCGTTGTTCATCAGCGGGCGGGACGGCTATAACACCTATCGGATTCCGGCGCTGGCTGTCACCCCCCAAGGGACGGTGCTGGCCTTTTGTGAAGGACGCAAGAGCGGCGGGGGTGACTCGGGAAACATTGACCTGCTGGTGAAGCGATCCACCGACCATGGCAAGACGTGGAGCGCGCAGCAGGTGGTCTGGGATGATGCCGGCAACACCTGCGGCAATCCCTGTGCCGTGGTGGACCGCGAGACCGGCACGATCTGGCTGTTGACCACCTGGAACCGCGGCGACGATCCTGAGGATAAGATCATCGCCCGGACCAGCAAGGACACCCGCCGCGTGTTCGTAACCCAATCCACCGACGACGGCCGGACATGGGCCGTTCCGCGGGAAATCACCGCGGATGTGAAACTGCCTAACTGGACATGGTATGCCACCGGACCCGGCAGCGGCATTCAAATCGAGTTCGGCCCGCACCAGGGCCGCCTCGTCATCCCCTGCGATCACATCGAGGCGGATACCAAGCATTACTACTCGCACATCATCTATTCGGATGATCATGGGAAAAATTGGCAGCTCGGCGGCTCGACGCCCGGCCATCAGGTCAATGAGTGCGAGGCGGTGGAGTTGACCGGCGGCAAGTTGCTGCTGAACATGCGCAACTATGACAGCTCGAAGAAGAACCGCCAGGTGGCCGTGAGCGAGGACGGCGGGCTGACGTGGCAAGACCAGCGCTTCGATACGGCGCTGATCGAGCCGATCTGCCAAGGTGCCATTGAGCGTTACCGTTGGCCGGAGGAAGGGAAGCGCGGCGTCATTCTGTTCAGCAACCCGGCCAGCACCAGCGGGCGGGTCAACATGACGGTACGCGCCAGTTTCGACGACGGCCAAACCTGGCCGGTATCCCGCGTGCTGCACGCCGGTCCCAGCGCCTATTCGGACCTGGCGGTGCTCGCCAACGGCCAGCTCGCCTGCCTGTATGAAGGCGGGCAGGGGAGTTGCAATGAGTCGATCATGGCCGCCATCTTCCCGTTAGAAACGCTGCAGAGCGCGGCGCCAGGCAAACCGCAACCGGTGGCGGGTGCGGACATGCTCCCGGTGCTTGACATATCGCATGAGACGAACCGCCAGGTGGTCGTTGCGGCGGGCACGGAAACCGTCTATCAGGGCCACCCCACGACCTTGTTGCTGCCGGACGGCAAAACGATGTTCTGCGTGTGGACCATTGGCCACGGTGGCCCGTGCGGTCCGATGGCCCGCAGCGACGACGGCGGCCTGACATGGAACAGGCTCGACGACACCCTGCCCAAGGGTTTCAAGGGACACGGCAACTGCCCCAGCATCTACCGCATGGTGGACCCGGTGGGAAAAGAACGGCTGTGGGTGTTCTCGGCCGCGCCTAACATGCCGCGCATCATGAGCGAGGACGGGGGTAAAACCTGGAGTGAAATGAAGCCGCTCGGGTTTCCCTGCGTGATGACCTTCAGTTCGGTCGCGCGCCTGAAGGACGGCAGCTACGCCGGCTTCTATCATCGCGGCGGCATGTACTCATGCGAGGTGCTCCAGACCCTCACCCGCGATGGCGGGCTGACCTGGGCCGAACCCCGCGTCATCGCGGCGGTTGAGGGCAAGGCCCCGTGCGAACCCTTCACCTTGCGTTCGCCGGATGGCACGGAACTCTGCTGCCTGATGCGCGACAACACCCACCAAGGCGCCAGCCTCATGATGTTCAGCCGGGACGAGGCCAAGACCTGGACCCAACCGGTGGATACGCCGTGGGGCCTAACGGGCGACCGCCACATGGGCGTGTACGCGCCCGACGGACGCTTGGTGATTGCCTTCCGCGACAAGATGCCCCAGCGCTTCAACCCCGGCAGCCCGACCGGCGGGCACTTCGTCGCCTGGGTCGGCACCTACGACGACATCCGCCACAACAAGCCCGGCCAGTACCGGATCAAACTCCTCCACAACTACCACGAATGGGACTGCGGCTATCCCGGCATGGAAGCACTGCCCGATGGCACCATCGTTGCCACCACTTATATCAAGTATCATCCGGGAAAAGAACTGAACTCGGTCGTCAGCACCCGCTTCAAGCTGGCGGAACTCGACCGGCGGCTCGGTGCACAACCCACACATCCGTGAACCGGAAAGGTACCAGCGCCCAATGAAAAGAATTGCAGCAATCCTCGCGATCATGACCATGGTGCAGCACGCTCTGGCCGGGGATCCCAGCCAACTTGTTGCACGACTGAAGACCGGAAAGCCGCAAACGGTCGTCACGTACGGAACGAGTCTTACGGAAGGGGGCGCATGGGTGAGTCAATTGCAGCAAGCCTTGCAGGCGGAGTATCCCGGATTGGCAACCGTCATCAATAGTGGCCAGGGCCGGATGTGGTCAAAGTGGGGCGTGGATAACCTCGACCAACGCGTAATCACGAAGAAACCCGACACCGTGTTCATTGAATTCGCCATCAACGACGCCTACCTGGACTACAAGACGTCCGTCTCAGACGCCCAGCGCAACCTTGCTAACATGATCGACCGCATCCTGTCATCCAAGGCTGACACGGAGATCATCCTGATGACAATGACTCCGCCGACCGGAATCCATCTCGAACGCTGCCCCAAGTACCATGACTATTACCAAATGTACCGGGATGTGGCGAAAATGCGCAAACTGCGACTGATTGACCATCTGGTCAACTGGGAGCAACTCCTGGAGAAGGACAAACCCCTTTTCGACAAGTACGTTCCTGATGGTCTTCATCCTGGAGCGGAAGGATGCGCCAAAATCATCACCCCGGCGATTCTCAAAGCTTTAGGCCTCCGTGCCGGATAACCCTTCTCAATAACTTGCAGATTTACCGCAGAGCCGCAAAGGACGCAAAGTGGCGCAAAGGAAATTGGGTTAACGATATCATCCTGGGCGCGACGGACCGTGGCGGGCGGCCCGCCCGCGCTCCCTGAGCATCCAGGGTTCCCGCCGCCCCCAATTGGTTTAATAAAGAACCAATACAAACCGCTTGCCGCTCCCGTGCATCCCTCACTACGGTTCATGCGAAATGCCCATAGCTCCACCCGGGGCGTCAACCCCACAACCCAACCCCGCCACCGCCATGAATTCCCCGCAGCTTCCGCAATTCCGCTTCCGCCGCCGCCTCGCCGCCGCAGCCATGGCCGCCGCCCGCCGCGTTGTCACACCCACCCTGCTCGCCGCAGGGGCGCTCGCGCTGGCCGGCGCGCCAGCCCGGGCGCAATTGCCCGTGACCACCGGCCTGGTACTCCGCTACGAAACCGCCGGCAGCAACCCATACACACTCAATGGCAGCCGCGTGACGGCTTGGAACGACCAGGCGGGCACGGTGACCAACGCGAGCGAGGTGAGTTCCAGCGGTCCCACGCTGGCCGCCAGTGCTACGTACAACGGTCGTTGGGGCGCGCTCGATTTCAATGGGACCAGCAATTACCTCAAAACTGTTGCCATCCCTGAGTTAGACAACACGGCAAACCTGAGCTGGTTTGTCGTGTTCAAGGCAGGTGATTCAGGAAACTTGCGGGTATTGACGCGTACCTCCGCTGGAGGGCAGGGCGCGAGATGGGGCAGCTTCACGCAGAGCAACTTGCTCAACACCCACACCCGTATCGGCGGCACTATGAAGGGTATTTCAAAGGCCTTCACGGACACGGCCAGTTGGCACGTTCTCAGCACGGTGTGGAATGGCAGTATCAACTTGGAAGGGTATTTGGACGGCACCTCGATGGCCTCCCCAATAGTCACCGGCACGGGAACAAGCGGCACTCACTCAACCACGTATGTGGGTGCCAACACCGACGGCTCCGGCAAGTGGTATGGCAAGATTGCGGCGCTTCTGGTTTACAACGCCTCCTTGAACACCTCGGACCGGCAAGCCGTCGAGAGTTATCTGAACCATATGTACTTTGAGGCCGCCTTCTCGACCAAGCAGCTCCTGACCTTCGCGGGAGCCGGCAATACCGCCGTGATCGACCAAGACAATCACACGGTCTCGTTGCAAGTGCCCGCCGGCACGAATCTGTCGACGCTCGCACCCACCTGCACCGTGTCCGCCTATGCCACAGTCAGTCCGGCTTCGGGTAGCGCGGTGGACTTCACCAACTCGCAGACCATTCCGGTGACCTACACCGTCACCGCCGAGAACGGTAGCACCCAGAACTATGCGGTGACCGTGATCGAAGCTGCGAGTCCCGCCTGCGACATGACGGCCTTCAGCCTGCCTGTCAACGACAACGTCTATCAGGGCTCATTCAACGGCACCGACGTCACCCTGCAGGTGCCGTGGGATTGCCGCAACCTGTTGAGCGGGCTCACCCCGAGCTACACGGTATCGACTGCCGCCACCGTCACCCCGACGGCACCACAGGATTTCACCAACTCGGCGGCCACCCTGGTGGACTACACCGTCCACGCGCAAGACGGGAGTCATACCCAGACGTATCATGTGAGTGTCAACATAACTCCGGTTAGCACGGCGTGTGACATGCTGACCTTCAAGTGGGGCAGTTATGCCGGGGTGATTGCCGGAACCAACATCACCCTCGCCGTGCCGACCGGCACGGTCGTAACCAGCCTGAATCCCACCTGCACGGTGTCCCCGTTCGCCAGCGTCTCCCCGACCACGCCGCAGGATTTCACCAACTCGGCGACCACGCCGGTGGAATACACCGTCACCGCCCAGGATGGCGCCGCCAGCAAGATCTATCAGGTGGTCGTCACCCCCGGCAGCAGCATCGTGGCCGATTGGACGTTCGACCACTTCGGCGGGGCTAACAGCGACGGCACCGACGGCTCGGCCGTGACCACGGTGTATCCGTTCGCCGAAGGCGGCCAGCCGGCGGTGAACACGCCGTTTCAGGATGTGAGCGGCAACCGCCACCATGGTTACCTCTGTGGAGCCGCGACCACCGGCAGGCCGGTCATTACCTTCAACACACCCACCGGCACGGCGGGCCTCGACTTCAGGGGGATCACGGCGAACACCCCGAATGTACCGGCGCAAGCGACCCAGGGCGCGAACCTCAGGGCCAGCGGGGCGGGAGCCAACTTCAACTACGGCACGAGCAACACGCCGAACACCCCGCCGCTCGCGGCCTCCGGGGGCAGCGGGACGCTCGAGATGTTGGTCAACTTCAATGGAACCGTCAGCACGGAGGCGATCATCAACGGGAATGGCTGGTGGGTCCGTGCTTATCACGGCACCTCCAGCACGTCTGGCATTCGGGTTCTCCTCGGCACTGCGGACAACTACTTCAACACCCCCGCGGTCAACGATTCGATCTGGCATCGCCTGGCGATCGTCGTCGATCGCTCGAACAACCAGCTTCGTACATATGTGGACGGCAATCAGGTCACGACCATCAATGGGGTTGCGGGCGCCAACTACGCGAACATCTCCGGTGTCACCGGCGACATCGGCGGCGGGACCGGGACCAACGCCACCATCCTGCTCGGCTATATCAATTACGACCAGTTCCTGGGCATGCTGGACCGCGTGGTGATGAGCAACTGGGTGTTGGGACCCGACACGTTTGTCACCAAAAACGACCTCTCAGGCTGTGACATGCTAGCCTTCAACTGGGGCACCTATTCCGGCGTGATTGATCCGAAGAATCTAACGGTCACGCTGCATGTGCCCACCCTCACGCCTCTGGAGACGCTCAATCCGACCTGCACGGTGTCACCCTTCGCCACCGTCTCCCCGGCTTCGGGAGCCGCCCCGGACTTCGCCGCCCACAACCCGGCCACATATACCGTCACCGCCCAGGATGGAGTCACCAAGAAGGCCTACACCGTGACCGTCCTTGCGGATCTGTTGCCCGCCAGCCTCGGTCTCGCCGCCAGCCCGATGGCCGAAAATGGCGGCGTGGCCACGGTGACCGCTACCCTGCCCGGGCCGAGTCCGCTGGATGTGACAGTGAACCTGGCGTTCTCGGGCACGGCGACACGGGCGGTGGACTACACGACCTCCGACAACAAAATTTTCATCCCTGCCGGCCAAGCGAGCGGCTCGATGACGTTGACGGCGGTGTCCGACGGCATCTATGAAGCCGCGAATGAAACCGTCGTGGTGGACATCAGCTCAGTGGTCAACGGATCCATGGGCACCCCCGTGCAGGTGATCGCCACCATCACTGACGCCGACGCGCAGCCAGCGGGCCTGCCGCAGCCGGCGGGCATCAATCCGGGCACCGGCGTGGCGTGGGCCAATGGTGACAAATACCAACTGGCGTTTGTCACGAGTACGACGAGCGGCTACGCCGATGGGAACATCGCGACCTACAACGCGTTCGTGAACGCGGCCGCAGCCGGGTCTTCCCTGCCCGGCATTCCGCACATCGCGTGGAAGGCCATGGCCAGCGCGCTCAACGACTCCGCCACCCCCGCCAAGGTGAACGCGCCGGTCACCGCGCCGGTCTATCTGGTGGACGGCACCACCCTGGTCGCCACCAACTACGCGGACATGTGGGACGGTTCCATCGCGAATCCCATTGGCTTGGACGAGAACGGCGTCGCCGTCGCAGCCGGCACCCGGGCCTGGACCGGTTCCGATGCCAATGGGACCAGCTACAAGCCGCTGGGCAAGGCCGATGGATGGATCCAGTACGGGTTGGCGGCGAGCACCGATGGCGGGTGGTTCTCGGCGGATGAACAGCTTCGCGGCGTTGCCCACCTGTATGCCTTGTCGGTGCCGCTGACCTACGCGGGCACCCTCACCGGCTACGCCCTGTGGGCGTCTAACAATGGTGCGAGTTCCAACCCGCTTGAGGATTCCAACCACAACGGCATCCCCAACGGCGTCGAGTACTTCACGGGTGCCACGGCGCTGAATCCCGCCACGATACCCCCCTTGGTCACCACCGGGACGGGCCTCACCTGGACATGGCCGCGCGACCCGCTCGCCACCACTGCCAGCTACGAGTTCCAGATCTCCGAAACCCTCAACGGCGACTGGCGGGCCACGACCGCGCCCGGCGAGACCGTCGATGACACGAACCCGAACCAAGTCAAAATCACCCTGGCGCTTCCGGGTCCGGGCGCGCCGAAGAAATTCTGCCGCCTGGTGGTCACGGTCGCGCCGTGAGGAAACGACCAAGTGTTCCCATGCTTGACAAGCTGGCCGGATTGGTCTTATTTCGGACCAATTCATGACCATCGCGATCACTCCTAAATCCAAAGCCGGCCAGTTGGCCGACCTGTTGCGCGGGCGTTTGCTGGGCGGCGAGTGGCACCGCGTGTTGCCGGCCGAGCGGGTGCTGGCGGACGAATACCTGGTGAGCCGCACGACGTTGCGGGCGGCCCTGTGCTTGCTGGAAAGCGAGGGTTGCATCGGGTCGGCGGGGTCGACTCGCAGCGGGCGTGCGGTGCGCCGGCGCGGGGCTGCCGGGCGGCGGCTCACCGGTGCGGGGCGGGTGCTTTTCCTGACGCCTTCGCTGCGGGACGATCCGGTGTTGCTCCAGCAACTCGGCGTGTTGCGCGAGTTGTTAGGCCGGAGCGGCGTGCAGGTGGCGGTGCGCGACGCGGCAGGGTTCGCCGCCCACCGGCAGCCGCAACGGGAGCTGCAGCGCATCGCGGCGGATCATCCGGGTGCCGTGTGGGTGCTGCACAAAATGCCGCGGGCGGTGCAATTGGCGGCACAGGAATTGCACTTGCCGGCAGTGATTTGCGGCAGTGCCTTCGCCGGGATTGAGCTGCCAAGCGTTGATGTCGATTTCCGCGCGGTGGCCCGCCACGCCGCCGGCCACTGTCTCGGCCATGGACTCACCCGCCTCGCGTTGCTCGTCCACCGCACCCCCTTGGCCGGCAACGAGGCGATCATCGAGGCCGTCACCGCCGAACTCCATCACCACGGCGTGCCTCCCCCGCTGATTCTCCGCCACGACTTTCATCGCGACCGGCTCATTGCGACGCTTGACCGGCACATCGTTGCCGCCGCCACTCGCCCGGATGTTCTGTTGGTCGTCAACCAACTCCACCTGCTCACCGCGCTCAGCCACCTGCTGCACCGTCAGTTGCGAATCCCGCGCGATCTTTCGCTCGTCTATCTCAGCAATGATCCGGCGATCGAACGACTCAGCCCGCTGCCCGACCGCTACGACCTCGGCGACCGCCTGATGCGCCGCCTCGCCGTCGCCGTCAAGGCCCGCTTGGCGGGCGATATCCCGCACTCGCAACGCCTCCTGCCGAAGTATCTCAAAGGTGAAACAATGGTCTGATACCAAGCCGCCTGATTGGTTTTTAAAAAGCCAATGAATGCGGCTTGTGGCACTCCCCCGGCGATGGCATGAATGCGCGGTGCCTGTCCCTGACCCTTTCAAGTCATCCCTGGATTCGAAACCCGCGCCAGCGCCGAGTCCGCGGCTGCGCGGTTTGGTGGCGGCCGTCCACACGCCATTTCACGCCGATGGCTCGCTGGCACCGGAAGTGGTGCCGGCGCAGGCCCGCCATTTGGCCGGCAGCGGGATTGGCACCGTGTTCGTCACCGGTTCGACCGGTGAATTCCATTCGCTGACGCGCGACGAGCGGCTGGTCATCTATGGCGCGTGGGCGGAGGCCGCCGTGTCCTGTGATTTGCGGGTGGTGGCGCATGCGGGGAGCAACTGCCTCGAGGACGCCAAGGTGTTCGCGGCGGCCGCCGCCGACCACGGATTCCATGCGGTGGCCGCGCTCGCGCCGAGCTATTTCAAGCCGCGCCATCTCGGTGCCTTGGTCGATTGGTGCGCGGCAATCGCCGCCGCCGCCCCGCGCTTGCCGTTCTACTACTATGACATCCCGTCGATGACCGGCGTACGGTTCGATATGGCGGATTTTCTAACAGAAGCACGGCCGCGCATCCCGAACCTTGCCGGCATCAAGTTCACCAATGACGATTTGGCGACCTACGTTCGCTGCCTGGCGCTGGAGGACGGGCGCTTCGACATTCCCTGGGGGATCGACGAGAAATTGGTGGATGCGCTCGCGGCCGGGGCGCAAGGCGCGGTCGGGTCTTCCTATAACTTCGCCGCGCCGCTCTATCAGGAATTGAGCGCGGCGTTCCGGCGCGGCGATGAGGCAACCGCGCGCACGCTGCAACGGCAGTCGGTGGAACTCATCGAAGCGCTGGTGGTGCCCGGCTACTTCGGCGCCGCCAAGGCGCTGATGGGCTGGCTCGGCGTGCCGGTCGGCCCGGCCCGGCCGCCGCTGGACAACCCGCCGCCCGCGCAACTCGCCGCGTTGCGCGCCACGCTGGAGGGCTTCCCGTGGTTCGGGCCGTCGTGGCCGCAGGCGGCGCTCCCGCAACCCGGGGAGAAGGTTGCACCGGTGCCGGCGGTCTAACGTCACTTCGCTGGCGCGGCGCTCTTAGCGACGTCGCCAGCAGAAGATTGTTGGACACATTTCTTTCGTGGTCGTCTCTCCCGGTTCGACAACAAGTCGAGATCAATCGTCTATTTCCCTATCCGTTCCCCTCGATTATGTTCGGCAAAAACCGCCTGCTGGGCCGGAGAGCGTTCAAGCGAGGTGTCCGAATGTTGAGAACCCCAAGCATAAACCATATCAAAAACAGGATGCGGAACCACTTCGGCCCACTTCGCCAGAATCTCTTGCTCTTGTCTGGCTGTGGGCATGGTCCAGGCGGCGTATCCGCCGCCCCCAAAAGCCTGATAGACCGGAACGATTTTGTCTAAGGGAATTCCCGAAGAGACTGCTGCGGTCACGGAAACACCGATGACGCTGTAATCGCATCCGTTACTCAATGCTTTCTTACACGGATACGGATCCAGCCCGTATAAATCAATGCCCGTATTGGTTGGATTGTAGGTATTGGCAAAGGAAGGTTTCGTGTCCGTGCCCATGTTCATCAAAACGATAAATGTGATGACCCCAGGTGCATTGGTATGAATCCAATCCGATTCTGCTTTGAGGTTGGCTGCTGAGCAGAGCTTTCCCCATCTTCCAGTCGGATCCGGCTCGTCCATCAGATAAAAGCCGAAGACTCCAGGATTTCCGATATAGGGTCGTACTGCGCTTATAAACTTGGCATCCGCGCCGTTGCACAGTCCAAGCCAGACCAACCCTTTCACACCGGCAGGCAAACTGTTGAGCTGACTCACGCTGCTGACATCCGCTAGATTGAATCCAAGTTTGCCAGGCGTGTAGTGGCCGTCGGCGTCGAGGTTGGAACCACTGGTATAATGGAGTCCAGTCTGCGGTGCGGTAAGAGCCTCGGCTTTGGCGAGCGTTGATGCTGCCAGAAGCAAGCATGCTCCAGTTGCCAATGGAATGAGCAGGAATGGACTCACCAACCTTTTCAAAGCTTTCATTGTGTCTCTTTTTTCAATTTTCATGTGTCCAACGTCAAAGGTGATGCCACCGCGCCAATGAGTGGCGTTGCTGGGTGGTTGAGTGGCGAATGGAAGGTTGGCATCCATGACTTGTTAGGTTCAGTGCTTATCAATTGACCGGAGAGCTTTTGATACACGTTCGGCATCAACTCGCTTTTCGAACATGAGCACCAAGCCAATCATTTTCTGTTGGCGGTTACGTGCTTCGGCCATCGAAGCATTGAAGGCCACCTTTTTGCCGTCCACAGACACGGCAACACGCATTCCCGCTACATGATTCGTGCGAAAGAAATCAACAATCTCAACAGGGGGCGTTGCCAAGTAGCGCACTGACAGCGCTACGTTCGGCTCCTCGCCATACGGAATGGCGCTCTTGCCATCAATCAAGCTCGAATTCAGCTCCAAGACGGGTCTGTTCGTCGCGGTCAATTCTCCGGCAAGCCCGGAGGTGGTGGTGCACATCAAAGAGACGAGAAGGAGAATGGAATGGATGGTTTTCATATTGTAACCTAACAGTTGTATTCACCGACCGGTCGCTTTTGGGGTAGATCCACGACGCGTCGTTGATGGGGGGCAAAAGCGACCCGGAAATGCACTTCTCTGGAAGGTCCGTTCATGACGGTTTTTTTAGACCGTCATGGAGGGACTGTCGAGCAATAAACGCGGAATGTTTTGGGGAGCCGCGATTGGAATTTCGGGGTTGTTTCGGGCATTGGGTCAATCCTGCGATGACTCCCTATCACGCCCGTATCGCGGCCCTTCAGTCCGCCGGATTTTTTTGATGGCCGATGGCCCAGCCGATGGCCTGGGCTAAGAGGATTCCGCACCGTTGGTGCGGAAGATTTGAGGCGCTAAGTCAACAGTATTGGACAGGATGGCCGAGCCACTATGCGAGAATTCGGATCCACCGCCGGGTCGCAAGCGCGCCGTCACGCCTGCCGCAACACAGACGAAAAACGGAAGGACCATCAGAGTCGCCGCCAGTGCTGGCGGTCTAACAGCGTTGCCCGGTCAATTGCTTCTGGCGGTGAGTGTTCCTGATAGAACATAGACCGGCGCGGGTCCGATGTCCCCGTTGCCGGCGTCGATCCAGAAGCCGTCGGTGCGGCCAATCATGCCGAAAGTGACCCAACTGCCACCCTGTCGCGGATGTCCCAATTCACGGTCCGTCAGGAGTCCTGCGGGTGTCGTGCCGGTCTGCACGACGCCGCCGCGGGCGATGGTCTGGGCATTTCCCAACACCTCGACGCTGGCTGCGGCAACCATCAGGCCCAGTTCATTGATGTTGATCGGGTGTAGGAGTCGCTGGTTTTCGGTGCCCCACAGCGCCGCGTAGTCATCCGCCACCCGCACGCCATACAGGTTGTAAACCGGCACGCCGCCGAGCTGCGGGTCGGTGCCGGTGTTTTCGCTGGCGCTGGTGCGCTTGCCGGTCCCGTCCCGAAACCCGGCGACGGCCGTCCAGGAAGTGTGGAGCGCCGCCAGTTCGGGGACGCGGTTGGCCAGCTTGGCCGCCCAGTCATTCAAATCCGCGACCGCCGCCGGAGCGCCGGCGGCGGACTGGCCCGGGACTGGTTCGCTGGTCACGAAGACCAGACGGTAGGACGCGCCCGCCTTCAAATCAGCCGGTAGTGGCGTGACGAACACCAAACGACACCACGGGTTTCCCGCGGCAGCCGTTTCTCTAACAACCTTCGGGGCCTTGCCATTGCCGGTCGCCCGGCCATCTAACAACCATGTCAGGTTGAACACGGCCACCTGGCTGCCGGCGCCGCCTTCAAATTGCAGATAGATCTTGCCCTCACTTGGCGTGCCAGGCCGGCCGGCACTCAGGTTAGAGTATTCGGCATGTCCGGGGAAGACCAGGCGCTTGACGGGCCAGGTGCTGCCGCCGTCGAAGCTGGCCCACACCGTCACGCGTGACCGTCCGCCGAGCGGGTCGGTACCGGCCGGGGTATCGAGGTTGCTGAACAAAAGAAGGTCCTGCCCCTTCACCGGCAGGCGAATCAATCCACCCATGCAGCCGTACACCGTGTTAGGTACACCATCCGGCAGTTCGGCGCTCTCGTGGGGGTTCAGCCAGGTATCGCCGTCGTCATAACTCCAGGCGATCAAGCGGTTGCCGGGGGTCATGTGCTCGCGGGAAATGTAGATGATCCGCCCATCCGACAATTCGGCCAGCGTGCCCTCGCCCGTGCCTAACACGGGGAATGGCGCGCTCGTTTGCCAGGTCTTGCCATGGTCGTCGCTGTAGATGGACGTGTTGTAAAGATAGGGCCGCCACGGGTAGTCGTTGGCCGGGGCCCACCTGACCGGCACCAGCAGACGGCCTTGGTGCTTGCCAAACCGTAACGTCACGCCTGGTTGATGGCAGGCCGCGTCCAGCGCCTTGCCATCGGCGCCGTGCCCTAGCAGATTGGGCCGGATGGCGATCTTTTCCCGGATCCAGGTTTGACCCGCATCCGTGCTGCGCAGGCGGAAGCCTTTGGGATGGACCAGCATGATTTCACCGGTGGTTTCATCCACCACGGCCTTGGCTCCGCCCGCCTCCGGATCGACCTCGCGGGCCTCGTTCCACGTCTTGCCGCCGTCGCTGCTGCTTCGGACCTGTGTCTGATAGAACGCCAGCACCGTCCCGTCCTGCGTGGTAACGATGTTATGGCCACCTCGTCCTCTGCGGAAAAGTTCCTGCACGGAAAACCCGGGCGCCCCCAGCAACGGTGCGAGTTCGCCATCCGCAAGCGGATGCACCGCGGTCTTGCCGGACTCCGCCGCCCGCGCGGGAAAAACGGCCAGCCCTAACAGCCACCCGAGGGCCGCCAAGCGCGCGCAACCGCGGACCGTCGTGATTTGCCAAGTTATCATATTTATCCGATTCCTTTCCGGTGTGGTGTGTGCGCCCGCCAGCGGCTGACCCAGCCAGGCGTCGTCACAACATCCCGTTCCTACCCGCCGCGGACCGGCGGCACAACCCGCGGCGATTGGTTTTTTAAAAAACCAATCGCAGGCCCTTGCGGCGCCAAGCCCGTGCCACCAGAATAAAATCCTAGCGAGGCTTCGCCCCAGACCCCAGAGACCAGAAACCAGAGACCAGACAGAAAACTTGACCTAACAACAACCGGCAGGGAGGCTTGAGAAACCGTGAAGGCTCTAACATCCAGCGAAATCCGCGGCAACTGGGCGACCTTGTTGTCGCCGTGGAATGCGGACGACTCGCTGGACTGCGGGCGGTTGGCGGCTGAGATCGACGCGTTGATCGCCATGCGGGTGGACGGCATCTATTCCAATGGCACGGCCGGGGAGTTCCACGCGCAGACGGAAGCCGAGTTTGACTGGATTTCGCACTGTCTGGCGGACAAATGCAACGCCGCCGGGATGCCGTTCCAGATCGGCGTCAGCCACATGGCGGCACAGATTTCGTTAGAACGGCTGCGGCGGGTGGTGCCGTTGGCGCCGGGTGCCGTCCAGGTGATTTTGCCCGATTGGTTTCCCGTGACCGACAGCGAGGCGGTGGCGTTCCTTGAGCGCATGGCGGAGGCCGCGTCTGGCATCGGCCTGGTGCTTTACAACCCGCCGCACGCCAAGCGGGTTCTAACACCCGAGCAGGTCGGGCACCTGGCCGGGCGTGTGCCGGCGCTCATCGGCCTCAAGACCGCTGGTGGTGATGACGTGTGGTTTGCCGCGATGCGGCAGCACCTCGGCCGGCTGAGCGTCTTCGTGCCCGGCCACCTGCTGGCCAGTGGTGTTGAGCGCGGCGCGCGGGGTGCGTATTCGAACGTGGCCTGCCTCAATCCGGCGGCGGCCCAGCGCTGGACTGACCAGATGCGGACCGACCTGACCGCTGCGTTGGAACTCGAGCAACGCCTGCGGCGGTTCATCGCGGGGCATATCGTGCCCTTCATCACCGAACAGCAATACTGCAACGCCGCCTGCGACCGGTTCATGGCCTTGTTAGGCGGGTGGGCCGATGTGGGTGCGCACATGCGCTGGCCCTACCGCTCGATCCCGTCCGCGGAAGTGGCACGCATCTGCCCCGTGGCGCGGGAAATCCTCCCGGAATTCTGGTGCTAGAAAGAGAATTGAAACCGCAGATGAACGCAGATTTCAAAGAAGTTATACCAAGCGGAGCACTCACCCAACAGGTGGGACGAGGAAACTTCGGAAATCCGTTACTACTCAGGTAGCGCAAATCACGCATGTACAGCAGATTCTTTCCACCACGAAGAACACGAAGGGAGTTAAAGAACGATCACCAGGCTGGACAGTGTATGAAACCCTATCTTCATTCCTTTCGTGTTCTTTGTGTCCTTCGTGTTTTCGTGGCTTCGTGTGAAACTCCCGCAAGTTACTCTTTAGTACCTCAATCACTGAAAGTGGACATGTTTGCGACGATTTTTTTTGAACAGGAGGAAACGGAGGATGTCGAATGGAGGGATCGAAGAGCTTCCATTCGGCCAGAAACACCTCATAATTTCCGAGATAAAAGCAGGAGCATCCGCGCGCAGCTCCTCAGTTCCCTCTGTTACCTCCTGTTCAAAATATGATGATTGGCACGCCAGTCCCCTTTTGGTTCCGGCTTCGCCGGGTTAGGATGATCGCTGGCGAAACAGGAGGCGGTTAGAACGCGATAGTCGGAAGCGAAGGCACCGTCAATCGAGGCGGTTGAGGGTGACAGGCCGCAGCAGGAGAATCAGCGCCACGGCGGTAATGACGGGCAGGGCGAGCCAACCGATGGCGTCGGCGAGCCCGCCACGCTGGTCGAGGCCGCCGACGATTTCGGTGGCGAGGGCACCCATGAAGACGCCGACGAGATTCATGCAGCCATAGCCGGTGGCGCGCAGGTGCGGCGGCACGAACTGGCAGAGAATCGGCATGCCATTGGCATCGAACAGGCCGAAGCCGATGCCAAACAGAATCGCCGCACCGATGGCGACTGCGGGAATGTGGCCTTGGGTCAGGGCGAGCAACGCGGGAATTGTCAGGGAAAGCCCGATGGCACCGGTGTAAATGCGGCCGCGCAGGTGGTGACGGGCCCAGCGGTCGGCGATCCATCCGCCGGCGATCACGCCGACGAAACCGGAGGCGGCCAGCACGATGGTGGATAGCGGCTTGGCCACCTTGCTGGCCAGTTCGGCATCGCCAAGCCGGCCTAACATCTCTGGCAGCACCCCGCGCAAGGCCGCGAAGTCCATCTTCGCGAACAGGGTGGGCAGCCAGTTTTTCATGACCCAGCCGGGTGCTCCGGGCGCGGCGAAATACCACACGATGATCCAAAAGGAACCGAACGAAAGAAGCGTGAAGAGATTGCGCCGCATACTGCCGAGCGCGTTCCGGAACCCTGTTTCCGCTTGCGTCACGGTCGTCCGGAACTCGCGCAAAGCCGTGGCCAGCACCACGCTGTAGGCCACGCCGGCAAGCCCTAACATTTGAAAGGCGGCGCGCCACGAAATTTCGTCGGCGACCAGCGCGCCGAAGCCGCCGAGCGCCTGGCCGACGTAGATGCCGCTGCCATGGATGCCCACCGCGAGCGAGCGGGTGCGGCCCTGGTGGTAGTCGGCGATCAAGGCCAGACTGGCCGGAATATAGAGTGCCTCGCTCACGCCCATCAATGCCCGCAACCAGAAAAGTTGTTGCAAACCGGTCGCGGATCCCATGAGCAACGTGACCAGCGACCAGATGGCGAGCGTGCCAACGATGAGCCACTTGCGGCTGAGGCGGTCGGCGATCAAGCCGCTGAGCGGACTCATCACCCCGTAAACCCAGAGGAAGATTCCCATCAGGCGCCCGAAATTACGACTGTCCAACAGCATCGGCAGATCCGCGCCGATCGCGAGTTGCAGGGTGGCAAGCACCTGCCGGTCGAGGTAGTTGAGCAGCGCCACCGGCCACAGCAAGGCCACGGTGGACCAGGCGTGGCGGATCGGGGCGCTTGCAGGCAGGGGATTCATCGCCGGTCGGGAACAAGTGAGAACACCTGGGGACTGCGCACCCCGGGACGGATTTCGCCGTTGACAAAAATGAATCCGTTGCGCCACGGCACAACAGGTAGGGTGACCGGTGGAGGCACCCGAAGGCGGCCAGCGGCCTCCCACGCGTCCCTTGCCACGTCGTAGCGCAAAATCTCAGGAGTGAAACCCCGGTGTTCCGCCGGCGTCGCCAGTCCCGCCTGCAGGCCGTCGTCGCCGGAGACGAGGAATACGCCATGACCAACTACCGGCGCGGGCGAGGCGGCGGCAGCGGCGGCACGCGGCGGAGCGGCAAGCCGCGACCATTTCCCGCCGACGAATTTCCACGCCTCGCGCAGGTAGGTGCGGGCGGGTTTGCCTTGGGGATCGGGAGCGAGCGAGCAACCGCCGAGCACGAAAAAGGCATCATCGCACGCGGCGGCGGTGGCGAGAATGCGGCCGGGCCCGGGCAGTTGCGGCAGCACCCGCCAGCCATCTAACTCCCGGTCCAAGTCGAGCGCCCAGTGGTCGGCGGCAGCGGCGGGGGAATCCGGCCGCGCGATTCCACCGCAGACATGGACCGTGCGGCCGACGAGCGCCCCGCACATTTGAGCCCGTGGCGCGGGTAGGGCCGGTAGATTGCGAAAGACCGGCGAACCCGTGGCGTCAAGCGTGAGCAGGCGCACTTTGTCCGAGCACCGCTCCGCATCGCCGCCGCCGACCAGCAGCACTCCCTCCTCCGCAGTCAGCGAAACACCGTAACCGTTAGGTTCGGGCAGACGGCCGGCCGCGCGCCACCCGGCCTCTGCCGCAACAAGATCGAGCACGAACAGGCGGTCGTGCCAGACCTTCTTGCCGCCCAGCCACGGCATCACGCTGTCGGGAAAGTTGGTGCCGCCGCCCGCCAGGAGGTGGCCGCGGTGGATGCCGGCGAAGGCCCCTGCGAAGCCGTGCGGAGCGGGCAAGTCCGGGAGCTGTTTGATGGCGAAGGTGTCGGCAGGGGCGGCGGTGCTGAGAGCAAGCGCGGCAGCCATTAAGGGCGAATGGACGGACGAAGGCATGGACGGATGGGGCAAACGGGACGCGGCCGGGATAGCGCGTTGGAAACGAAGAATACCTGATGTGCCGGGGCGGCAACAACCAGGAATTCAACCGGGCGGCGGCAGGCGGTTGTTTTTTCCCGGCACATGAAAGATGCGCCGCGTCTTTCCTGTATCAGGGATTCGCTCAGTTAGATTATTCTGGCACAGGAGAATCATCGCGGGAACACCACAAAACATGAAACGATCACAAGCGACCGAGCCACACCATGCCAGCCTGACGGGCAACCCTGCGGATCGCCCATGGGTTCGAAGTGCCGTTCTCGTGGTTGCGGGCGCCGCCCTCGCGGTTTTCCTCGCGCCCGAGGGGCGGGGGGCGGAAGCGCCAGCCGCGAAACCCCAAGCCGCTGCCGTCGAGCTGACGGTTGACCTTGCCAAGGTGCGGTTCCAGATGGCCGGGGGCGTGGGGGCATCCTGGCACTCCATTTCGCGCGAAATGACGTTTGACGAGAAATTGTTGTCGATGGATCGCACGAACAAGACCGCCCGTGGCAGTGGCTGGGGCGGGAATCCGCCCGTCACGGACGAGGGCAAATGGCAGCGCATTGAGGAACTCGCGTCGTGGCTGGGCATGGACTGGCTGCGGGTGGAAGTGCAACAGTGCAGTTACGAACCCGCGAAGGATCGTTTCGATTGGGCCAATGACGAGATGCAGGCGTTGTTTCGCATCCTCGACTGGTGCGAGCGCAACAAGGCGGACGTGTTTCTAACACAAATGTACAGCAATGTCGGGTGGAATGCCTACGACGGTGTTTCGCCGGTCCAGAGTGCGCCGAAGAACATGGATGATTTTGCGGTCGGCCTGGCGACGCTCCTCGATCATCTGGTCAACCAGCGCAAATACACCTGCATCAAATGGATTTGCATCACCAACGAACCTGCGGGCGATTGGTCGTGGTGGCTTGGCCCCGGGCGGAAAATGCTCTCGATCACCCCCGGGTTGCAGGCGGTTCGTGCCGCCTTGGACAAGCGTGGCATCCACATTCCCTTGTCCGCGCCCGACTGGAACCACATCGGCGATCCACCCGCAAATGGCTTCGATTTCGCCCCGTTTGTGGGTGCCTACGATTCCCATGACTACGGCAATGCCAACCCGATCGGCATGGGGCGCTGGGTCAAGCTGGCCCATGCGGCAAACAAACCGTTCTTTCTGAGCGAGATGGGCAACATGTGGCTCGGTTGGGGCGACAGCAACCCCGGACCCAGAAGCTACGCGCATGGCTTGTCGCTCGCCAACACCGTCCTGTCAGGCATGAACACGGGCGTTGACGGTTTCAACCGCTGGAGCTTCACCAACCGGGGGGACCTCGATGGCCAGTGGCAGTTGGTCAGGACCTGGGACAGCCCGAACAAAAAGTATCTGGACAAGGACGGGATCGTGCCCGAGCCGATCCCATACTATGCCTACGCCATGCTCACGCGCTTCAGCGCAAAACATTCCGCCATCCTCAACAGCACGATAGCCGGGGGAAATTGGCCTGAATTCGAGGCCACCTACAAGCGGCCGCCTGACTCCGGGGAAAAGTGGCCAGCCTTCGAGGCCAGCTATGGAGGCGTGAACTTCGTTGCCTTGCGCAGCCCCAAGGGCAACCTGACATTCATCGTGTTGAACAAGGAGCCGGCGCAACGCGAACTCGTGTTGCGTCTGAACGGTGTCGGTCAACCCGCCACCTTGCAGTGCTATCAGATCACCGAATCCGAAATCACCCAGGCGGCGTTCCAGCTTGATGCCAGGAAGAACTTCCAAGTGTCCGCGGCAACGCCTGTCCTGACAGACATCTTGCCGCCATCCAGCATCACCGTGAATTCCACTTTCAGCCTGGTGCTTTTCGCCTGGTCCGCCCGCATGACCGCAGTGGGCGAACCCCAGCCGGAGCCCAATCCGGACTTCCCGTCCACCGAGATCCGCTTTGGTTGGCTGCGTCACGAGCATCAGCACCCGGACCAACCGTCGCCGCGCCCGCAGCCAAAACATGACAAGCTGGTCCGCAACAACTTCGATTCGCTCCGCCTGGCCATCCAGGATCTGACCAAGACCTTCGGTAACAAGTATCCGCAAGGTGGCACCTATCTCAAGCGCCTTGAGGAAATCGAAAAAGCCGTACTCGACACATCGGCACCGCTCGCGCCGCTCGCCGCCACCTTCGACACCCTGCTCAAGGAGGCGCTGCTGGCCAACCCGTTGATCGATTTCGACTCGCTGATGTTCATTGATCGCCAGGGTTCGCTCAGCCCGAGCGCCTGGCTCAACCTCGCGGCTATGAGACCGACCGGCCATGACAATGCGCTCAAGGTGCTCTCGCCGGTCTCGCCGGACGGTAAGGTCACCACGCTTTTCACCCCGCCTAACAAGGCGGCCATCGCCCGCATGGACCTGCATTTCGACGGCACCAGGCTGCTTTACTCCTCCAACGGCAAAACCCCACCGGATTGCTGGGGTGCCTGGCAAATCAGTGAGGTGGACGTGCCGCCCAAACTCGACCCGGCGACCCACCAGCCGATCACCCGTGAGATCGCGACCATTCCTGACAAGGATGTCGATAATTTCGACGCGTGTTACGGACCGGACGGGTCGATTTACTTCACCAGCACCGCCACGCAACTGGGTGTCCCATGCATCAGGGGCAGCTCGCCCATCGCGCAGCTTTTCCGCAAGAAACCCGCTGGCACGGTCGAACGCCTGACCTTCGATCAGGACCACAACTGGCATCCGTCGCTGCTCCCTAACGGACGCATCATGTATCTCCGCTGGGACTACACGGACACGCCGCATTGCTTCAACCGGGTCGTCTTCTCGATGAATCCCGACGGCACCGACCAGGCGGCCATTTACGGCTCCAACTCGTATTGGCCGAATGGCACATTCTATCCCAGGGCGGTCCCCGGCAGCATGACGAAATTCGTCGGAATCGTGACCGGCCATCACGATTGGGGCCAGATCGGCCATCTCATTCTCTTCGACACGACGAAGAGCCGCTTTGAAGCCGATGGCGTGGTCCAACAGATCCCCGGTTATGGCAAGAAGGTCATCCCCGTGATGCAGGACGGCCTGATCGGCGGACTGTATCCGCTGTTTGTCACGCCCTATCCGCTTTCCGACAAGTATTTCATCGCGGGCATGAAAACCAACAATCCGGAAGGGTGGGGGACTGATATCTATCTGGTAGATATCTTTGATAACGCGCTGAAACTCTACGGCGTGCCGGGCCGCTGGATGATCGAGCCGATTCCGCTGCGCAAAAGGCCGCAGCCGCCGGTCATCCCCGACCGCACCCTCAAGGACGCGAAAACCGCCACCGTCGTGATGAGCGACGTCTATGTCGGCGACGGCCTGAAGGACGTGCCGCGCGGCAAGGTCAAATCACTGCGGATCTTCTCCTATAACTTCGCGATGCGCGGCATGGGTGGCCAAGTGGACCGCGTCGGGGTGGACGGTCCCTGGGATGTCCGGGTGATCGTCGGCACGGTGCCGGTCGAGGCGGATGGCAGCGCGAATTTCACGGTGCCCGCGCGCGTGCCGCTGGCGGTCCAACCACTCGACGCGGAAGGCAAGGCGATCCAATACATGCGGAGTTGGTTCACCTGCCAGCCGGGTGAGGTCCGCTCGTGTGTCGGTTGTCACGAGAGCGCCAACACCGCGCCACCGTCCCAGATGGCCACAGCGGCGCTGCGCAAACCATCCGCCATCACCCCGTGGCATGGCCCGATGCGCGGCTTCAGTTTCAACCGGGAGGTTCAGCCGGTGCTAGACAAGTATTGTGTCGGTTGTCACTACGGCGCGACGAAACTCGTGGGCCGCGATGGCGGCAAGGTCGCCGATCTGACACTGCGCCCCGACGAAGCGATC
>Ga0118677_10005647_pt1 | contig 21750 bp, 16 predicted proteins | sample AliMusrvi5mmetaG_FD_86154 | JGI IMG/M metagenome (GOLD analysis project Ga0118677, IMG submission 86154)
ATCACCAGGAGCTGCAGGTCCTAATTTTGGAACCCCTAACATCACAACCCCTGCTGGTGTGGCGACACAGACAACAGTTCCGGTGTCACAGGTTCGAGTTCAGGTCGCAAACGGAACAGCCACAGCTGGAATCGCTCGCACTTACACACAGCAACTCATGACGCTTGGTTGGAACACTCTTCCAGAGCTAAACGGACCAAAGGTCAACGCAACAATTATTTATTACAACCCAGGATTCTTGTGGGCGGCACAAAGTATTGCTACTGCGCTCAAAGTAAGTGCAACTGATACTCAGCCACTCAACGGTCAGCAGCCTGTTGCTGGCGCGTCAAGTGATGACGTAATTGTCATCATCGGACCAGAACTCGCGGTCGCTGGATAACGATTCAGTCGTAGGAAGTTCTACGCCGTACCGAAGTAGTGCTGCTTGCAGTACTTCTGCAGACATTGGTCGAAGTTCTTCCAGCGGACGATTGCGGTGACGTCTAATACCTAAGTCAACCTGTGCGAGTGCACCAACACTGAACTTGTGCGCGATGTCAATGAGAAGAGCAATCTCAACGCCGTAGGAACTTTCCATGGATACTGCTTCGAAGGTGCTTCTGCGCCCTGCAGTTTCTCCAGCGAGTGGTTGTTTGATCTCGCCGAGACCCGGGTAGAGGAGCGACAGGATTGGTCGTGCACTGAGTTCGTTCACACGACCTCCGCCAGTTGGCATGTTGTGAAGTGGACGTTCGTAGTAGCCCTTAACGAGTTGGACTTCTTCTCTTTCAAGAAGTGGCTGAATAAGTCGAGGGACATATTCAGTCGTGGTGTTTATAACGTCGGCGTCTAAGAAGACCACTAGTTCTGAAGATGTGGCTCTAAGCCCAGCACTCATGGCTGCGCCCTTGCCACTCGCGCCGCTTAAGTTCACAACACGAGCACCGTGGTGATCTGCCACTACGCCAGTGTCGTCACTGGAATGGTCGTTCACCACCACCAGCTCGTCAATGAGCCCATGGTGGGTTGAAATTGCATCCAGCACCGCACCAATGGTGGAGGCCTCATTCTTTGCTGGCACTAGTACAGCCAGTGTGGTCTGCGCCTTAAGGGCAAGTACCACTTCGAGGTTGAACTGCTCTCGTGTGAGGGTCCAAGGGACATCATGCATAGGTCTTAAGGCTAGGGCTTGGGGCAAAAACGTGCACTTGACAAATAGGCTGAAAACAATAAGAATTGGTATCAACATCAAGAGCGACAGAGGGACGGGCCCTGTGAAGTCGCGACAACCAGTGTGAAACATGAGCACCCGCTCTTCACACCAGGTGCCAAAGCCCGAACGATGAAAAGGGAGTTTTATGAGTTTCGCAACCGGTCTTCTCTGTAGAGAGTGTGGCTCCACCTATCCAACTGAGGCTCGCTATTCATGCGACTTTTGTTTTGGACCGCTCGAAGTCGCTTACGACTTAGAAGCAGCCAAGGGTGTTGTCACGCGTGAATCAATTGAATCTGGACCAAATTCAATGTGGCGTTACGCGGCACTTCTTCCAGATCCAGGTGAAGAACCTGTTGACCTTGGAGCAGGCTGGACACCACTTCGCAGAGCCACACGTCTTGGTGAAGTACTCGGCGTTAAAGAACTCTGGCTAAAAGATGACACACGTAATCCAACAGGTTCGTTTAAGGACCGTGTTGTTTCGTGCGCACTTTCTTCTGCTCGCCGTCTCGGTTTCACCACTGCAGCGTGTGCATCAACTGGAAACCTCGCAACATCAGTTGCAGCACACGCGGCCTTCATTGGGTGGCCAAGTGTGACCATCATCCCAAGTGACCTCGAGAAGTCAAAGATTGCCATGACCGCAATTTTTGGTGGCACCGTGCTTGGTGTTGAAGGTAACTACGACGACGTGAACCGTCTCTGCGTGGAGCTTGTTGCTGAGCACCCAGACTGGGCATTCGCGAACGTCAACCTTCGTCCGTATTACGCAGAAGGCTCCAAGACACTCGCTTTTGAAATCACTGAGCAACTCGGATGGAAGCTTCCTGCACAAGTTGTAGTTCCTGTTGCTTCTGGAAGCCAGCTCACCAAGGTCGCTAAGGGTTTCAATGAGTTCATTGAACTCGGTCTCGTAGAAGGACCTGCACCAATTTTGTTCGGGGCACAAGCAACTGGTTGTTCACCGGTTGCGACTGCGTTTGCTGAAGGCGCAGAAGTCATCACGCCACAGCGTCCAAACACAATCGCGCGCTCACTCGCAATTGGTAACCCAGCTGACGGTCCGTACGTTCTTGACGAACTGCGCACTCACGGCGGCGACATTGGCTCTGTTCCAGACTCAGAGATCCTCGAGTGCATTGAACTGCTTGCTAAGACCGAAGGTGTATTCGCTGAAACTGCTGGAGGAGTAACTATTGCGTCACTTCGCCAAATGATCAAGCGCGGCACCATTGACCCGAACAAGTCAATCGTGGCAATTATCTCGGGCCACGGCCTAAAGACTCTCGATGCAGTTGTTGACACTGCGGTAGTGACTGCGACGATTAAGCCGTCACTCGCTGCTGCTGAAGAAGCGATTGCTCGCTACACCTTGGAGGCTGCACTATGAGCGTGATTGTTCGACTACCTAGCCAGCTGCGTGTCCTCGTGGGAGGCGCTGGAGAAGTTCCTGTAGAGGCGACAACTGTTCGTGAAGCCATTGTTGGTGTTGACGCCCAGTACCCAGGGATTGCCTTTCGAGTTCTTGACGACAAGGGCGCACTGCGCCGTTTCGTGAACGTTTTCGTTGCTGATGAAGACGTCCGCTTCCTTGATGGTCTCGACACCGTTCTAACCCCAGGCGTTACCGTTTCCCTTGTCCCAGCTGTTGCTGGGGGCTGACCTGAATTAGCAGTCTCACCCGTAGACTGCTAATATTGCTCTGCACCAATTGGGTGCTTGCTTAACAGGAGGAATCGCCATGGCGAAACTGATCTCATTCGACGAAGAGGCTCGCAGAGCCCTAGAACGCGGTATGAACAAGCTTGCTGACGCAGTACGCGTCACACTCGGGCCTAAGGGTCGCAACGTAGTTCTCGACAAGAAGTGGGGAGCTCCCACAATCACTAACGACGGTGTTTCAATCGCCAAGGACATTGACCTCGAAGACCCATTCGAGCGCATTGGTGCAGAACTCGTTAAAGAAGTAGCAAAGAAGACTGACGACGTTGCTGGTGACGGAACCACCACTGCGACTGTTCTTGCCTGGGCGATGGTCCGTGAAGGTCTAAAGAACGTTGCTGCTGGAGCTAACCCAATGTCGCTGAAGAAGGGTATTGAAGCCGCTGTAGAAGCTGCTGTTGCTTCACTGCACGAACTTTCAAAGCCTGCAGACACGAAGGAACAGATTGCTCAAGTGGCATCTATTTCTGCTGCTGACACAGAAATTGGTCAGATGATTGCTGACGCGATTGACAAGGTTGGAAAAGACGGTGTTATCACTGTTGAAGAAAGCCAGTCATTCGGAATGGACATGGACCTCGTTGAAGGAATGCGTTTCGACAAGGGATACATTTCTCCATACTTCTCAACTGACACCGAGCGCATGGAAGCTGTTCTTGAGAACGCTTACATCCTTCTCGTGTCATCAAAGATCACTTCAGTGCGCGACGTACTGCCAGTGCTTGAGCAAGTTATGCAGTCGGGTCGCCCACTGCTCATCATTGCTGAAGACATTGAAGGAGAAGCACTCGCAACGCTTGTTGTTAACAAGATTCGTGGAACATTCAAGTCAGCTGCTGTTAAGGCTCCTGGATTTGGTGAGCGTCGTAAGGCAATGTTGCAAGACATTGCAATCCTTACTGGTGCCACAGTTATCTCTGAAGAGATTGGCCTAAAGCTCGAAACTGCAACACTTGAGTCACTCGGACAAGCTCGCAAGATTGTTATCACTAAGGATGAGACAACAATCATTGAAGGTGCTGGATCGAAGGACGAAGTGAATGGTCGCGTTAGCCAGATCAAGGCTGAAATCGACAACTCTGACTCTGACTACGACCGCGAAAAGCTCCAAGAGCGTCTCGCGAAGTTGTCGGGTGGAGTTGCTGTCATCAAGGTTGGAGCCGCTACTGAAGTTGAGCTCAAGGAAAAGAAGCACCGCATCGAAGATGCTGTTTCTACTACTAAGGCTGCAATCGAAGAAGGTGTGGTTCCTGGTGGTGGCGTTGCGCTACTTCGTAGCCAGAAGAACATCTTGGAAGCTGCTGAGAAGCTCAGCGGTGACGAGCAGACTGGTGCACGTATGGTTGCTAAGGCTGTTGAAGCTCCGCTTAACCAGATTGCCGTTAACGCTGGCCTTGAAGGTGGCGTAATCGTGGACAAGGTTCGCAACCTTGCCAATCCAACTGAAGGTCTTAACGCCGCAACTGGTGTGTACGAAGACCTTATTAAGGCTGGAGTTATTGACGCAATGAAGGTAACTCGTTCTGCACTTCAGAACGCTGCATCAATTGCTGCTCTGTTCCTAACTACAGAGTGCGTGATCGTTGACAAGCCTGAAGTTGCACAAACTGCTACTCCAATGGGTGGCATGGACGACTACTAAGTCGACTTTGATTTACAGAAAACTCCCGGGCAACTGCCCGGGAGTTTTTCTTTATGCAGTGAAGATCAAGTTTGAAAGATCAACGGGAACTGCATTCCAGCCCATCACTGAACCACCTGGGTACGTGTACTGAAAAGCGACTTTGTTATTAGCACCAAGTCCAACAAGTAGTGGTCCACTGGGGTTGAATGCGTAGTCAATCAAGTAGCTGGTGCCGGCTTGATACACACTTGAGGTGTATGGACTATTGATCTGTGGTGTGTGGTCGTAGTTCCAAACTTCAGTTGCCGTCATTGTGGCAAGGTTGATTTTGTACTTGCGAGCAACGCTGTTCGTACGCGTAGCCCCAGCTGGTGTCTGAAATGTGCTGCCCATTCCATCATCAAAGAGCAGTAATTCGTTTTGTGGGGTGATTGACACTGCGTGCTGTCCAATTGGTGCAGTGGTGTTTGGGCCAAGATGCAGTGCAAATGCACGAAGCGAAGCAAAGCCATACCAAGCCTTTGAGGTATCTCCCAAAATCCACTTGATTTTCTTAGTGTCATAGTCAACCGCAATAACAAAGTTTTCTCGACTTGATGCAACAAGTTCATTATTTGTTTTCGAATATGTCGCTGCATTGCAGTGAAACCAGTCAGCTGTGCGAGCTACGAATAGGGATGGATCGTCTCCACCTGCAATCATTGCGTCTGAAACTATTGTTGCAAAATTCCAAGAATTAAGTAGTGCGCCCTTGGCGTCAACTTCAATGATGCAGCTCATGTTGTCATCAATTGTTTGAGCTTCAATGAGCATCCCTCTTTTCCCAGGGTCAATGTTGTGCTCGTTGATGTTTGTGTATCCATACGATTCGTACGAAGCAACATTCGTGAGTGTGCCGTTTAAATCTGCTCGAATGAGTTCATTGCCACTGCCCAGGTAGAGCGCATTATTGAAAAAGCCAGATGTTGGCCCCGCAACTGTTGATGTGGTTGGTGCCACCCAGCGAACTTCACCGTCGGTGTCAGAAATCACCGGGGTATTTGCATTGCTCCAGCCCTTCATCAAGAATGTGCTGAATCCAAGGGCAACTTTTGGGTCTCGAGCCTGAGTTACTAATGGCTTAGAGAAACCACCATTAGTTGGATCGACCCAAGGCGTTGTTATTAGTGGGTATGAAAGAAGTGTTTTGACGCCTTTGCACCTAATAGTGAATGCAACGACATTGCGTGAAATTGCATCGCTTGCATAGAGTCCAAAAACTGGGATAGTGACTTCACCAGTCGCTGGGCTTGTGAGGCCCTTTGAATTTAAATATGCGTGTGTATACGTTGCGCCAATGCCCTTAGTGAGAGAACCCTTCTTTGGCTGCACGACGAATTCAATGGTTTGCAGTGAAGAAAGTGGAACGCCACTTAGCGTTACATTCGAAATAAATGGTGTTATCCCAGGGGTAGAACTTTTTACCCTGATTTTGGTGGCGGCTTCGGCAACTGAGCCGTGCATCATTGCGACCGCGGGAGTGGTTAGGGCTGCTTTAAGGACTGTACGTCTATCTATATTCACTGGTGTCCCGGTTGCTAATTAATTTTAATTACGAAACTAGTTAGCTAGTTTTAGAAATCCTTTGAGGACTCTGTCCATAAGTAGTGAATTTGCTGTGACACAGCGCGAAATTACCTGAAAAAAACTAAATCCAATAAATGAATAGAGTTGTCTTCGTACCTAAGGAGACCAATGACCGAGCGCACCCCCGAGCGAAAGCCAGCAACAACGCACACCGCAGCTGCGCAAAGCCCATTTCTTGCTCGAGTGGCGCGAGGTAGCAGTGAAGACTTTGAGATTGCATCAAGAGGAATGATTGCAAGCGGCTCTCCTCGAGTTGTGAAAAATGGTTTCGACGTTGACGTATGGGACCTTGACAGTTACGCCTTTTTAGATGAGCCGTCACACGTTGACGCTCCGCCAACGACAGTGAACCCAAGCCTCTGGCGCCAGGGAAGGCTCAATAACATTGCTGGTCTTTTCGAAGTAGCGCCTTCTATTTACCAAGTTCGAGGCATGGACATCTCGAACGTCACGTTCATTAAGGGTGATACGGGCTGGATTGTTATTGACCCTCTTTCAGCCAAAGAAACAGCAGCGGCTGCACTCGACATGGTGAATGAACATTTGGGAAGCCGGCCAGTGCACGCAGTTATCTACACTCACAGTCACGCCGACCACTTCGGTGGTGTGCTTGGTGTCCTGAGTGAAGAAGAACAAAAGTCAGACAAGATCAAGTTCATTGCCCCAGAAGGATTCTTAGAAGAAGCGGTGAGCGAAAACATCATTGCTGGAAACGCAATGATTCGACGCGCCATGTACATGTACGGAGTTCTCCTTCCTCGCGACGCGCAGGGCCACGTTGACACGGGCCTTGGTAAAGGAATGCCTCGCATGCCGAGCTCTGCACTTATTGCACCGAATCTCTACATTGAAGAAACAGGGACTGAACTCGTAATTGACGGCGTGCGCATGATCTTCCAGTTGACCCCGGGTAGTGAAGCGCCTGCTGAAATGAACATCTTCTTTCCTGACATGCGCGCACTGTGCATGGCGGAGAACTGCACCGCAACACTCCACAACATCTACACCCCTCGTGGAGCACAGATTCGTGACACGCTCAACTGGAGTAAGTACATTGATGAATCAATTGATCTCTACGCGCAAAGTAGTGACGTTGTATTCGCCAGTCACCACTGGCCACGCTGGGGAGCTCAGAAAATTGTCTCATTCCTTGAAAGCCAGCGAGACACCTATCGCTACATTCACGACCAGACTCTTCGTTTAGCGAATCTCGGCCACACTATGAATGAAATTGCTGAAGAGTTAGAACTTCCAAAAGAACTTGGCGATGAATTCTTTAATCGCGATTACTACGGAACTGTGTCTCATAACGCCAAGGGTGTCTACCAGCGCTACCTCGGATGGTTTGACGCAAACCCAGCACATCTCAATCCACACATTCCCGTCGAAGCTGCGAAGCGTTACGTTTCGTTCATGGGTGGGGCCGAAGAAGTGATGCAGAAAGCTCAGAAGAGTTTTGATAAAGGTGACTATCGCTGGGTAGTTGAGGTAGTTAATCACGTGGTCTTTGCGGACCCAGAGAACGAAACGGCCAGACTGTTCCAAGCAGATGCACTTGAGCAGCTTGGCTACCAAAGTGAATCTGGGCCGTGGCGTGACTTTTATCTGAGCGGTGCGCAGGAACTTCGCAGTAACGGAACCATGTTTAGAAATGTGAAGAGCAACGCACTTCGCCCTGGGTTCATTCACGCCATGACTTCTGGTCAAGTGTTTGACCTCATTGGAGTTCGACTCAATGCTCCAAGGGCGCAGGCACATTCTCTGAGATTCCATCTCACCATCACTGACCGAAATGAACAGTGGACGTTTGCCATACGAAATGGTGTGTTGCAAACCCACGTTGGTCTCCGTGGCGAAGCAGACGCAACAATCAGCACTACATTCGAAGACTTTGCAACCTTCGCATCAAAGACAGAAATTCTCAGTGAATTCACCGAGCGCTCAGAAACCAGTGTTCAAGGTGACGTGACGAAACTTGAATTGTTCTTAAGCTTGCTTGACTATTTCACATTCGGTTTTGAAATAGTTCTGCCCTAAACAGCAGAAACTATTCGTTTGCTTCAACGGCAACGTGAGGAATAATACGGTCAAGCCACTTAGGCATCCACCAGTTGGCCTTTCCAATCGCGTGCATGATTGCTGGAACAAGAATGGTGCGAAGGATGAATGCGTCAAGAAGCACTGCTCCACCAAGTCCGATTCCAAACTCTGCAATGACGCGCTGGCCACCGAATGCGAACGAAAAGAACACTGAAATCATGATGAGCGCAGCAGCCGTAATGATGCGCCCAGTGTTGGCCTGTCCGCGCTCGATGGCGAGTTCGTTGTCACCGGTGTTAACCCATTCTTCGTGCATACGTGAAACTAAGAACACTTGGTAGTCCATTGAAAGTCCGAACAGAATGGCAATCATGATCACCGGAAGGAATGCTTCCACCGGCCCCGTCCCAGCATTAATGAGTGAGCTGCCCCAGCCCCACTGAAATACTGCAACCACAAGTCCGAACGATGCCGCAACCGCGAGCAAATTCATAGCGGCTGCAACTAGGGGTACGAGCACACTTCTGAAAGCAACCATGAGCAGCAAGCAACCAAGAATCACAATCACCGTTAGGAAGAGTGGAATCTTCGAGTCGAGAATGTGTGCGAAGTCCTTAGTGATTGCCGTCTGTCCCCCAACGTAAATATGAGTTCCAGAAGACATTGTTGCCTTAGGGATGTACACGTTTCGAATGGAGTCAATCAGATGGTTAGTCGCTGAAGATTGAGGGCTTGTTTTTGAAATCACGCTAATGAGCCCCACGGTTCCCTGGGGGTTCTCAAATAGAGGTAGAACTGCAGCAACGCCGGGCTCAGTTTTTAGTGATGTAGCAAGTGCATTAAGCGCTGCCACGTCATTTGCATTATGAATTGCACCAACAACGCTAAGTGGTCCATTGAATCCAGGACCGAATCCTTGAGCGAGGTAGTCGTAAGCCATTCGAGTTGTGGAACCAGCTGGGTCAGTGCCTTGATCTGAGCTTCCAAGTTGCAGTGAGAGTACTGGAACAGAGACGAGAAGAATTGCCGCGATTGCAGCGAGCGAAAGCACTTTTGGTCGGCGGGCGACAAAAGCGGACCAGCGCTGCCATCCACCAGCAGGGACAACACTCTCAGGTCCGCTGTTCTTGAGTGAGCGACGTTCCTTGCGACTTAGTACGCGGAACTTTTGGAATCCAAGCAGCGACGGGAGCAGCGTCAGTGATGCAGTCATTGTTATAACAACAGTGAGTGCTGCAGAAATTCCTACACCGTTAAGGAACGAGAATCCAAGCACGAGCATTCCGAGTAGTGCAATGCACACTGTGGACCCAGCGAATAACACCGCACGACCAGAAGTGTTAATTGACGAAATGATTGAGTCTTCAACGCTCATACCTTGTTTGAGGTTTTGTCTACTTCTGGTGACAATGAACAGTGCGTAGTCAATACCAACACCCAGACCAATTAGTGACCCAAGAATTGGAGCGAAATCTGCAATTGAAAGCGCGTGGCTGAGCAACGTTGTTGCACCTGAAGCGATTACAAGTGCAAAAAGAGCAATGCCAAGTGGTAGCAACATTGCAAAGAATGAGCCGAAGGCGAGCAGTAAGACAATCGCTGTTGCAATCAGACCGCCTAGCTCTCCGGGGCTGCCCTTAGGAGAATTGAGTTGTCCAAATGCTGGGCCACCGAAGACAACTTGTAGCTGCTTCGAAGCAATTTTTTCTGCAGTTGTCTGAACTGCTTTTATCTTGGGAATGTCGAGTGAGTGGGCGGACTTGGTGAAGGTCACCGAGGCGTATGCAATTGTGCCGGATTTGTTCATTTGTAATGCGCCTGGGCACATGGCGCCAACGTTGTCACAGAATGGAGAAACAACGCCCCCCTTGGCAACTTCTGGCAGCATTGCAACTTTGCCAAGCATTGTGTTAATTGCGGCTCTGTCGGTTTCGAGTGTGCCACTTGTTGCGTGGAACACAATTTGGTCAACATCACCGGATTTTGCTTTAAAGCCACTCTGGAGAAGTTTGGTGGCCAAAATTGAATTCGTATTTGGAAGTGAGAAGTTGTTCTGGTAGGCAGAACCTACGGAAGAAGACACCGCACTGATGCCAACAAAGAGCAGAATCCAGACAATAAGGACATACCAGCGATGGCGAACAGCAAAACGTGCGAGGGATTTCATTACTTCTCCTGAAGTGAGTTGGGGAGACACCGAGTAAAATCAAGGTGTGCAAAATGCATAGATATCTTAGGGGTAAATGTGGAACGTCAAACAGACGACTGGCCCTCGCGTTTCCCCGGGCATGTATTTCCTCAAATTATTCCTGTCCCTGACGACATTCAGCCAGGTAGCCCTGCGCCTTGGGCGCATTTGAATGAAGCTTCACGAAGTGGTTTTTCACTTGAAAAAGTAGAAGCAGCACTTCGAAGTTCAAAACGTCACTTAGATGATTCACCTATTCCCGGGGACCCTATTGAAATGGCTGCCGTTGCTGACGCGCGGAAGCAAGAAATAACACGTCGCTCTGCAGTTCTCGTTGCCTTGTTCGAAGAAGACGGTGAAGCGCACGTAATTCTCACCAGACGCTCATTTGAAATGCGACACCACAGTGGCGAAGTTGCTCTTCCTGGAGGTCGCAGTGACCTCAATGAGACCCCCGTTACTACGGCTCTTCGTGAAGCTCAAGAAGAGGTGGGACTTGACCTTTCTACTGTTCGTACTATTGGGTGGCTAAGTCCAATTGTCACTTTCGCTTCAGGCTCTGCGATTTGGCCAGTTGTTGCGATTGTCGACAAACGCCCTGAATTAGTCCCGGACCCAGTTGAAGTTGACCGAGCATTCACCATTGCTCTAAAAGACCTCGTCGCAGATGAAAAGTTTTTAGAAGAACGCTGGCGCAGAGATCTTGCGCGACCTGGGTCCGATGAAGAAGGCTACTTCCCGCTGTACTTTTTCGCGGTTCCAGGCGACATCATCTGGGGGGCCACCGCCCGAGTTCTCACCGAACTGCTTTGTTTGCTCTGTGGGGTCCCTTGGCCTGACGCAAACCGGTCCTGGGGCTAAAACATTCGGGTAGATTGTTCTCTAACGCAAACCACTTTTTGGTTGCTGTTTTCTATAAACGGAGGAAATCATGGCGGAAGTAGAAATTGGTATCTCCAAGTCAGCGCGTCAAGCGTACGGGTTTGATGACATCGCAATTGTTCCATCACGGCGCACCCGTGACCCTGAAGATGTAGACATCTCATGGCAAATTGACGCTTACAAATTTGAACTCCCAGTACTTGGCTCAGCCATGGACGGTGCAATGTCACCATCTACCGCAGTAGAACTAGGCCGACTAGGTGGACTTGGTGTTCTAAACCTCGAAGGACTCTGGACTCGTTACGAAGACCCAACTGCACTCTTTGAAGAAATCACTGAACTAGAAGACGACAAAGCCACTGCTCGCATGCAACAGATGTACTTAGAGCCAATCAAGCTGGAGCTCGTTGGTGAGCGTATTCGTCAAATGAAACAAGCTGGCGTAACAACTTCAGCATCAGTAACACCTGCTCGTACTGACTGGATGGCTAAGACCATTCTTGATGCAGGGCTCGACATTCTTGTTATTCAAGGAACAGTCGTCTCTGCTGAACACGTTTCTAAAACTGTTGAGCCTCTCAACTTGAAGAAGTTCATTCGTGAGTTTGAACTTCCGGTGATTGTTGGTGGATGCGCAAGCTACCAAGCAGCACTGCACCTCATGCGCACAGGTGCTGCAGGAGTACTCGTTGGCGTTGGCCCAGGTAACGCTTGCACCTCACGCGCAGTTCTAGGAATTGGTGTGCCTCAGGCAACAGCAATTGCCGACGTTGCTGGTGCGCGCATGCGTCACCTTGATGAAACTGGTGTGTACGTTCACGTTATTGCTGACGGTGGAATGAGTAAGGGTGGCGACATTGCTAAGGCCATTGCCTGTGGCGCTGATGCAGTGATGATTGGTTCACCTCTAACTTCTGCTCAAGAAGCACCGGCACGAGGATTTCACTGGGGCATGGCAACATTCCACCCAACACTTCCACGCGGCACTCGTGTTCGCACACAGGTTCGTGGATCACTCAAGGAAGTACTGCTGGGCCCAGCAAACGAGAACGACGGTCGTCTCAACTTGTTTGGTGCCCTTCGCACATCAATGGCCACGTGTGGCTATGAGTCGTTGAAGGAATTCCAGAAGGCTGAGATCATGCTTGCCCCATCGCTGCAAACAGAAGGAAAGCAGTTGCAGCGTTCCCAGGGCGTAGGCATGGGACATTGAGCGACAACGTACTTGTCGTTGACTTCGGCGCTCAATACGCCCAACTAATAGCTCGTCGTGTGCGTGAAGCACACGTGTATTCAGAAATAGTTCAGAGTTCTATTACTGCTGAGCAAGTAAAAGCAAAATCACCGAGTGCAATCATCTTGTCGGGTGGACCAAAGTCGGTCTACGAAGTGCCGGCTCCTTCACTGGACCCAGCAATCTACGAACTTGGTATTCCAATACTTGGTATTTGTTATGGCGCACAGCTCATGGCCCAACAACTCGGTGGTGAAGTGTCACGAACTGGAGCTGGAGAATACGGTCGTACCGAACTCTCGCTGAGCGGTGATTCATCACTCATGACTGGATGGCCAAGTGCCACCACGTGTTGGATGAGTCACGGAGACGCCATTTCAAAGACCCCAGAAGGCTTTGTAATTACTGCATCAACACCAGAAGCACCAGTCGCTGTCATGGAGAACAAGGCTCGTCGACTTCACGCGGTGCAGTTCCACCCAGAAGTTGTTCACTCTGAGCGTGGTCAAGAGATCATTGTTAATTTCCTTCACAATGTTGCGGGCATTGCTCCTACGTGGACCAACACTTCAATCATTGATGAGCAGGTTGCCTTAATCAAGAAGCAAGTTGGCGATGAGAAAGTTCTCTGCGCACTATCTGGTGGCGTGGACTCTGCAGTTGCTGCGGCCCTTGTAACTAAGGCCATTGGCAAGCAGCTCACGTGCGTCTTTGTAGACACTGGTCTCATGCGAAAGAACGAAGGCGAACAGATTGAAGAAACCTTCATGCGCCAGTTTGGTGTTGACCTCATTCACGTAAAGGCATCAGACCGTTTCTTTGACGCGCTCGAGGGTGTCACTGACCCAGAGCGCAAGCGCAAGATTATTGGTGAGTTATTTATTCGCGAGTTCGAACAAGTTGCACGTGACTTGGCAGAAGGTGGCAATGGCCCACGTTTCTTGGTGCAGGGAACTTTGTATCCAGACGTTATTGAATCGGGATCTGGTCACGCAGCGAACATTAAGAGTCACCACAATGTTGGTGGACTTCCTGAAGACTTGTCGTTCGATCTTATTGAGCCACTTCGTGCACTCTTTAAAGATGAAGTTCGCCAAGTCGGCTCAGAGCTTGGACTGCCCGACGAAATTGTTTGGCGTCAGCCTTTTCCTGGTCCAGGACTCGGTGTGCGAATTGTTGGTGAAGTTACTAGGGAGCGCGCAGAAATCCTCAGGAACGCTGACTATGTGGTCGTTGATGAGATTAAAAAAGCTGGGCTCTACCGTGAACTATGGCAGAGCTTTGCCGTGTTACCTGCAGTGCGTACTGTTGGCGTTATGGGAGATGGTCGCACGTACGCGTATCCAATCATCATTCGCGCCGTTACTAGTGACGACGCAATGACCGCCGACTGGGCACGACTGCCCTACGACGTGATTGAGTCAATCGCGAACCGGCTTATTCGTGAAGTTGAAGGGGTCAACCGAGTTGCCCTCGACGTCACGAGTAAACCACCAGGCACCATTGAGTGGGAGTGAGTAGTAACTCGTTTTCTGACGAGTCGCTGTTCGCAGACGCCACACCCGTCGCAGCTCGACCCGATCCTTCGTCACTGCTCAGTGACCTCACCGAGCCACAGCACCGCGCAGTAATCCAGCGTGGTGGGCCACTTCTCGTTGTTGCTGGTGCAGGGTCTGGAAAAACACGAGTCTTAACTCGTCGCATTGCGCACATTTTGGCTACGGGCGATGCTCGACCCTACGAAATAATGGCAATCACCTTTACTAACAAAGCCGCCGATGAAATGAAGAAGCGCGTTATTGAACTCGTTGGTGCTGACGCAGAAAAAATGTGGGTATCGACGTTTCACTCAGCGTGTCTGCGGATGCTTCGCATGAATGCAGAAGTTCTCGGGTACCAACGTGGCTTCACAATTTATGACGCCGGTGACGCAGAAACTGCGGTTGATCGCATCATGAAAGAACTCAACATTGACACCAAGCGCATTTCGCCGCGCAGTGTTTACTCAGCAATTTCTGCCGCGAAGAATGAAATGCTTACTCCCGCCATGTATGCAGACCGAGCCCATGGTGATGACCCAAATCACCGTCGCATTGCAGAAATCTACCGTTTGTACGCAGAGCGCTTAATGCTCGCAAACGCTATGGACTTTGACGACCTTCTGCTTAATGCAGTACTCATGATGAAGAAAGACCCTGGGGTTCTTCACTCGTATCAGAGTCGCTTCAAGTATCTACTCGTTGACGAGTTCCAAGACACCAATGGTGTGCAGAACGAACTGGTGTTGATGCTCGCTGCTGAACACCGCAACCTCTGTGTAGTGGGTGACTCGGACCAGTCGATTTACCGCTTTAGAGCCGCTGACGTTAGAAACATCTTGCAATTCGAACAACGCTTTCCGGATGCTGACGTTATCTTGCTGGAGCAGAACTTCCGCTCCAGCCAGACAATTTTGGACGCCGCGAACGCAGTCATTGAAAAGAATGCAAGTCGTCACGCGAAGAATCTCTTCACTGAACGTGGCCAGGGCGAGAAGATTCGTCTCTACCGCGCGAGTGATGAATACGACGAAGGCCGCTGGATTGCTGGAGAGCTTCGGCGAATGAAGAACTCATTCAATGTTGGCTGGAGCGACATGGCGGTGTTCTACCGAACTAATGCCCAGAGCCGTGTGCTGGAAGAAGAAATGCTTCGCGCAAACATTCCGTACCGAGTTATTTCGGGGATGCGCTTCTATGACCGAAAAGAAATTAAGAGTGCACTGGCGTATGCACGTCTTATTGTCAATCCTCATGACGAAGCTTCAGCTCGCAGGGTGATTAATGAACCTAAGCGTGGGCTCGGTGATGGGGCACTGGCGAAACTCAGTGCCTACGCCGCAGAAAATGGTATGTCGTTTGCTGAGTCGCCGCACTACGCCAAGGCTGCAGGTCTCACCAGCAAGGCGCTCAATGGTGCAACCCAGTTCGCAGTGATGCTTGATCAACTTCGCGCAATGGCTAATGACCTAACGCCACGAGAGATGATTGATGCCATTGTTAGAGAGAGCGGGATGGGAGATGCACTTCGTGCAGAGAACTCTGATGAAGCGACTTCTCGACTGGAAAACCTTGGAGAACTTGCATCTGCTGCGTCTCAGTACGACACACTGATGGATTTCGTAGAGCGCATGGCCCTCGTTGCTGATTCGGACCAGCTCGATGGAGGAGCAGGTGCCATTTCACTAATGACATTGCATGTCGCTAAGGGACTTGAATTCCCTGTTGTAGTGATAACTGGCCTCGAAGAAACTATTTTTCCGCATCGTCGTGCACTTTCTGATGAAGCCGAACTCGAAGAAGAGCGTCGTCTTTGCTACGTCGGAGTTACTCGTGCAATGCATCACTTAGTTCTTACACACGCATGGAGCCGCACAATGTGGGGTAATCGTGCAGATGCAATTGCTAGTCGCTTCTTGATGGAGATGCCAAGTGAGTTGCTTGATGATGTGTCAACTACGCAACCAACTCGTCGCTCCAGCTTTTCTAGCGATGAAGGCTTCGTTGGAAGGCGCAGTGAATTCACTGAAGGCCGAGCATTCGGTACTGGGGCGGCGCCTCCAGTTCGCTCTACCGGAGCCGAAAAGCTAGAACTACAGGTTGGCGAAAAAGTTATGCATGATCGCTACGGTGCGGGTTTCGTTGTAAGTATTGATGGTGAAGGATCACATGCGAGGGCGGCAGTGAATTTTGAAGAACATGGCACGAAACAGCTTGTTTTAGCCATGACACCACTTCGACGCGCCTAGATTCTTTACTTTGTCTCTAGCGAAATCACGAATCTAGGTTCTGACTACAATTATCTGAAATGTCAGATCACTCCACCAGTGGCCCATCGCGAAAAACTAAGCGGAGCCAGCTAAGAAAAAGAAGAGCAATTATTGGCGCGAGTTCCCATAGGTGAGTGAATGGTGAATAGTAAGCAACGACAGCGTTACTCGTTGAGATGTGAATTGACCACCACGATGAAGTGACGACTACAACTAAAAGAAACAACACGGTCGCTGTTTTGCTGCCTTGGGTGAATAGTTTTCGAAGCGTTAAGAAAAGTATTGGATACGCCAGGTAGAACTGCTCTTCAACAGCTAGAGACCAAAAATGAGTGACTAGGGAAGGCGGCACTCCAGGGGTGAAGTAACTGCTCCCGTTAGCTATCAAGTGAAAATTAAGTGAGAATAGTGAGGCGAATCGAACATCGCTTAAGAGGGGAACCCCGAAATTAGGCCCTAAAAAGAAATACGTTAAGACAACTGTTGCAATCAGAACGATTGATGCAGCTGGGATCAGTCGACGGACACGGCGTGCATAGAATTTCGACAGTTGCTGTAATGAAGTGCCATCAGAAGCACGCTGCATTACATTTGTGATCACAAAACCGCTGATTACAAAGAAGACATCAACACCGATGTACCCCCCACCAAAATGTGGGACGTTCGCGTGATAAAAAATAACTAGAAGAATCGCTAGTGCACGCAGCAGCTGAACATCAGTTCGAAACCTTGGAGAGTGAGTTGCTTCAAGTTGCAGTGGCGTACTCACACTAAATACATTAATTTTTTATACCAAGTTTTTACGGCAATTCAGTTGTTTTCTGATGTTGGCAAATCTGCATGTATCTATGTAGATGAGGTAAGGGAAGTATCTCGATAATCACATAATTTGTGGTTTTTCAAGCACATCTAAACCTTGCGTAAGAACGTAACTTTTGTCAGTTTTAAGTGAGAGAATGATTACTCATGAATTCTCGCCGACCCGGATTTCGTCCTCCAGCGCCACCACGACCTCATCGCCATGAGCCAGTGGTGTATTTACGACGACGTATTCTTACTGTCGCCGCAATTTTAACTGTGATCGTTGTTGGTTACTACGGAATAACCTTGGGTGCAGCGCTAACGAATCCTTCGCTCGGGGCGAATACTTCAGCTCGTGCAGCTGAGTGGGGGCGCTCAAATGGACTTGGCTTTTTAGTTACGTGGGCAGAGAATCTCGCTTACAAGTTGAGTCCGCCAAAAGTTGGTGGCGCACCATCTGATTCCCAGTTCGGATCTGGACCAACTGCCGTGAAGGTTCCTGCAGGAGGTCACCTGCCAACGCCAATTAACATCGTTTCACCGGCGGCGAGTCCTCTCCCGGGTGAAGGTGTTTGGCACGTTGCTGGTCGCACAACAGCGAGTGGTATCCCAACTATGTATGAAGCGTTCGTGCGACCAGACGCGATTCACACCAGTTACGTAGTTGGAGTTGCGTGGATGGACCCAACGCTTCTAAAAGCACAGCTTTACTCGGGATCTCAGATTCCTGGAGGGGGCCCTTACAAATACTCTGCACCAATTAAACCAGCGGACTCGATGAATCTCGTAGCGTCATTTAACGCAGGGTTTCGTATGAAAGATGCCAACGGTGGCTACTACACCCAAGGTAAAACCATTATTCCACTTCGAAAGGGAGCGGCGTCTGCAGTGATTTTTAAAGATGGAACTATGACGGTCGCTGCATGGGGCAATGAGGTAGTAATGAATAATCAAATTGCTTCAGTTCGCCAAAATCTAGATCTCATTGTCAATAAGGGGAAAATTGTCTCTGGATTAGGCAATTCGAATTACAAGTCGTGGGGAACGACTGTGAAGAACGTATACAACGTTTGGCGTTCTGGTGTTGGTGTAACCAGCAATGGAGCAATCATCTACGCCGGTGGACCATCGCTCTCAATCTCTGACCTCGCGAACGTAATGGTTCGCGCAGGCGCGATTAGAGCCATGGAAATGGACATCAACACTGACTGGGTCACGTTTAGTTCCTTCACTGGTCCACTAAATACCGTTACAACTGCAGCGAACGGCAAGGACTTGCTTCCAACAATGATGGAACAACCCGGTCACTTATTCGCCAACTGGTGGACACGCGACTTTTACACGATGACTCTTCGAACTAATCAAACTGTCGCTAAGGCAAAGGGCTAGCGCTTCATCACCTTGCTCCAGATCTGATTAGGCATCAGACGCATGGCAATGGAGACGTACTTAAGAATTGGCGGGCTCCAGATAACGAGGTCATTGCTCGCGAGTCCACGCATAGTGTTCTCAGCAACTTCATTAACTCCAGTAGTAAATGGTGCTTCTTTTTGGCCGGCTGTCATCTTCGAGCGAACAAAGCCCGGGCGAAGTAGTTGCAACGAAACGCCAGTTCCCTTCAGCGACTCTGCAACTCCCTGGCACAAACGGTCGAGCCCGGCTTTAGCTCCAGAGTAAAGATACGCGTCACGGTAAACACGCACTGACGCTACGGATGAAATAACAAGAATTCTTCCATTACCCTGTGCCACTAAACGTCGACGAATCTCACCGAGTGCAGCTACTGGCCACGTGTAGTTCACGTCTGCCATACGTGCTGAGCCAAGTGAGTCATTTTCAAGTGCACGCTGGTCACCAAGCAGCCCGACAGCGATGATCACAAGATCTACGTTTTCTCCAACTTTGTCAAAGGCGTCAGATACTGTTTCGCCGGCTTTGCTCACTTCTTCTGCTTGAAAGAGAAGCGTGTCTGTTTTGGTGGCTCCGTATTCATGCGCTTCTTTAGCGGCTTCATCTAAGAGTTGCTGATTTCTTCCAGCGAGCACAACAGTGTGAGCGCGCGCAGTGCAGAGTTTCTTCGTGATGGCTCGTGCAATGTCAGAGCTTCCTCCGAGCACGATGACGTTCTGTGGTTGGCCAAATGCATTTTCCATGTTTCTATCTTCCTATGTGGAGTCGACGACTGAGGTCGCTTACGAGACGGTGCTCAGGGTCAACGCGATCTTTAATACTAAGAAATTCACCAAGTCTTGGGTACATTGCATGTACTTTGTCGTGACTGAGGCGAGCGTCCTTGGCGAAGTAAATACGCCCACCAGCGCTGAGCACCATTTCGTCAAGGTCATCAAGTACTTGGGGGAGCGCACTCGGCCCCACGGGAAGATCAAGTGCGAGAGTCCACCCGGGAATAGGAAAAGACAGCAGACCGTTATTAGAAGGGCCGAAGCGCTTTAATACTGCGAGGAAACTTGGAACTCCAGAGGTCGAAAGTCGTTCAATCGCCTTTACGACTGTTTCTCCTGCACTGTCTGGGACTGCGAACTGGTACTGAACAAATCCACGCTTGCCATAGAGGCGGTTCCAATCACGTACACCGTCGAGTGGGTGAAAAAACGCTGAGAGAGACTGCGGTTGGGCCAACTTCTTCTTTGGCGCAGCCCTAAACCAGAGCTCATTGAAGGCCTTGATCGTAAATGAGTTAAGCAGTCCACTCGGTGCATCAAAAGGAACAAACAGTTTTGCTGGTTTAGGTCCTTCTAGTTTCTTTGTAGGGGCGTCAGACTTCTTCGCGTGGTCACCCCTCGTGAGGATGGCACGACCCATTGACGATCCCTTGGTCATGCAGTCAACCCACGCAACGGAGTACTTATAGGCGTCATCGCCACTCTTCATGGCGCTCATGACGGCATCAAGATTTTCGTAACGTTCAGTGTCTACTAGTACTAGGTCGGTTTCAATCTTTAACATCTTCAAGGTAACAGTGGTAATAACTCCCGTTAGCCCCATGCCGCCGATTGTGGCCCAGAAGAGTTCGCCGTCGTTAGTAGGAGAGATGGTGAATGCTCCCTGAGGGGTGATGATGCGCATTTCAAGAACGTGATTTCCGAGTGATCCATCGAGGTGGTGATTCTTTCCGTGCACGTCTGCAGCTACTGCGCCACCGAGTGTGACTTGGCGAGTTCCAGGAGTCACTGGAACAAACCAGCCCTGGGGGATAGAGAAACTCAAGAGTTCATCTATCGATGTTCCAGCGCCAACTGTTACGACACCGTCATATGAAATGACACCTACGCCGTCGAGGTCGCGGTTGTCAATTACTGTGCCACCACCAAGTTGGGCTGCGTCACCGTAACTGCGACCAAGGCCGCGAGCAATGAACTCTTTGGCGGTTGCTATGTCCTTGATGATCTCAAGTTCAGTTGCTGGGCTTATGACGTCAGAAACCGATGGTGAGGTGCGTCCCCACCCGTACAGAGTTTCTTTGCTCATCCGTAGATACCTATGTAGATAAGTGCAATCCAGATGAGACCGAGCACTTGTACCACACGGTCGTGCAGCACGAGGTCTTCTGGTGACTGGCCATTTCCAGCTCCAGCGGAGCGCATGATAAACAAAATTGCAAAGACCACTGGAACAACCGTTAAGCGAATCGGGACAATGTGGTGATGCAGTGACGAGAGTCCGGTGGATGAAGTATCAAATGCCCAGAGGCAGTACCCGGTGACGACGACTGTTGCGCACATGGTGAGAGCAGAGTGCAGGAACTGGGGGGTGTACTCAGAGAGAACCTTTCGTGTTCCACTAAGGCCCACGTTCTTTAACTCACTTGAGCGTTTACCTGTTACGAGGAAGAGTGCGCCAAAGGAGATGACCACGAGGAACCATGTTGAAACAAAAATGTGTGACGCGACTGCACCGGCGTAGGCGCGTAGAAAGAAACCACTCGCCACAGCGCCAAGTTCAAGGACTGGGACATCTTTTAAGAAGAATGAGTACGAGATTGAAATTATGAGATACAACCCGAGAATTAAGAAGAGTCCTTGCGGGTGCCAGAGTGCGAATGGAATGGCGAAAGCAATAATTGCAAGGACAACTGACGCAATGTAGGCAACACCCTTTGATAGCTCACCGGACGCAATCGCACGGAACTGCTTTTTAGGGTGCTGACGATCTTGGTCAATGTCTCTTAGATCATTCAGGATGTAAATAGCTGAAGAGAGTGCGCAGAAGGAAAGGAACGCTGCACCAGTGTGGCGAATGACTCCCTCATTATGAATCTCACCAGCGGCAGCAGGAGCAATTCCGATAAGGACGTTCTTTACCCACTGAACAGGGCGCATCGCAGAAATAAGGGCGCGGACTGGACCTCTGGGGGTCTGTGGGTTTCGGCTCACCCCTCTTACGCTACTAACTGGTAAATACTTAGAGTTTCCACTTGAAAATGAACGGTCTTTAGGCCATCTATGCTGAATGGCGATGGAGCGCACATATCGAGTCGTAGTTGCCAAACCTGGCCTTGATGGCCATGACCGTGGGGCAAAAGTTATAGCTCGCGCTCTTCGTGACGCTGGGTTTGAAGTCGTCTACACCGGTCTTCACCAGACTCCAGAACAAATCGTGCAAGCAG
>Ga0118677_10005648_pt1 | contig 21746 bp, 11 predicted proteins | sample AliMusrvi5mmetaG_FD_86154 | JGI IMG/M metagenome (GOLD analysis project Ga0118677, IMG submission 86154)
CGCCAGAGCGAACGGGTCGGGGATGTCAAAGAGCTGTGCAATCTCAAGGAGGTGGAGAACCGGATCATCGGCACGCTTTCCAAGGGGTACCGCCAGCGGGTCGGATTGGCCGACGCCTTGCTCCATTCGCCCGATTTGCTGATCCTCGACGAGCCGACCATCGGGCTCGACCCCAACCAGATCCGGCAGGTGCGCGAGCTAATCCGCAACCTCGGCCGCCATCACACCATTTTACTCTCCACCCACATCCTCTCGGAAGTCGAAATGACCTGCTCGCGCGTGGTCATCATCAACCGGGGCAAGATCGAGGCGGCAGACACCCCGGAGAACCTTGTGAATGCCATGCGCGCCGCAGGCGGTATCCGCATGGAAGCCAAAGTCGGCAAAGACGATGGGGTGGCCGAGATCAGCAAACTTGCGGGTGTGAAGGAAGTGACCGTGGAGACCGAGGATGGATGGAGCGTTTTCACGCTGCGCACCGATTCGCACTCCGATCCCCGCGAAGAAATCTGGCGGCTCGCCACCGACCGCCACTGGACCGTGCGCGAACTCTCCCGCCGCCGCGCCACGCTCGAAGACGTCTTCGTCAACCTAACGGGCCGGCAATTGCGCGACTGATTATGGGCCAAATCCCTCGTCACTCCAAGCGCCAGCATCCGCTCGGCCAATTGACCCTCATGCGCTGGCGCATCTTCGCGCGGGAACCGGCGGCCATGTTCTGGACCTACGGCTTCCCCATCCTCCTGGCCTTGACCCTGGGGATCGCGTTTCGCAACCGGCCGCCCGATCCCGTGGAGGTCGCGGTGCAGTCGGCGCCCGAGGCCGTGGTCTGGTGCGATGCGCTTACGAAAAACCCCGGGGTGCATGTGCGCTGGCTGGATGCCGGGAAGGCGCAGGAGGCGTTGCGGCAAGCCAATGATCTGCTCCGCCTGGCCGTCATCGTGCGAGACGCCTACGATGCCATCACCCTCCAGGACTTGCATGGTCGCATGCTGGCCTGGAACCCGGGCGCGGTGAGGCTGTATGGCTGGAGTGAAGCCGAGGCGCTGGAGATGAACGTCCGCAATCGGATACCGAAAGACCGCGAGACGGACGAATTAGCCGTCATTCATCAACTGGCCCAGTCTCACGTCCTGCAACCCTACCGCACGCAGCGAATTACCAAAGAGGGTAAGGTCGTGGAGGTCTGGATGACCTCCACCGCCTTGGTGGATAAGGCCGGGCAGATGTATGCGATTGCGACGACGGAACGGGCGGAAGCTCCATAGGCGCGCCATGTTTATAGTCTCCGAACCCTTGGGAGCGCATTGTGACTCTCGCCAGTCCCTCCGGGACATGAACTCTTCCTGGTTCTGCTTTCCCATCGTTTGACCTGATGTTTGCACACGCTATCATACCATCATGAATACGCTTATGACCGTAGTCACAGAGCGGGGGCAGATATCTATTCCCGCAAAAATCCGCAAACAGTTGAACCTGAAACCAGGCCACAAGCTGCGCTGGCAGAAGGTCGCCGACAATGAATGCCGCGTTTTTCATGATCGGTCTGAGGACACGCCCGGACCTGTCGCAATGCTGGGCTATGCCAGGAAGTTCAATCCACAGGATATCCGCACGACCGATGAATGGGTGCGGGAACTGCGGGAGGGCGAAAAGCGGTGAAGTCCTGGGTGGTGGATACCTGTGTGGTTTTGGATATCGCCCTCAATGACGCGGCTTATGGCGTAAAGTCCGCCCAACTGCTCCAATCCAAATCGCGCGACGGCCTGGTTATTTGCGCCGTTACGTTTGTGGAGTTAAGAGATTCTATCCCGGTTTGAGTTTGCTTGGCCCCTGACTATGAATGACCCGAATTCCAGTTCACTCCGGACCAGCGACCTGCGCCAGCAGGCCGAAGAGATTGCCCGGCAAAAAGCCGCGCAGTCGCCGGAAACCCTCGCGGCCCTCTCGCCCGAGCAAACCCAGCAGACGCTCCACGAGCTGCGCGTCCACCAGATCGAGCTGGAGATGCAGAACGAGGAGCTGCGCCGGGCTCAGGTGAAACTGGACGCCACACGCGCGCGCTATTTCGATCTCTATGACCTTGCCCCCGTGAGCTATGTCACTCTCAGTGAGCAGGGGCTGATCCTCGAAGCCAACCTCACCGCCGCCACCCTGCTGGGCGTGCCCCGGGGCGCGCTGGTCAAGCAGCCGATCTCCCGGTTCATCGTCAAAGAAGACGAGGACACTTGGTACCTCCACCGCAAACAGCTCTTCGAGGCCGGCGCAACCCAGACCTGCGAACTGCGGCTGGTGAGAAAAGACGGAACGATATTATGGGCGCACCTGGCGGCGACCGCCGGGCAGGATGATCAGGGCGCGCCCGTGTCCCGCCTCGTCATGAACGACAGCACCGAGCGCAAGCGCCGGGAGGAGGAGATGGAGCTGACCTCGCGTTTGATTCTGCTCGTCAACACCCCGGGCGATTTCCGTGACCGCATGGCGGACCTGACCGCTGCCCTGCAAGGCTGGTCGGGGTGCGAAGCCGTCGGCATCCGCCTGCGCGCCGGGGACGACTATCCATATTACGTGACCCGCGGTTTTCCGCCCGCCTTTGTGCAGGCGGAAAACCGGCTTTGCGCACAAGGCCCGGGCGGCGAAACCCTGCGCGACGGCGCCGGCCACCCGGTGCTCGAGTGCATGTGCGGCAACATCCTCTCCGGCCGGTTTGACCCCGCCAAACCGTTTTTCACCGCTCATGGGAGCTTCTGGTCCAACAGCACCACCGCCCTGCTCGCCAGCACCACCGAAGCCGACCGCCAGACCCGCACCCGCAACCGCTGCAATGCCGAAGGCTACGAATCCGTCGCGCTGATTCCCCTGCGCGCCGCAGACCAGGTCTTTGGACTGCTACAATTCAACGATCATCGGCCTAACTGTTTCACGGCCGAGCTTATTGCTCATTTCGAGAGAATAGCCGACAGCTTCTCCATCGCCCTGTGGCGGCGGCAAGCGGACGCGGAGATCGCCCGCACCGCCCGCGAATGGCAGACCACCTTCGACGCGACCAACGACGCCATCTGGATTCTGGACCAGGACCACCGCGTGCTGCGTTCAAACAAGACGGCGGAACGGTTCTTCCATCGGCCGTGCAGCGATATGCTGGGCCAGCCTTGTTGGGCCATCGTTCATGGCACCACCGAACCGTATCCGAAGTGCCCTTTTGAGCGGGCGCGCAAGAGCGGACGCCGCGAAACCATGGAACTCCAGCAGGGCGAGCAGATGTTTGCAGTGACGGTGGATCCCATTATCGATGCCGCCGGCCATTATGCCGGCGCGGTTCATATCGTGAGCGATATCACCGAAAAGAAACAAATGGAGGCCCGTGTCCTTCGCATGCAGCGCATGGAGGGCATCGGCTCGCTGGCTGCCGGCATCGCCCACGATCTCAATAACATCCTGGCCCCGGTCCTGATGACCGTGCCATTCCTGCGTGAGGAGAAAGACGAGCGCGAAAGAAACAAGCTGATTGATACCGTGGAATCCTGCGTACAGCGCGGGGCCGACATCATCAGACAACTGCTCACCTTTGCCCGCGGCAAACCGGGCGCGCGCGTCCCCGTGCCGGCGCGTCTCCTCTTGAATGAAATGGGCCGGCTCATCCGCGAAACCTTCCCCCGGAACATCCAGTTGCACCTCACCTCACCCACGGACCTTTGGCCGGCCTTCGGTGACCCCACGCAGTTTCATCAGACGCTCATGAACCTCTGCGTGAATGCCCGGGACGCGATGCCTGACGGCGGCACGCTGAGCCTCGGGGCCAGGAACGTGAGCGTGGACCAGGGGTTTGCCGCCACGGCCCTCGAAGCCCGGCCCGGAGCCTACCTGTGTGTCACCGTGGCCGACACCGGCACGGGCATTGCGCCCGAAAACCTGCATCGCATCTTCGATCCCTTCTTCACCACCAAGGAGGTCGGCAAAGGCACCGGCCTCGGATTGGCCACCTTGCTGGGCATTATGCGCGGCCACGAAGGTTTTATCCGGGTGGATACCCAGCCGGGGAGCGGCACAGCTTTCGAGCTCTATTTCCCGGCCCTCCCTGAGGCTGAAGAAACTGCCGCCCCAGAGCCGGAGGCACCGCCGCCGCGCGGCCACGGCGAGTTGATTCTGGTAGTGGACGACGAACCCGGAATAGTCAGGACAATGGAGCTAGCCCTCAAAAAACACGGTTACCAGGTGGTAACCGCAAGGGAAGGCCACGAAGCGCTGGCTGTTTTCGCCAGCCAGGGCGCCGACATAAGAGCCGTTATCACGGACATGATGATGCCGGGGACGGACGGGCCTGAGCTGGTGCGGGCACTGCGGCAATTGAGCCCCCAACTGCCTATCCTGGGGATCTCCGGACTGGCCGAGCGCGTCGATGCCGCCAAATTGGAGGCTCTCAACCTGGCCGAGGTCCTGCACAAGCCTTTTGGTCTCGTAAAACTGCTCGCCGCGCTGCACCGGGCTCTCGTCCCCTAAGAGCCCAACCCCGAAAGGGTTATACCACTCAGCCCAGATAACCCCCCTAAGGCCTAGCAAAAGCGGGGGCGCTCGAGCGGTTCTTGGGGGTCAGGGTGTGTGTATGCCGCGGCACCCATCAACTGTTGAAGAACCGGGCGTCTTCCTCTTGTCCTGCTTCTAGGCTGCTCCTTCGATCCCGCACCCGACGCTCCCGCAAGCCTCGCCGGACACTCGCCGGACACTCGCCGTAGTACCTCTGATCGGCGATCAGAGGTACTACGGCGAGTGTCCGGCGAGTGTCCGGCGAGGCTAAGGCGGTGTCAGCGAGCTGTCGGGGATGCTACTGCCCCCTGCGTTCGACCGAAAACAGCGAAGAGCCCAGCGTTGATCGATAAGTCGCTGTGGTCTAGAGATATACACTTTGACTAAGCGCCATTCCGCTATGTCACCGTATTTGCGTCACTGGGCACTAAGGAACAGGCCGCGTTCAACGAAGCCGGTAATGCGGCCCTGGGACCTGGCGGCGATGACCCGGTCATAGCTCAGCGTTGATACAGGCGGGCGCGCGCGTTGACATCGCCAATGACCGCTTCATCGCAGGCTTTGAGTCCGTGCTGGGGCCGCAGGTGACGATCTTCGGGGCCACTTCCTCCGACAACATGCGGGGGCTGGTGAGCGCGCTTGGCCCGCCTTCGGGCAGCACTGGAGACCAGGTTCAGGAAACAACCCGCTTCGCTTCGGCCAACCGCCAGTCCGAATCCTGCCGCAGGTAAACCGTCTGCGTCGGAAAGGCGAAGCTGATGCCCTCGGCGTCAAACCGCCGCTTCAACTCCAGATTCAGTTGCTGGAAGCCCGCCAGATACTCCTTGTAATCGGTCGACTTCCACGAATGCACGACCTGGATGTTCAAGGCTGAACTCTCGAACTTATTGAAGCCGACAACCAAGTCAGCCGTCTTCGGGTGCGGCCGGAAAACCTCTTCAATAATGGCGACAGCCCGCTCGACCCGCTCTGCCGGGGTGTCATAAGTCACGCCGATGTTCATCACCGTCTTGATGTTGGGCCGTTTGCTGACATTCACAATGTTGGCGCTGGCCATGTTCTTGTTGGGGATCGTCACCAGATAGCCGTCCTGATTGCGCACCCGGGTGCTCCGCAAACCAATCGCTTCGACGGTGCCGTCCACGCTATCAAGTTGGATGCGATCCCCCACGCGGAACGGCTTGTCCGCAAAGATCGCCACTGCCCCGAACAGGTTGGAGAGGGTGTCCTGGGCGGCAAGGCCCACCGCCAGCCCACCGATGGACAGGGAGGCCAGCAGGCCCGTGACATTCATCCCCAGGTTCTGCGAGGTCACCAGCACTGCCACCACCAGCACAAATATCTTCAGGCTCTTTCGGATAATGGGAAATAACTGGTGGTCGAGCAGCCCGTCCTGGGACGCCTGCGCTCGCTTTTGCCACAAACTGACCGAGAGGTCCACGAACTTGATCGCAATGTAAGTCAACGAGCTGGCCACAATGATCTTGAGCGCGTTGGAAATGAACATCGACGTCCATTCCGGCCACGCGAAGAGCCGCAGTCCGATGTGCAGCAGGGTCACAAACGCGATCACCTTCACCGGCCCTCGCAGCAAATCCAGAATGAGGTCGTCCAGTTTGGTCTCCGTCTTGGCAGCCCATTTCCGCAATTGCACCTGGATCAGATAATCGAGCAGCTTCGAAGCATAGAAAGCCAGCACCACGTAAATCAGGAAGGCCAGGTACTGCCAGACGGGATTGCCCAGCAACTCGATCCCCAATCCTGGCACGCGATTCAGCCCAAATGTCAACCACACCTGCGAACCGGTAATTTCGGCGGTCTTGGCACCACCCGCCGCCTCCGCCTGGGCGGCGCCCGACGGCATCACCGCCATCGCCGAGAACGAGGCAACACGCCACGACGCTCTCCCAAACCAGCTCTTCGCCAATTTCAGTCTCTGATTCATAGTAATTCCGCTATCTCTGCCTGCGACGTCTGGCCGAGCCCGTGAGAGTCAATACCGCCCGCGGAACACGCCGATAAGCGCGCGCCCCATCCACCAACCTCACAGCAAGGTCGTTCACCCCCTTATTGTTCACTTCCTGCTGGTTCCGGAAAGGATTTTCACACTGCCCCCGCACCTCCGGGACAGGGGACGCATTCGAAATCCCGAGATCTCCACCGCTTGTGCCCGACGAGCAAGCAGTGCGTCACATCAGCACCGCCAGCGGGCGAATCTTGCGAACCGAGGCGCCCGCTGGCATCGTCAGACCAACGTCCAAGCTTGAATTCCCCGGCGGTCTGTGTGTTCTTTGCGGGTGCTCAGAACGATTCGCAAGGCCGAGTATGCGGAGTTGGTGGCGCTGTTCTTCCTGCAAGGAGCGGCGCTGGGCATGTGGTTTGTGCCGTTGAGCACGGTCCTCGACGCTCATGGGCTCCGCGCCATTAAACCGTTTGCCTTTGCCGCGACGGCGTTGGCCGCGTTTGTCTCGCCCCTGGTCTTTGGCGCCATGGCCGACCGCCATGCGTCACCGGTCAAGGTCCTGCGCCAATTATCGCTGGCCACGGCGGCCTCCATGACGCTGGCCAGCACTGCTATTCGGTTGGATTGGAATCCCTGGCTGGTGATCGCGTCCATCCAACTGCACGCCCTCTGTTCGTCGCCGATGTTCAGCATCGCTTCGACGATCGTATTCGCTCGTTTAGCGGACGCGCAGAAGGAGTTTGGCCCGATCCGCGCGATGGCAACGCTGGGCTGGATGAGCGGATGCTGGCTGGTCAGCCTGCTGGGAGCGGACGCGTCCACGCTGGCGGGCTACAGCGGTGCGGCGGTGTGGACCCTGGTCGCGGGATTCACGTTCTTCCTGCCGGAGTTGGAAACGCCCGCGTCCGCCGAACATCTCACGTGGCATGAGCGGCTCGGTTTGGATGCGCTCGCCCTATTGAAGAACCCCAACCATCGGGTTGTCTTTATTACGTGCGCCTTGTTCAACATCCCGCTGTCGGGGTTTTACCCGTGTGCGCCGCCGCATCTGCGTGCACTGGGCCTGCAGCATACCAGCGCCTGGATGAGTCTGGGGCAGGTGACGGAGATTATCGCCATGTTCAGCCTCGGGGGGCTGCTGCTGCGGTGGCGGCTGAAGTGGATCTTTGCTTGCGGCCTCAGCTTCGGCGTGCTGCGCTTCGCCTTGAGTGCAATGAACGGCAAGCTCTGGGTGCTAACCGGGGTGTTGCTGCATGGGTGCTCCTTTGCGCTGGTACTGATTACGGCGCAGATTTACCTGGAGCAGCGAGTGGACGCCGCGTGGCGTGCCCGGGCGCAGGCGTTGCTCACGCTGATGACCAGCGGGGTGGGCAACCTGCTGGGCTACCTTGGCACGGGATGGTGGTTCAGCGTCTGTGCCGACACGTCAGGAACCCATTGGTCATTATTCTGGGGTGGGCTGGCGGCGGCAGTCTGCATGGTGATGGTCTATTTCCTCGTTGCCTACCGTGGCGTAGGCTCAGGCTTCAATAAGCCGTAACATCGGACAGCGATGGAGACAGGGCATGAGGTGGAAATCGGAGGTTCAGGTCGCAGCTTGGGTGGACTCATCGTGGTCCGCATTAGGTTCCAGCATTAGCCTGCTCGGATAAGCCGGATTTTCGCAGGCAAGAACACCCCTTACCCCTTACGCTGCCGCGCAGAAGAGTGGAACGAGCCTTATTACGACATCGACGGCGCTGCGATTTACATGGTGACCTGCTCCTTACGGTCGCTGGGTGCAAGTGTGGCTGACGCTGAGGGTTGAGGCTGGATTCGCCGAACCCGACAATCCGAAGTTTTGAATTCCCAGCCCGGGTTGTCGGTGTTAGGGTGGCGTGGTCAGCCAGAATAGGAACCGGCCGGGAGAGCTGTTCCGGTTGGCGGATTATGGCGAGAATACCTAAAGTCGTATTGCTGATCGAGTCCTCCCGAGCGTCCGGCCGGAATTTACTCCAAGGAATTGCAGATTATGCCCGCCACCGTGGCCCCTGGTCATTCTATTGGGAACCGGGAGGGTTGGAGAGGGCATGGCCCGTGCTGAAGACACTCGACGCGGATGGCATCATTTTACGGGACGCGGACAAAGTGGACGAGGTGCTCGCCTTCGGCATTCCGGCAGTTGTCGTGGGCCATCGCAACGAAGAGATCTCCGGGTTGGTGAATGTGGTCACAGATTCGGCAACGATCGGGCGCATGGCTGCCGAGCACCTGCTTCGCTGCGGGTTCAGGCACTTTGCTTTCTGCGGCTATGCGAGCACCCCGCTGGAACATACACCTTGGTCCAGACTCCGTCGCGGGTCTTTCAGCAAACAAATTGTTAAGGCGGGTTTCAAGGCGCCCGCAAATCATGTGCTATTGCCGACGAGGACGGACTGGCAAGAAGAGCGCCGTTTACTGGCCCGCTGGCTAGAATCACTTCCTAAACCGGTCGGCCTGATGGCCTGCAACGACGACTGCGGCCAGCAGGTCATGGAAGCCTGTAAACTGGCGAGTCAGCCCGTTCCGGATGCGGTGGCGGTGATTGGCGCGGACAATGATGAGCTCGTCTGTGAGCTTTCAGACCCGGCAATGTCCAGCGTCGGAGTCAACTTCGAACGGGCCGGGTACGAGGCGGGCCGGGCGCTTGAACGACTGATGTGCGGCTCTAGACAAGTCCCGTCCAAGATCACCGCGTCCGCCACACACGTCGTTGCCCGCCGGTCCACGGATACCGTTGCGATCGAAGATCATCATCTCGCCAAGGCTTTGCGCTTCATCCGCGACCACGCTCGCGAACCACTGGCAGTGGATGAGGTGGCCCAGGCCACAGCACTATCGCGGCGTGCGCTCGAACGGCGTTTTCGCAAGGAAATCGGCGGTTCAATATTGCATGAAATCCGCCGCGCGCGCACTGATCAGATACTGAAGCTACTGGTCGAGACGGACCTGCCGGTGGGGGAAATCGCTTGCTCGCTGGGCTTTGAGGACGTGCAACATTTCGCCAGGTATTTCCGCGCCGCCAGGAAGCTGAGCCCCCTGGCCTACCGCAAGAGCTACGGCTCACGCCCTGCTGCCCGGCCGTAGTCGCAAATTGGCGATTCTTTTCCGCAAATTGGCGTTGTGACCCCTCAGAGGATAAAGTAAGCAAGTGTCAGTAAGCGGCCCTGGTCTGCTTTTGCAGCGGTCGCTAGTCTTTTTCACAAAATGAGAAGAACCGTGAGACGTCTGCGTTTATCCCCGCGCGGGTTTACTTTGATCGAACTGTTGGTCGTGATTGCCATCATCGCCATTCTGGCGGCGCTACTGCTGCCAGCCCTGGCCAGAGCCAAGGAGAAGGCCAAACGCATTCAGTGTCTGAACAACTTGAAACAGTGTGGCATCGCGATGCATATCTACGCGGCCGATTACAAGGACAAGATGCCGGCTTGGCAGGGGGTCGGTAACTGGGCGTGGGACTTGCCGCAAAACGTGGCCGATCTGATGCTTTCTAGCGGCACTCAGCGGCATGTGATGTACGACCCAGGTTTTCCGGACCAGGACGCCGATGAAGTCTGGAATTTCTCGCTCAACGCTAACCCTGCCCTGGGTTTCCGAGTGATTGGCTACGCGATGACCTTTCCCGGCACGGCAACCTTGACGGCGACCAACGAGAATCCCTCTCTCATCCCCCAGGCCATCAAGTATGTGACACTGACGCTGCCCGCGCCGTCTCCTTCGGACCGGGTCATGATGGCTTGCGCTACGATCTCAAAGCCGGGCCAGGCGAACCTGTCGAATCGAGCCGCGAACTCATACGCGGGAATCCAGGGGGGGTGGTCGAAACTCCATCGAACCCCTCACCTAAACGGAGCGCTTCCCATGGGCGGCAACGTGGTGATGCTCGACGGGCACGGCCAGTGGCGCAAGTTTCCCAGCATGGTCCCACGCACCGATCCCGGGTCAGGAAGTCCCGTCTTCTGGTGGTAAGTACCTTAGAACCGTGGACTGCGTGCCCTACAGAAAAACTTGAGAGAAAGAACTTGCGCAGCCGTCGACCAAAGCTGAAGTTTCTAGATTGATGTTCAGATCCCCATAACTAATAAATCAACCAAACCAAACGAGTAAGTTTATGAAAATTAAGACCCCTATCCCCAAGTACTTCAAACAAACCTGGACGCGCTCCCTGCTGGCGTGCGGGTTAGCGTCCGCGCTGATCCTGCCTGCTTCGGCGAGCCTCACTCACCGATACAGCTTCACCACCGATGTCTCCGACTCGATCGGTGGCGCCACCGGAACGCTCATGAATGGCGCGACCGTTTCGGGTGGTGCTGTGAGCCTCGCGGGCGGGGCTTCAGGCACGGGTTGTGATTACGTAGAGCTGCCGCCCGGGCTCATCAGCAACTACACCAGTGTCACTTTCGAGTTCTGGATAGATGCCGGCGCGAATGGAACTTGGCCGGAGCTTTATGCTTTTGGGAATCAAACTGGGGCTACAGGTGGCGCAGGCGCCAACATGCTCGCGTTCATCCCGCATTCGGGCTCCTCCCCGAACGATTACCGGATCAGCTATGCTCAGGCGTCGCCAGGCTATAACGACGAGTACGTCATCAACGGCGTGGGGGTTCTGGACAACCTCGGCGAGACCTGTGTCGCTTGCGTTTATGATCCCCCCAACAATTCCATGTCGCTGTACACCAACGGCGTTCTGATCGGCACGATGTCGCCGGTGACGGCGAAGTTCTCGCTGACCAACATTTACAACGTGCATTCCTGGCTGGGCCGCTCGCTCTACGATGGCGACTCCTCTTATGCCGGCACCATTGACGAGTTCCGCATCTATAATTCGGCGGTCGGGCCCTTGCAGCTCGCCGTGAACAATGCTGCTGGTCCGGACACATTGGTGACCAACATCGTGGTAAATTCGGTGGCGTGGAACGTCAACCCCGGCATGATTATTGGGTCGCGTCAGGATTCCACCGTCACCTTCAATACCGCCACCTACGGCAGTTTCACCGTGGCAGGCTCGACCGAAGCCAGCTACGCTACCAGCGACCCGACCATCGTCTCGGTTAACACCCACGGACGTCTCTTCGCCATGAAGGTGGGTACCGCCACCGTTTCGGCCTCCTTCAACAATCAGACCAACAAGGTAGTGATCAACGTCGGCCAGCCGACTTTAGCCCACCGCTACAGCTTCACGACGGATGCCAGTGATTCAGTCGGTGGCGCTAATGGCACGTTAATGAATGGCGCGACCATCAGCGGCGGCGCCGTCGTGATGACGGACGGAGCGCTTAATTCCGGCACTCCGGGTGCATACGTTGATCTGCCGAACAACCTAGTGCAGAGCCTGACCACCATCACCATCGAGACCTGGGTCACCGACACCGGCAGCCGCAACTGGGCGCGCGTATGGGACCTGGGCAATAGTGCCGGGGGCGAGGACGTTGCCAACGGTGGCAGCCGTTACATGTTCCTCTCGCTGCCCAGCGGCAACAACGGGGGAGACCTGATGGGAGATATTCGCGTCAGCGATCGATCGGGCGGTGAGTTTAACGCGGAATGGACGGGCCAGCGCCCCCCGGTTGGCAAGGAATCACACATCGTCTGGGCTAACGATGCGGCTCATCATACCGGTTGGCTTTACGTTAACGGAGCGTTGGTAGCCATCAATACCAACATGACCCTGGTGCCCGCCGATATTGGCACGTCGGTCAACGATTGGCTGGGCCGCTCGCAGTATAATGACCCGATGTTCAATGGAACCATTGATGAATTCCGCATCTGGAACGGCTCCTTGACTGCATTGCAGGTGGCGATCAACGCCGCCGCGGGGCCGAACACGGTCGGACCGGTCGATCCCGGCACATTGCAGGCAATCCACCTTAGCGTCGACACGAACATCGTCGTACACGCCCAGCGGCCCGCCGCCGTTTACGCGGACTTCACGATCATCAGCAACGTTAACGTCACGACGCTGGGAAGCACCTTCAGTTCGAGCAACACGAATGTGGTGACTGTGAGCGCCTCCGGCGTGGTTAACGCGATCGGCACGGGGACGGCCACCCTCACGGCCAGCTACAGCGGCAAGAATGACAGCAAAACTATCACCGTCTCTGTGCCGCCTGTTGTATTGACGCATCGTTGGAATTTCAGTGAAACCAGCGGGACAACAGTCCATGACGTGATTGGCACCGCTAACGGCACGCTCTCCGCCACCGGCGCGACGCTGGACGGCACGAACGTCACAGTCGATGGCGTCTCCGGCTACGTCACGTTCCCCGGGCACTTGATCGATGGCTACGCCGCCCTGACCGTCGAGACCTGGGTGACGGTGGATCCGAACACGGCGAACGATGGTGCGGCAAGGTTGTTTGCGATTGGCTCGGTTGATGGCGCAAACGACGTGGACGTGCAGGCCCGCACGGGAGGCAACAGCACGATTAACTATTTCGGGCCGCCGAACCTTACGGCCGTGCGGCAGAAGGGGCTCAACACCCTGGGGAAGATCCATTTGGTGGCCCTGTACAACCCACCGGTTGGCGAGATCGACCTCTTCGTCAACGGCAGTTGGCAGAACTCGGTGACCAACTTTGTCTTCTCGCTCGCCAACATAACCAATCTGGTGACTCAGTTGGGCGCGAACCTTGCCGCCAGCGACTACACGGCGGCCATCATTGACGAATTCCGCATCTACAACGGCGCGCTCGATCTTTACGGCATACGCACCAGTATGGCGGCAGGACCGGACAATCCTGTCATCGACGGCGGCACGCCGACGTCTCTCACGCTGGCCGTGGATTCCCAGATGGTATTGGGAAGCAAGGCGCTGGCGCATGTCCGCGCGAACTACGCAACCGTCTCGAACGTGGACCTGTCGTCAACCGACGAGATCGCGCTTTCCTCCAGCGACCCGAGCGTCCTCAGCGTGACGAGGGATGGGTTCGTGCAGGCAGTGGGAACAGGGTCGGCCACTATCACGGTCAGTCTGAAGGGCAAGAGCGATACCAAGACCGTGACCGTCTATCCGAAGCAGACAATGCTCGTCCACCGGTACAGCTTCGCGAACGACGCTTCAGACTCAGTGGGTGTGCAGAACGGCACGCTTTTCGGAAATGCCACAGTCTCTGGCGGACAAGCGGTGTTCGACGGTGATATGAACAGTTACGTCGAGTTGCCGCCGCACCTGGTCAACTCCTACGACTCGGTCACGCTTGAGGCTTGGGCGACGTTCGACGTGAACGCGGTCTGGTGCCGCCTCTACGACTTTGGTCACTATGGCGCGGATGGGACCGGCGCTGGCCGACCCTACGTGTTCCTATGCCCACACACGGGAGGCGGTGCCGCAAGCATCGTCCTGTCGGACGGTACGGAGGCGGGGTTGACCTTCTCTCCGACGGCGCTCGATGGGCTCAACAACCTCCAAGTCGTGATCGTTTATGATCCTCCTAGTAACACCGAGTCCGTCTACACCAATGGTGTTCTAGCTGGTTCAGCAACCCTGAGCGGGAAGATCCTCGCTAACGTAGACGACCTGAAGTGCTGGCTGGGCCGCTCGATGTATGCGGGAGATAATGGGCTCACCGGTAGCATCGACGAGTTCCGCATTTATGCCGGTGCCTTCACGCCTGCTCAGATCACGGCGGATTATGCGGCCGGCCCGGACAAAGTGGTATTGCCGTCGCCCAGCGCAGGGGGAGCGAAGCTGCATGCCAGCGTTTCTGGTAGCAACCTGGTGATCACTTGGTCGCCAGCCGGCGGCCACCTCGAATCCAACGCGAAGCTGAACAACTCCGCCGGTTGGACTACCGTCGGCTCCGCCAACCCGGCGACGATACCGCTGGCTGCTGGTCCGATGTTCTTCCGAGTCGTCACGCCGTAAAGGCTTGAATTAAGCAGTTTTCAACGAGAGCCGTGGGCCGTCCCACGGCTCTCTCATTTACGTCGGGCATGGAAGCGCTCCACTCGGGCGACTGCGGCGGATCACGATTGAGAGGAAATCCAGTGCTCTGCCATTCTATAGTCCACGCGCTTTTCCTCTCAACTGCTGCGCGTGCTTCAGTGCGAGGCTATTGGTGGGGTTTTGACGCAATACTTCCTCACACTGAGCAAGCGCTTCCTCGGCCCGGTTTTGCCTGGTTAAGGCAATGCCAAAATTCATCCGGGCTTCCAGCAGGTCAGGCTTGAGCCGCACCGCCTCCGCGAAATGCTCCATCGCCTCCGCGTCAAGGCCCTGCCGCCCGAGCTCGAAACCCAGGCGGACGTGTGCCTCCGGGAGGCTTGGGTCCAGCCGCAAGGCCTCGGCAAAATGGCTCTGGGCTTCGGCACGTCGGCCCAGGGTAACGAGCGTCACCCCCAGATTGACGTGCATCGGCGCATCGGAAGGATCCAGTTTAAGAGAATCAGTGAAATTCGTGACCGCTTCGCTCAGCCATCCCTTCTCGAAGCAGAATCGGCCCAGGGCGCCGAGCGCAGCAGGGGTGTAAACGCGGCTTTGAAGAGCCTCCCGAAAATGGCGCTCAGCTTCTCCCGATCTCCCCGCGGCTTCCAAAACCTTCCCGAGGCCCAGGTGTGCTGGGCTCCAATAGGGTTTAAGCCGCAACACCTTCTCATACTGACAGACCGCCTCTGAAGTTCTTCCTTGCCCGGCGAGGATTTGCGCCAGGGCGCTGAGCGCGGGGATGGAGGTCGGATCGAGCTTCAAGGCCTGCTGCAGCGCGGAAAGGGCCTCCGCTTCCTGCTTCCCCTCGGCGAGATCACGGCCCAACTGCTGCCAAGCCTCGCCGCAATGCGGCAGCCACTGTACGATGCGCCGCCAATTCGACGCCGCCCCAGCGAAATCCCCAGCCTTCTCCTGGGCCACGGCCAGTTCCTTGACCAAGACCCAGTCGTTCGGCGCGGCGACCATAGCCGCCTGGCAGCTCAGTATCGCTCGCCGGAGGCTCGCAGGAGAAGCTGCCACCGAAAGCTGATCGAGGTCGTGGCGTAATCTTTCATATTGCTCCGCGTGGTTGAGTTGGGCTGTGAAGGGCGGATCGCTGATGCGGCCTAAGATAGCGCGTTCGCCTTGATATGCATTCCAATCAGTCCAAGCCAGGCGCTGCGCGCATTCGGCCGGCGAAGCCCACCCAAGATGCGGATCGGCACGTTCTTCAGGCACGGACGGGAGAAGCCTGGCCACTTCATCAGCAATAGCACGAGCGACCAGGTAATTGCCTTCGAAGTTCAAATGAACGTGCTCGTAGAAGGTTTCCCCGCCCATTATCCCATGGCTGGCTCGGCTGGCTAGCGTCCGCTCGGAGTCAACCAAGCGGACATCCTCCCCTGCCCGACTCGTGGCGGCTTGGCGAATGATGTCGTTTATCTGGCTGTCCGCGCGGAACCGAAGGACATCCAGATCGCGAGCTTCCTTGAATTGTGCCAGCGCATCGAGGTCTCGCCCCAATGCCAAGCAGCACCGGCCCCACAGATAGTGCAACGCGGCATAACTGGCGTCCAGCCGCGCAGCCTGGCTAACTAACTCGATGGCCTCGCGTGGAAGGCCATGTTGTTCAGAATCCACAGCCTGCTGGTAGAGCCTGTCAAATTCACCCGAAGCGGCGATAGTCAACCCCGGCGCATGCGACGACGCAAATGGGGCGCAATCCTTGAGGTTACTTCCCACTGTGCTCAAAACCACACGTGCCCCGCCCCGATGCGCCGCATCCAAGACATCGTCCAGGTTCCGGCTGAAATGGGCATAAACCGCTCGCATTCGAGGATCTTCCTGCCGGACCTGGTTCCCGAGGAACATCGCCATTCCTCCCCATTCTCGCTTCGAATCCGGTGGGGGGTGTAGGCGAGCGAACAACCGGTCGAGCAACTGACCTGTGCGCGTGGCTTTGAGCGCCAGGCTGCAACGGATCAGACCGAGGCTCGCCACGCGGGGACCAAAGACCGTTCCCGCCCCGAAGGGTCCAACCACTTCGTTGTTGCCCATGTAAATCACCCAGACGTCCCCGTTTTGGCGGGCGCATTCGCGCGCGATCGGCAGGACGGCGTGCGAATTGATCGCCGTCATGGCGACGTTCACGATCTCGAAACGCCGACTCGGGAATCGTGGGCTCAATAGCGCCTCCAGCATCCGCGGCAGGCCAAAATCCGGCTGCGGATCTCCATAGGCCGCCGACTCCCCCATCGCGAAAATCCTGATGGTTCCGGGCGGTTTCTTCTGCGGTATTGCCAAGGGAAATGGCTGTCGAGCCATGTCACTGCCCAGGAATCTCCACGTGAAGCGGTCATTCTGGACGAGCATTTCCCGACCGTTAATCTGCCATGGCAAGAAGAAGGCATGGCTGTTCCCAAACCCGCACAACCTGAGAATAAGCTCCAGAAAGAGCAGAAAGAAGCACGGCGACACCACCCCTAAGATCAGCCGCTTTAACCAAAGGCGGCGGCCCGGTGCAGATAGATCCGTATCCCCCGCCGTCCCTTCTTCTGCCGGCCGGTGTCGAGGAGCCGATGATGACACGCGTCTTGACTGCTTTTGGCGCATGCGGTTCAAGGTATGACCTTATGGTCTGGCCAGGCTCTTGTCCAGACTCACTCGCATGGTACGCTTCAGCGATCGGGCGTTAGTGAGGGCATAGCTGTAACCATACTGTTGGAAATGGGGAGCACGCCCGCCCCGGGCGTAACCAGCCGGCGCCCTCGCCGGATGGCTGGGCCGCACCGCGTCACTGAGCATTGAGCCTGTTTGGGGAGCCGAGAAGGTGACTGGCGAGGGCGCCAATCACAACGCCCGGGGCGGGCGCGCTCCCCTACTGCAGTAAACTTACGGCTTAGGGATTCGACGGCGGCGCAACATCACCCGATTTGTCAGGCCCGAACATCGTTTTCATCATGCCCATACCCATACGCGCCATCTGCAACTGGTTGGTCTGGAACTTACCTAACGTATTCAACTGATCGGGCGACAGGATAGTCCGGGCACGATCATAGACTCGCTGGTTGATGGTCTCCTGGGCCTGCATGTATTGTTCCACTTTGTCGTCCGCCATCAGCCCCTGGAGCTTGGCCGGGTCCTGGCCGGAATCACCGAGCGGCAGGCCCGTGCTCGCGGCGACGTTCTTCTTCTCTTCCTTCATGAATGCCAGCAGCGCCTCGGACTGTGGGTCGCTCAAGTTGTAATCGCTCCCGGCCTGCTGCTTAAACTGGTTCAGCAACGCCCGTTCACCCACTGTCTGCTGGTAGTCTTTGTATTGTGCGTATCGGTCGTCGCCCAAGAGGGCTTTGACCTGGTCGTCGAAGCTCTTCTGCTCAGTCGTCAGGGAGCTGAGCATCTCGGTGCGGTTGGTGGAGGCAGAGTCACCGAAAAGCGAGGTGGCTTTCTCCGCAGCTTTCATCCCATTGTCAACCAGCATGTCCTTGAATTGAGTCGCCTCTTCTGGGGTGAGGCCCAACTGCTTGACCAGCGGCCCATACATCTGGTCCATCATCATCCGCTGCTGCTGCTGGATGAACTTCTTGGTGGTCGGGTCTTGCATCATTTTGGAGATCATCTTGCCCAAACCGCCTTTCTCATCAGCCGCCTTCCCGACTTCGGACACGGGTGCCAGTGGTGGTGGAGCCGGAGCGGTGACATTGGTCTCGACAAGGTGCTGGACCTGGAGCTGGGCCGCCAACTCCTCGGCCTGGCCCATGAGTTCATGGCGCTGTTGATCGGCGCGCTTCTGGGCGGCATGCAGGGTCTCGAGCTGCTCCGATGCTGCCTCCAACTGGCTCTGCAGGGCCGCTGCCTGGGTTTGTTGGCCGGAGGATTTGCGATGCTGCGCCACGCAAACCACAGCCAGCGAGATCGTCGTCACCGTCAGGAACAGAATAATGATGTTTTTCATAAATCACTTCAGCGCGGCACCGGCCAGGTGCCAGCGAGGCGGTCTTGCAAACCGCGCTCGCGCAAGCCGACCGACGCCGCAACCAACAGGCCGAGTAACGCTAGCGCCAGCCAAGGTTGCCAAACCCAGTTTTTAGTTAGCCCGGCAATCGCCAAAGCAGACGTCGGCACCACGGGACTCCAGGCCACCAACGACCGCCAAAGCAGGCGCAACCGGGAGGCGCGCAGGCCGTCCTTCCTCACGAACGTCACCCCGGCAATAAGCAGTACGACCCCACCGCGGAACAGCAACGCCGCGATCAGGGCAGGCAAGCCTACGTATAACAGCAGTGAGGAGACCAGCACCATGACAGGAAGTACGGGCGATGCATTCCCGGCGAAGACCTGCTGCTTCGGCACGTACTTGCCCACCGCAGCTTCAGCCTCCGCGACCTCGGCGGCAGTAGGCGTAGGGTGCTCGGCGACGCTCTGTTCTGCGAATTTCCGCGCGTCCCCTTTGATCATGACCAAAACGTATGGGCTCGACCAGGTGGCCTCGTTGGTGATGAGGCCAGCGTAATGGTGGGCGATGAAGAGGGCGTATTGGCTGTCGGTGGGCAACGGCACATTCTTTGCTCCCCAAAAACGCGCCGAGGTTCGCATTTGCAGCAGGCTGCTAAGGTCCATGAGACCAGGATTCCTCCGGTAGATTTCTTGCGAGAAAGTCAGGCCAAACATCCCCAGCCCGCTGGCCAGCACCGGAAAGACCACACAACCTGCAACCAATGCAGCCCGGCGGAAGCGCGACACCACCGCCACCCGGTTCAAGAGCGGTTTGAGTGCCAGGATCACCACGTCCACACCCGCCATCTGCAACAAGCTCTTCAGGAAAGCCCGGGCGTGCATTGGCAACGGCACGGGAACATCGCCCGCCGGTTGAGCGGCACCGACGGTGCTGCCCGTGAGGGCCGAGGCGGCGACGGCGTTGAGGAACGCGGTGTAGACTTGAGGCGGTGGTTCGCTACAAGGAACGAGGCCAGGTGCGGGGAAGTCGAGCAGTTTGGCCCGGCCCTCGGCGGTGATCCAGATTCGGTCGAGGGCGAGTTGAGGCGAGGTGCCGTCTTTTTCCGAGGCGCCGATCTCTGTCGCCAGGTCATGCAGCCAGTAACGCACCTCGCGCCAAGGTTGCGGGCTCATGACCAATTCCAGGAAGGGCCGGCCAGTCGGGGCCTCGAACGCGTCCCAGTTTTCCTGAGGCGACCGTTTCCCAGTCAGCCAGCGCAAGCGGCCAATCCGGCCCAGGCCGCGTAACGGGGCGGGAACCGGCTCCGTGCCCGCAGGCACCTCGCGCAGCCATACCTTGCGCAACAGCTTCAAATCGTAAGCGAGATACCACTTAACGCCACCAGCAGCCGTGAGCGCCTGAAGCACATGATACGGTCCCATGGTGAGAGCCGACTCGACGGCCGGCGACGGCAGCTCGGCGGTCAGCAGCACGGGACGCGCGCTGAGCGCGGTTAGGGATACCACCCGGGTCCGGGTCAGCAGGTCCTGCACGGCGGCAAAGCCGTTACGGCGGCGCGCAGTGGCAAATAGCAGCGCCATCACCACATAGCAGGAAAGCCCGACGAGCATCTGCGTCCACTGGGGAGTAAGCATGTATGCCTTTGGATTCGTGCCAAAGGCCACCCAATAAGGAAGGAACGGCGGCAAGACAAAGACGAGAGCACGGAGGCAAGCCCGCGCGAACCCGGGCGGATTCCGATCCGGCCCGACTACTCGCAACCCACAGAGGGCCTTTCCCAACGAGGCACCCCACAGGCCTTCGAACACCGCATAGTAGAGGACGGCGACGCCGGCGGAGCCAACCGCGCAGGCCAGCATCTTCGGCGAGAGCTTCATGGCCTGGTCCATGAATGCCATCAGAGATCCAAACGCCGAGATGTTGATCGCGACCGCCAGCCCGCACAAGAGCGTCGTATCCACCGCCCCAGCCAGAAAACGCAGGCTCAGGGTCGCGGGCGTCGGAGCCGTGGAGCTGTAGGGTGCCAACGCCTGGGCCAGGTCCGTATAGTTCTTAAATCGCTCGCCCGATTGCTTCTCGAGGCAGCGCAGCACCACTTTGGCCAGACCTTTTGGTACCTCCGGACGGAACTGCCTAGGTGATGGCGCCCGCTGTTCGAGCACCGTAGCCAGCAGTTGTACCATGTTCTTGGCCTCGAAGGGCGTGCGACCAGTCAGCAGGTAAAAGAGCGTGGCGCCGACCGAATACATGTCCGAGCGAGCATTGAGCTCCTCACCACGCAACTGCTCGGGCGAACAGAAAGCCGGAGTGCCGAGAAATGCGCCGGTGGCGGTGAGCGCCGGCTCAGTGCGGACGCCCGTCGAGATCGAAAGGCCGAAGTCGCCGATCTTCACTGTGCGGTCTTCCCCCACGTAGCAATTCGATGGCTTCACGTCGCGGTGCAGGATGCCTACGCGCTGTGCGGCCTCCAAACCCTCGACAATCTGCAACACGCAGTCCACCGCTTCGCCGACGGGCAACGTCCCCCGGGCGCGCACTCGGTCCTGTAGAGTGCCGCCGGCCACCAACTCCATCGTAATGACCGGCGTTCCCCCCACCTCCTCAGTGCCAAAGATATATACGCTGTTGGGATGGTTGATCGAGGCCGCCAGCCGCCCTTCGCGGAAAAACCGCTCGCGCGATTCAGGGGAATCGAGCCGGTGACTTAGGACCTTGAGCGCCACGCGGCGGCCGCTTTCCAGGTCCTCGGCTTCATAAACCGCCCCCATGCCGCCCGCGCCAAGGGCCCTGATGATGGTATAATGGCCGAACTGCTCGCCCGGTTGCGGGAGCCCGCGGGACCTCGCTTCCGCACCCGAGACCATCACCGTGCCAGCGGGAGCCGTGGCAGCCTGGGTTTCCATCGCGAGCTTGAGAAGGCATTTCGGGCACAAATCGGGTGGAGTGTTACCGAGTAACTCCGCGCCGCACCCCACGCATTTGCGCTTCCCAGTGGCCGTTTTTTCAAGAGTTGCCATATCGTTCCGCCCTATACTTAAGCAGAATCCAGGAAAGGTAACGAGGCGGGGCTATGATTTTCCGAGGATTCACCTAATGGCCAATAATTGCAGAATGGTGATCGAAATAGCACCAGCGCAGTCGGGTGGAATCCGCGAACTCAGGGAAAATGGCGGGGCGGAGGTTCTAGAGACCAAGCCAAAGCCCGAGGGCCATCGGCACATATTACATAACGCGCACGTCGAACTGCCCGAGTCTCTGCTTAAATTCGATCCAGGCAACGGACTCGTATTCGTTCATTCATCTTATCCCACATTTAGGTGTCGATCGTGCGGCTGGATTGACCGTAGTCAAGTCAGCAATACCTCTGATCGGTGCCAGAC
>Ga0118677_10005649_pt1 | contig 21746 bp, 24 predicted proteins | sample AliMusrvi5mmetaG_FD_86154 | JGI IMG/M metagenome (GOLD analysis project Ga0118677, IMG submission 86154)
TTTCATCGAAGGTTATCCAAAGATTATGAAAGATTGCCCGAATCTGGCATGGCATTTATCCAGCTATCCATGATTCGGTTAATGGTTAATCGAATTTCTAAATGAATTTTAAACAGTCTCTAAGTCATTATTCACAAAGCCTGTATTTAAAAGGCACAAAAAGACTGACCTCCTTTTGTTGGATGGAAAAAAGTATTACTTTTGCCCCCCATTCTTACCATCGCCCGGATGGCGGAATAGGTAGACGCGTTGGTCTCAAAAACCAATGAGAGCAATCTCGTGCCGGTTCGATTCCGGCTCCGGGTACAAGTTGTGCATATTATCTGCTTGTAAATCAATCAAATAGCTGGTTGTTTTTCAGGCCTACGAAAGGATTTACGAACGAATCATGCGAAAGAAGCAGGTTTTTACTTGCTTCTTTTTGCTTTTAAATCAGCGCAATTTGTACATTATTGCCAATTATTAATAGAATGAACTACCCCGCGGCAAGCAGCGGGGTATCTTCGGGAATCATATCCTATTCGCTGCAAGCAGCGGGGAACTGACCCCAAAAGAGATTAGAAGACAGCATATTCAACAGTTGGTGAGTGAACGAAGAGATGTCAATCCGTCAAGTGTATAGAAATAAAAATGCCACCATTTTAGGGTGGCATCTTCATTTAATAAGGGGCAGGGTTTTACTTGACTTTTTTGGTAAGTTCAGCGCCAGCTTTAAACTTTACAACTTTTTTTGCGGCAATTTTGATTGCTTTACCAGTCTGTGGATTGCGTCCATTACGGGCAGCTCTTTTGACAACGCAGAACGAACCAAAACCTATTAAGGCAACTCTATCGCCTTTGCTTAAAGCTTTTGATGTGGTGGTTATCACTGCTCCCAGTGCTCTTTTTGCTTCTGCCTGAGTCAATTTTGCATCTTTTGCAATTGCTTCAACTAATTGAGCTTTGTTCATTTTTTTAAAGTTTAGGTTAATACTTTTATTAAAAATCCCTGCAAAGATATGGGGTCTGGAAAAAAGGTCAAGGGGTTTGTGCCTAAAACTGCTTAAATTGTTGATAAATCGGAAGATTTGTTAATATCCCAGCTCTCAAAACGATTAAACACCAAAGGTTTCAGGAAATATTCTTGCAATGTCATTCTGGAAATCCCTGCCATTACTTATATTTCGCCCAACAACAGGAAACCATCAAAGTGGGTATATCTGAGTTATGGTAGCACGGTGCATCGATTATTGAAGGAAAAGTAAACAATGAATTTATACACGAAGACGACGAAGCCTTCAGCAGCATTATGGATAATATTTCCAAAGAATTATGTGGAAACATTAATCGAAATCGAAATGTTAAGAAATGTTAAAAAATAGTTGGCTAAAAGTTAGGAATGAACGTCTTAATTGATTTACCTTTGCATTCGACTTTAAAAAAAATCAAAAACAAAATGAAAAAACTTGCATTAATTTTAGTTATCGGTGTCGTTGGTCTGATGACGTCGTGCGGCCCAAGCGCAAAAGAAAAAGAAGCAAAAAGACTTGCAGACTCTACCAGAGTAGCTGATTCAATGGCATTAGTTCAGGCTAACCAGCAGAGAGTAGCCGATTCAATCGCTAAGGTTCAGGCATCTCAGAAAAGAGTTGCTGATTCAATTGCGCATCAGGATTCAATCACAAAGCACCTGATTAAGCCAGCAAAAAAAGCTGTAAAACCATCTCCTACTAAAAAATCCCACAAAAAATAGTCCCTGGGTAATGAATCAGATTGAAAGAAAAGCTCCGTACCACGGGGCTTTTTTTGATTGTGTGCCGTGCACACTTATAACCTTGAAGGTGAAAGTCCTTTATTCTAAAGAGGGGGGCAATAGAATTCAATAGTTAGAGGGGGTAAGCCACGGGAAAATATCCCAAATAAATTTTGATTTCTGGGGGTAAGTTGAATTTCGAAATCCCCGCCCCGACAAACATCTCGTCCAACTGCGACCTAACTTCTAACCCCATCATGGACCTGGCTGGCCGTAAACTTTTCAGACCTCTTCCCTTTTTCCCGTGAATCCAACTCGTTATTTTGGTACATGAATCACACTTAAACTTTTCCGATAGACTCCATAATTTTCTAAAAGGGTGGACTTCATTCTGAAGCCAGGTGAACAAGCCAGGACGGGTTTATAATACTGTCAGGTTAATGTATTATTACAACATCTCTATTCTCCTGCTGGAAAAACTATGAGATTTCATTGCATGAAGAAGATTATGTTAAACATTTTTTATCTTCTTGAATATAATCTATAAAATCAATATACCAAGAAATGAAAAAATTACTTAAATGCAAAGTCACACAATATTTATTGAATTTACATGGAAAGAATGATCAGAAATTCATGATTGAGAACATGGATAAGGATGGCTATTTTTCATGTTATGCTACATAAAGTGATTCATATTTTGAGAATAGAATTAATAAATTGAGGAAACTGAAATGTAAGCCCCCTATTTTTTTGCCATTTAAAGTAAACTTTTTTTAAGTTTCTCTACTTTTAAATGGCCGAAGTTCGGGGAGGCTTACAATGAATCAATCCAATAAAAATCTGTCTGTTGTTAATATAACTTGCTCATTCGGACTTTGAGCATTTGCTTCATTTTCTGCTGTAATAAAGATTTTAATTGGTTTTGATGTAGATACTTTCTGGAATGATGCTTTTAATTTTGTTGATAAAAATGTTGTTGAACTTATTATTTGCCCTATACTTCTCGTTATTTCATGGTCTGTTATCATCCAGACTGCATAGACTTGTTTCGATGGTTGCAGCCTGTTGACTTCAGCTAAATTTGATATTTTTAATTGAGAGACCACTAGCGTTGCGTTATAGTTACAACAATATCAATTGATTACAATTTTGTTCTTTGACATCTTGAATATCTTCGTTTAATAAGAGAGTTTTTAATGGTGTTCTATCAAATGCTGAAAGGCTTATCAATTGCAGGATTTCATACAATTTCTGTGGTAGTTTGAGCTTCTTTTTGGTAATAACTACAAGCACATAAGTTGCGATTGCGATCCAAACCTGTGTCCTTACAGCGTTTTCACTGTGTCCCCAAAATGTTTGAATTTTGAGATGCTGCTTGATCCATTTAAAAAATATCTCAATACCCCAGCGATTCCTGTATAAAGCGGCGATTGTGAGAGCAGATAATTTGAAATTGTTTGTGAGGAAGATTAGGATGTTCCCTGTTTCAGCATCAAAATACCGTATTCTTCTCAACTTTTCTGGATACTTTTTTGATGTCGCAGCACCAGTCAGAACAATGGTTTGATCGCAAATTACCCCTGTCTCCTTTTTTGTTTTTCTTCGTTTAACCACCCGATATTTCATATTATCCTTTGCTGTGACAACAAATGTGGTTCTGTTACCTGCAAGCCGCCTCAATCGTGCAAAATCGATATATGCTTTATCCATTACCAAATAGCTGCCAGCAGGGAAGGAAAAGTAATCCAATATGTTTACCTCATGAACTGAACCATCTGTGATGAAAATGTACTCAGGTATGGCGGTTTTCAAATCAAGCAGTGTGTGTAGTTTGATAGCTCCTTTTGCTTTCCGAAACTTGGCCCACCAAAAGACATCCAGGCACAGATCAATGACAGTTGCATCAAGAGCATACACTTTGCCTTTCAGATTTAAATCCAACAGATTGTAATCCTTGCATAACTCTCGTGCCTGTTCGATAAGTTTAAGAGCAAAATCACGAAAGATTCTCCAGTCACGGCTTTCGTTCGCCCTCGACAAGGTTGATTTATTAAAGGGTCTGCCTATACCAAGATGGTAAAGCTTATCCTTCTGGAGTCGTAAACAAAGGGTTGTATCAGACAGACTTTCCCTATGGGTAAGTTGACCAAAAGCCATGCAGAGAAACTGTTTCCAGCAAGTGAGTCCTTTGTTATTGTAGTCTCCATTGTATCTTTTAACACACCCTTTGAAAACGTCATCAGATGCAAATTGGATCAATTGGGCAAACACCATCTTCCCTTTGTTCATATTGGAAATTTTTCACAAAGGAAACCAAAACCAAATTCAAATCACCGCCGTCAAAAAACCTTCGCAAACGAAGATATATCAAGCCTTTCAAAGAACGTTTAACAATTTATACGCAACGCTACTGAAAATAATTCTCGAATTATCCTCTAACTTCAATTCTATTGTACCCATGGTATTCAAGATACTGTCTGACAGTAAAACCTTTGAAGCTGCAGTTAAGAATAAACGATACGTTGGAGTGATGGCTGTATCCTTTATATTCATGATTTTCTGCACAAGTAAACTATAATAATCACTTGTGTTGGTAACACCACCAATCGTTTCAATCCCATTTTTTTTATCTTTAGTTCCGGAAATACAAGAACAATTTTGCCCCCACATCTGATTCGTCACAGATATTAAAATAATAAGTATGACTATCTTTCTTACCTGGTATTTCATTTCTTATTTCGTTGCCCTAATTTTATGCTTGTTGCGATCGCTTCGCTTGCAGCCGCAGCAACGAGGAATGCTTACTATGCCCACCAATACTGATTTTTTTGCCGTTGCAAGCATGCTATCTGTTGCAATACCAATTTTGTCATCCAACCTGCATTTATGGTATTGGCAACTACCATCCCTTCTCCCCTGGCGATTGGCAGATGTTAGCCGTCGTGCATTTTATTAATTAATGGATCATGTATATCAATTATAGTCTTGATTTTTAATCGAAACATATTTTCTAAAAATGCCAATAATACCCAATAAGATAAAGATCAAATAAGGATATTGGGCATTATTATTTAGGGCTTCAAAAATAAAATACCCAAGTAATATCAAGGTTGCGGAGATTACAGAAATAAGTTGAATAATCGCATAAGATCTCGACCGGACCTTTATTATAAGACCAAGAATAATAATAACGATCAGCACTATTGCAAAGACATATCTGGTTTCCATTTTAATAAAAAATTTAGTGTTTCTGATATCCAACCCGATACCGCTAACGCCAGGTAGCCATTCCGGTTTAAATTGTTTAGGTTAGTTTCGGTTGTTCACTTTGATGATCTGGCAGATGTTTGCTTTCGTTGATTCCCCGCATTGCAAGCTGTGGGCTTCTTAGCTCCTGGTTATGATTTAATTTCAAAATTTTCCATAAAAATTTGAAATATCAAAATATATATCAAGTTCTTTACCCTCAGCTGTTGTTATCGAAATTATATCAAATGGTTTTTTCTTGTAAGTTGATAGTGATTGCATGCCTCGTTTATATCCGGGATAATGAACTCCAATCCATTCGTATTCCGCATGAACACCAACAGTTTCAGTTTTTACTAACAGAATAATTGCCTTCTCAAAAGAAGCCCCATCCCTTATCTCAGTGCCGGGTTTTGATGTTAATGATGGATCCCGGGCAACTTTCTTTGAAGTTGTACATGAATTAAGGATGAGAAAAACGAGTACTATAAATCCTGCATTTTTCATAGTCGATATTTAGCATTCAAATTAAAAGTTTAATTCATCATTTATTTCAGATTTCGGTTTGAGGCATTAATCAATAATTACTTTTTTCCTTAGAACCATATTTTTACAAACAAGCACCATGAAGTATAGGCCCGAAGAAAGATCCTTCCGGTTAAAAAGATAAGGGTTGGTTTTGGAATATTCAGTGAATACGACATCTCCCCGGGCATTAAGTAAAAAGACTGTAAAATCGGGGATATTGGGTTCCTTAAGGGTTACCAGGCAGGTTTGATGAATGGGATTTGGTGAAATTTCAAATGAATGGTTAATTCCAAAAATCTCCATACCTGCCTGGGGAATGGTATCTGAAACGAAACAACCGGAATATGAAGGATTCTGATATAACTGGCAAATTGAATCACTTACACAAAGAAGCTGAAAGGTATTGTCCGTTAAAAAATGGTAAGACAATGGATTAAAGGTGCTGTACAAACTGCCTATCCCCTCAATCCACGTATCTATCGTGTCGTTCCATGGATTATACGTTAAGTAGATCTTCTTATGATATGCTCCGCAAACCAGGGCAGAATCGGTCCGGGCAACATGAGCATATCCATAGGCCGGATCGATCCAAACAGAATCCCCCTGTTCCAGGTTGAAATCATACACCAGATGATCCTCTTCCATGCCATAGGATACATAGACCTTATTCGAGTCTTCCCGGTAATATGACTGTTGTTGTTGTACCCAGTTGGTCATGGTTGAATCATTGTAACATAAGTACAGGGGATAATACAGTTTACCCTGGAGATTGATGGTATCATTCCCGAATTTATAATACGTGGTCGTAAAGATTTCAGGAGAGACAGTATTATCAAAATGGGTTAAGTCTGACCATATCTTCCCTAACCCGATAAAAGGGAAATTTGTTTGCGCCAGGATGGAGCCCGAAAACAGGATACAGATAAAAACAATCACATGCTTTTTCATAGTGTTTTGTTTTAATTAATTATTGCCCCTGATGCCCTTGTGGCAGTGATAAATTCAATTTAAATCCAGTCAAAACATTGATGGTTATGCATATCCTTGAATTATCAATTATCCTTAAAGAGACGAACGCTTAATCCTCCATCCCTGGGAAATGCGCCAATGCGAACAGCGCCCTTATTAAGTGAAGGAGGTCCTTCAAAATCCAAACAATTGCCATAACCCAGCCACCTGGTTGAACTCCATAAACCCGCTCTTTGCTCCTGACCCACCCTCGTCCTGGAGCCATCGGCAGTAGATAACCCCCACCCGCTTAATACCACATTGAAACCACTGCTGCCGCCTTCTACAAGAGAAGAATATTGTTCTTTTGCATTTCCTTTCAGGCATTTGAAAAATTCTTTCCATTCACTGTTAGTCGGAACATGCCAACCTGGGATTGCACTGCTCTGTGCAGTTTCAAAATCATACAAATAGCTATACCTTTTAAAAAAAACGCTGTCAAACACAATGTATCCCTGGAAATGAAGCTTTCCGAAATACCTGGTACTGTCGAAAACCAGGTTTCCATAAGTTGCATCTGAACCATATAATTTTGGGATTTTAGACGGAAAGTTTATAATGTCAAATTTATCACCGGATTTAATAGTGATCTGTACTCCCCCGTTTTTATAATGAAATCTGCTCGAATCGAACTTGAACGTTACAATACATGTCTTTTCAAAATACGATGTATCAGCCCAATAAACACCTTTTTCAGGTTTGTAAGCCAGGTTCTCCGCCATTATCCATTGATTACCGATTTTAATGGTTTTGTATACCTTACCATCCCGCGGGTCGGTTACAGTTCCGGTTTCCTGTGAATAGCCTGCCAGGCATGTTATTATTAAAAATAGAAGGAACAGGTTTATTTTCATATTTATTGAATTTGAGTTACTCGTTCGATTTATTATGATTATAAAAATAGTCAATAATTAAAGCAATGGTACCAATTCAAAAATATGCTAAGGGACAATTAACATTTTCAGATAGTAAATGATTGCTGCAAACGGGTTCACCCGCGGTTATATTTCCAGTTTGAACAATCGTTTTACATTGTTATTATCATCCTGGTGAAATGGCTCAGTATTGATTTGCGTGATATTTAAAAACAGCATGTGTGTGCCGTTTGCCAGTTTAAATTGCGTATAACTTTCCCATTTATCGAGAACAACCGTCGTATCCGAACTGGGTTTAAGATTACAAAAAAATGTCGTTGTAGGCCTCACGCAATACCCACCCCCGGTGTTGTTTATATCAATATAATAGATTATTGCAAAACTTGAGATTGTCGTTGCTCCCGTATTTCTGATTTTTATTTTCGGCTCAACGCTGTTATTTGTATAGATCTCAGGCGCTGCCGGGGGATTAATAACATCATCAATTTTTATCGAAGTTGTGATAGATTGTATGTTTGTCTCCTGCGCTTCCTTTTTACATGAAGAGACGATCAATAGTATCAGCACCAGAGACAAAAGATTTTTCACTCGCAGATTATTTTGATGTTGGGTTAAGAAAATGAATTAAAAATCAAGCATTCAATAAAAGTATTTATTAAACCACCGGCTGTCTGTATTTCTTCAAACTTACCGGTAACCGCCCGGCTAACCGCATTGAGATTATACCTGTGATTCCTTACAGGATATTGTAAATGTCCTCCAAATTATATATCCTTCCCAAAATTTAATTTTTTTTTAATATCAAACCACGCAACGCTATAAAACTGGCGAGAAAAAATCCCGTTCTGGCTAAACGGGATTACCTGTCACAGCTCAGAATTCCTGCATTCTAACTCTGGGATTGCTCATGATGCATTTTGTTTCACGCAGAGTTTCGCAGATAATTCGTCTGAAACTTAATCGTAAATCGTAAATTACAAAATTCAATCGTAAATCGAATTAATCGTAAATATTAACTGGACTCCCAGAGTTACCCGGTATTCTCCGTGCCTCTGTTGTTATAAAATCCTTGCCAGTTAGCTTTGAGATTTACATGAAGATGCGTGGATAAAGCTCCGTCAATACGAACAAAAATACACTGCGAACCGACCGTGAAAATATAAAACGGACAGAAGGGTGACACGGAATGATATCGTAATTGCAGTCCGGGCGAATGAGTCCCCCGAACCCCATGTCTTATTCGTTAAGATTTTCATTCCGGGATCATCCTGAGCACCATTTTTATTCCTTTCTTTTTTGTGCTTAGTTCAAGGTAATCCGGATTCAGGCGAAGAATTGTATATTTTTCCTTTTTCCCCTTCTCATCACGAATAGTGAGGTATGATGCATCTTCGGATAACTCCCTTCGTGAAATTCCGGTCGAAGGTTTTCCTTCTTTTGAAACATAGGAATAATCACCATTATTATGAAATGTCCTTCTTACCTTTGAAATACCGGTAGTGTCAACTTTCCATGATCTTGAAAATTAATAATTGTTGTATCTAACGGAAAGCCAATTTTTGCCTCAATGGATTCATACAACCATGTTTTGCAAAGCGTTTTATACTTTAGCGATGTCTGTGCTGTGACTGAAGAGCAGACCAAAAGCAAGAAAATTATCCCAACTGACTGAAACAGTATCTTATTTCTTTTCATTTTGAATAATTTTAGTCATTTAAAAATGAAATCATTTCCTACATTTCCGCCCGGGATTAAATAAAGTAAAACTCCGGGGAGGACAGATACTAATAGCTTACATCCCTTCATACCCTGCATTTATTGGGTTTTAATAATTGGAATCAGTATTACTTATGTTTCTTACCAGGAATTTCTACTACTATTGTCTCCCCTATTTTATCATGAAGAGTCATCCGGTTAGGATTCCAAATGGCTTGAAAATATCCGAATCCAAATTCAAGTGCTGATACAAAATAGCCGAGGCTTCGTTCGATGCAATGCCACAAACCGGGATGTTCATGGTACAATGAAATGACTTTGATCCTGAGAATATATTTCCCGGGGGTTTGCCCTTTACAGAAATAAAATAAGAGTGCGAAATATAAGACAGGCAAAAGTCCAAACAAAAATTTCAAAAAAGTAATCAACCATGAATGTGTGTTGGTCATTTCAATTTCAACATCAAAAATACTGTGGACATTTATCTTCGAAATATTCATATTGAAGAAACCAAACAGGATGATTATACAACCATAAATTAATATCAGAACGATCCAGTCAATGAGGAATGCGACAAATCTTTTCCTGACCGTGGCGAGAATAAATTCATTACTATGATGAATCTCATGTCTTGTTTTATAGTTCATAGTTGCCAGTGATTAAGGTTAAACAATCTGTTGCCGAAGCCTGGCCGGCTGCCGCTGTATGCGTTTTGGCTGGCTTATGTTTGCTTTCATTGAATGTTCCGCTTTGCAGGCTGCTAACTTGTTATGGGCAGGTTGAAATTTTACTTTTACTTCCTGTAAACATACCCTAAAATTGTGGTCGAGAAAAAAATTGCAAATCCTTTACTTTTTGCGATATCAACAAAAACGATATTACCACCTTTCTCCGATGTTAGTTTTTTTAGTTCAGCTACAGTTTTTTCTTTTAAATCATTGTTGCAATAAAACCAACGTTTTTCCGTAACGGTAACTTCTCCTAATTTTTCCAGTCCACAAACATCGGATTTATTAGATGTAATTACAACTTCGTTATTTGTTTTTATGAATCCGGGGTGAGATCCTTTTGGATTTGAACCTTCTTTCATGGTATAGATCGTCCATGAGAATGAGGTAATAACCATGAAAACACTTAAAACAATTGAAATGCTAATAATCTTTTTCATCTTTTAATTTTTAATGGTTTCTTACTGCATCAAAATAATTTATGGTTTCCAGTTTCGGTTGATGAAAAAGGAATACAATGTTTTCTTATAGGTTGTGTCCTTTGTGAGGGAATCAATTCCAAATTCAAAAAACAGTCCAACATCTTTTTTATAAACCTGGTAAACCCATTCCCTTTCCGGTGCTGAATAAGGGCCTGGTGACCATGTAACATATTTCTGAATAATGATGGAATCCCCGTGAGCATCCTTTGTTTTCTGAAGAACCGTAAAACCTTTTGCTGCGGGATAGGTCCTTGGATCTCCCAATATTTCTTCCCAGGTATCGCCCACTTTCGTTGAGAGAACATGAACCCAGGCATAATAACCTATTCCATCAATGGTCCATTTGTCATAATTATGGATATATTCCATGTCGAGAATTGAACAATAGTCACTGCCAATTAGCATCTGTTTATCTGCGGTCAGGCTGATAATTGTGTCATTGCCAATCTTATATTTCCAGAATGAACCCGGGTAAACCGGCAGGTAGGAAAGCGGGGGAATATTATTATTGACTGGGGGAGTAATTGGAGTATAAGTTGAAGGATTTGTTGTTGTTTTCCTGCATCCTGCAAAGACAATTATCATGATCAGAATGACTAATTTAACCAGTATATTCATGATATTGTGCATTAAGAAATTCCGGGTTACACCTGGAGGAGGTTGAAAATTCGAAACTGTCCTATTCTTATGCTTTGCGGACTTTGCGCGATCATTACGCTCTCTGCGTTTAAAAAAAACCGCAAAGATCGCTGAGTTATTCGCTAAGAACGCAAAGGATAATATCAGGAATTATATCGTCCAAACCGAATTAATAGTATCAGCCTCCCTATCGTTTTGCTGAAATTGGCAATTTAATAAACAGGCTCTTAATTTCAAAATTCAGGGTACAGGCAACCCGGAGTCATTAATTCTATTATGGACAGTTGGTGTCTAATTCCGGACTTGATCCCGGTCATAGATGTATTTAAAAATACTTGGAGAAAACAATAATGAAAAAATGCCAAGTCCTGCAACTATTAGCAAATCTGCCGGACGCCAGTGGTTCAATTTAAATAACAAGCCTAAACCGGACAATGAAAATGAGAATGCCCCGGTAATGAATGCAAATTTTTTCATCAGTATAGTTTTTAGAATTCCCTGATAATTTGGCCTTCAGGGTTTGCCCCGTTTTTTAGAATGGCTCCTGGCCTCCATTTATATATATTAGAACATGATTTGGTAAAATAAATTGTCACTCATGGCAAATAAGCATACAGAATTCAGTAGACAGAATTCAGATTTTTAGCTATTTTTCATAGTGAAACAATTGTTCTTCATTCGAATGCGTGATACAGATAATCAGAATTGTTGAATAGTGTTTTCTACTATGTATATACATATTCCAAAGATACTATTTTTTTGAAATAGAAACATTTCAGGAATGAATTCACCTGCAACAACCCTTATTCCAACCAGGGCAATCAAAAATTTCAATAGTAAATCTTCTCCGAGAAAATCTGTGCCTTCCGTGTCTCCGTGGTAATTTTTATTTTCTGAGCCCGTCACATGAAAGCTATTTGATGCTCCGCAGGTCAGTCAGCAAGGCGCTTTGTCAATAAATGAAAATTATTGAATTACGATTTTTCGGGTATACATTTTTGTTCCGGCGCCTATCCTGATAAAGAAGATCCCCTTCCGCCCTGCCGGAACTACAATTTGTTTTAACGTTGTATGGCTGCCGGTGAAATCTTCGTAGATCCGTTCCCCTTGCAGGTTAAAAACTTCGATTGAAGTGATCGTAACGGTCGAAGCGATAGTAAATTTACCATAATTGGGATTGGGATAAACATTGATACCATGTCCCGTAAGCGAAAGGTTGTCCATTCCCTCCACCGAGTGATAATAGTAGATTGTACTGTCGCCTGAGCTTACTGTGATGCCATCTGGTTTCCAGTTCTTCATGGATCCGCTTTTAATAAAATCATTGACATCAAAAGCTATGATACTCTGCTGGCATTGAATCCAGGCGTTTCCATTCCATGTATACCATAGTTCACCCGTGTTGTTGTTATGTATATCGTAGGAGTTGGTGTATTTGCCGGAATTTTCCCATTTGCTCCCGATCCAAATTTGTGTCAGCCCGCTGGTTTGAAAATGGTCCGCATTGTATGTGTATGAATATTTTTTCGTATTCACCCAGGCATTGGAATCCCAGGTCTGCATCAACCTGCTGATTTGATTATTGTGAATATCGTAAGAATATTCATCGTAATATGAGTTCTGCCAGGAACTGTTTTTCCAGGACTCAATAAGAGTACTTGCCAGGTTACCCAAAACATCAAAAACATTGGTTTCCTGCCAGTAATTCTGCCAGGCATTGTCGCTCCAGACCTGGTATGAGACAAAAATTTCTTTGCCCGAAGTATAGGTAGAGGCCAGTTGATATGCATTTATCCATGAATCACCGCCCCAGGTCTGGTATACTTTTCCGGTCTGATTATTTTCAGCATCATAAGAATACACAGATTGACTGACATTTCTCCAGGCGGTGTCATTCCAGGACTGCCCAATAACAGTTGTCCTGTTATTTCTTGAATCATAGGTCCATATTGTCTTTTCGATATTTCTCCAGGTGCTGTCAATAAACAACTGGCTAACATAACTCAGCCGGTTACCATTTTCATCCCATGTGTATGCGTCCTGGCAGCAATTTTTCCATGCTCCGTTGCTCCAGGTTTGCGACATTCCATTTGTCATCTCGTTTGCAGCATTGAAGGTGGAGATAGTCTTAACATCATTCACCCATGCCGTACTGTCCCACTTTTCACGAACCTCGCTGACCAGGTTGTTATGCATATCATAGAACATGCTGACTTGTTTGTATTCCGGCGACCATACGGCATTGATCGTATCCCATTGCCACTCGTAGATGCTGTCGTACAGTTGGATCAGCGCCTGGGGTTTATCTGTCCCGCGAAGGATATTCAAATCCAAACCTGCAGGTTTCAGATTGTTTCCTGGCCTATTCAGATTAGCCTGACCAAAGGCATTGACTGACACCACAAGGATTGCAAAGAGCCACAAATTTTTCATGGTGAATTTTTAAAATATGTTACATCCGGGTTCAGGAAGCTTTGACCAGCAAGACCTTTCGTTGCCCGAACACCAGGATAAACAAATATATATAAATTTACGTTCAGGACGGGAATATTAGGGGGAAATATTATTGTTGGTGAAATGAAGGTAGGAAACAGGCACGAGGCAGTTGAAAGGCACGAGGCACTAAGTACGGAAGAAACTAAGAATCAAAGAGAAAAACCGATGATAAAAAAAACATTCACCTGGATTATATTATGCATATTTTATTTATATTTAAACAAAATTTCACAACGATGAAAAAGATATACTTTCTGATCAGTTTACTGATTATCCTGGTGGCTTTCTCTCCTGCAAGTGGTCAGAAAGTCGTTACGCTCCAGCCGGGGCCGGAAGTGGCAATGGACACCTATATCTGCAGCGTCCTCCCTTATCACGTTGGCTATGCAGACGGTTTCCTCGTCACGGCATGGACACTCGACGGGACACCTTACGTTGGCATGAATGTGCTGAAGTTTGATCTTTCGAAGATACCTCAGGGAGCGAAGATCAATGATGCACGGCTCAGCCTCTATTATGATCCCGACGGATCATGGTCAGGCCATTACGGACTCAATGCCTCATTCATTAAAAGAGTCACCTCGGCCTGGGACCGCAATACAGTTTGCTGGAACAATAAGCCCTCATCCACAGAGACCGGCAAGATTGACATCCCGGAGATCACTGATCCATACCAGGATCTTACCGACATTGACGTCACACACTTCGTGGAAGGCTGGGTTGCCGATCCATCCTCTAATTTCGGGGTGATCATGGGACTTTATGAACAGAATCCTTATGCCTGCCTTATCCTCTCCTCAAGCATCGAGAAAGACTCAACGAAGTGGCCCAAACTGGTGATCACTTACGATGGCTGCACGCTTCCCGTGGCAGGTTTCACCGCAACAACCAGTGGCCTCACCTCGGTCTTTACCGATGCTTCGGTCAATGCACAAAGCTGGCAATGGGATTTCGGCGACGGGTCATCATCAACCATTCAAAACCCCGTTCATACCTTTTCAGCCCAGGGAAAACACCATGTCTGCCTGACCGTTCAGGATAGCTGCGGCAGCAACACATTCTGCGACACCGTGACAACGATCTGTATTCCTCCAATAACAACCTGGTACTACAGTTCGCACGGTTCTTATGTGGAATTTTTTGATACTACTGCAGGAGCAACCAGCTGGTTCTGGAACTTTGGGGATGAATATACAGACACAGTGAAAAATCCATTCCATCAATATGAATATGAAGGCATCTATCACGTATGTTTAACGGTTCATGATTCCTGCGGGACTGATACTCATTGCGACACGGTTGTGGCCTACAGCAAACTGGCTAAAATGTTCAGCACCCGGTCACAGGGACAGCTGGTGATCTTTACCGATCCTACCGAAAATGCTGTCAGCCGCCTCTGGAACTTTGGTGACGGCACCACGTCAGGGCTGCAGAATCCCGCCCATCTCTATGCAAACCCAGTGGAATACAATGTATGCCTGAAAGTAAAAACCAACACGGAAACACAATACGGGTGCGAATCATTGATCGTTCTCCCCAACGGGCCAAACTCCGTAAACAGCGCCATCACGTTCTATCCGAATCCTGTCGCAGATTACCTTGTGCTACACCGGGTCAACCTTGCACAGGATTATGCAGATGTGACCATTACAGATCTGCAGGGTGTACATGTATATTCAGGAAGTATTTCTTTCCAGCCGGGACAGACAGAATACAGCATCGACCTTAAGTCGCTGAGTTCCGGGCTGTATTTCCTCAGGATTACATCTGACAGCAACAGCAAGGTCTTGAAATTCGTGAAAGCTGACTAGTCCTTTACTTTGGAATTTTATAGGTTCAAGCATAATTGACCCGGGTTTCCCGGATCCTGGCTTATATTTTATCAGGTTACCTCAGGCAGATTCAATAAAATTGCGAAATTTGTGACAGAGATTCACATCAAGGCATCTCATGGCCAGCAGATAGAATCATCCCATAAAAAAACAGACGATTATGATTGCTTACAGGTTAGCAACTAAAGACGATTACGAAAACATCAATTCCTTTCACAACCGTATTTATAAGTCGAACAGAACACCGGAGGAGTTTGCCTGGGAATTTGTTGATGGTCCGTTTGGTCCGTCCATATACGTGATCGCCGAAGATAACGGAAAAGTTGTCGGGACGAATTGCGTAATACCTATTGACCTTGTTTGTGCTGATAAGAAAGTTATCCGGACCGGGAAAAGCGAAGATACGCTGGTCGATCCTGATTATCGCGGGCAGAACATCTTTTTCAATATCTATGAGTTTCTGTTTGAAAAGTGCAGGGAAGCCAAAATCAAGGTGATCTGGGGATTTACCGCTGCAAAGAAACCATTTCTTAAGCTTGGTTTTGAAATTCCTTTTGATCATGAACAGTGTTTGGCAGTGAATCACATCCTGACAAGTTATCGTTATTTATCATCCCTTAACAGTAAGAACAAAACCATTGATAAATTAAAAATTTTGGGTCTTTGCATCATCTCAAAACTGAGGACTACCGGTAAGAAAGGTATAGGAAAATTAAATTACCGGGTAGAAGAAAACCCTGTTATTGAAGGGGTGAGTGACCTTATTTTTGAAAATCAATCCAGATCCGGTTCAGTATTTGCCATTCATCAAACCCCGGAGTTTCAGGACTGGAGGCTGTACAAAAACCCCAACTACCACAAGATTCACACATTTGGTTTTTACAACAACGAGGATCGGTTAATGGCCCTGATTGTATTCAGTTCTCATCGTAATAAAACAGCCTATATATGCCAGGCTACTTTTCATCCAACGCTTGATAATGCTGAGAGGATACGACTACTGAAGTATGCTACCAAGAAGATATTTAATAGCGGTATTGCCCTTATCCGGAACTGGCTCTTCGATATCAATACGTTGAATCATGAAGAAATACTGGTCTACAAGTCTGCAGGATACACTCACCTTAAACGCGGAATTGGATTTGTATGGAAGAAGCTGGATACCATTGAAATTGGACCAACTGATTTTTATCTTTCACGAATTTCAACACAGGGAGTATTTTAATGGATAAACAACTTCACTATGTCATTGATCTTTTCAACCGGATCTATAGCCAGAAAGCGGGCGATTATGAGCTGAGCTATGGTATCGATGGGAAATCAGCAATTCAGATCAACAAGGGAATGACGGGTTTCTTTGAAAAGAAAGAAGCATATAATATCCGGAATGTCACCTGGAAAGAGTGGAACGGCGTCCAGATTCCATTTCTTTTCGACACGAAGCAGGAGACAGAGATCCTCACATTTTCGGAAGGCCAGGCGATCATCAATTTCGACATCATTGCATCATCTTTCTTCTTCCTGAGCAACTGGCAGGAAATTGCCTACAAAAGCAGCGGCGATCTGTGCAGGTTTCCCTATGAAGAGAGCATTCAGCACAAACTGAAAATCATTGACAAGCCAGTAGTGAATTACTATTTCGATATCCTGAAGACGGCCATCGAAAAAGTATATGGCATCCACCTCTCCATATCACTATGGAAAGGAAAAAACTTCGCAGCCTTCATTTCTCATGACATCGACACCTGCCAGACCGCCTGGATGCAGGGAAGCTTCAGGGCACTGATGAAGGGTGATCTGATTTCAATTCTAAAACTGCTCGGCTTGAAAGTATTCAGCCATGATGCCTGGTTTAATTTTAAAGAGATCCTGGCAAGTGAAAAGAAAGAGGACATTCATTCCTCTTTCTTCTTCCTTGCCCGCCAGGGAAAGCATGGAAAGTTCAGGAATGGAGATTACGACATCAGGAAAAAGAAGTTCAGCAGGGTGTTTGAATCGATCCGGGAGAACGGTTCCGAGACCGGCATTCACGGCAGCCTGGGCACATGTAATGACCTGGAGAGATATGCAGAAGACATCAGGAGAATTGGAACAGCGATCAAAGGTAACCGCTTCCATTTCCTCGAGTTTGATGCAATTACAACACCGGAAGTACTGGAAAAATGCGGGATTGAATTTGATTCCACAATGTGTTTCGCAGAACATTACGGCTTCCGCAACGGGATATGCCATCCGTTTTACCTGTGGGATATCAGGAATGAACGGCAATCCAAAGTCCTGGAGATCCCATTGGTGCTGATGGACGGAACGCTTCAGAACACAAAATACATGAACATCGGGAAAGAAGAGATCGAACCTAGGATCAGTGAACTGGTTAAAGAGATCCGGAAGTTCAGCGGGCTCTTAACGGTTATCTGGCATAATACCCATTATTCAGAGTACAAATACAAAGGCTGGGATAAAATTATCGGGATGATCATCGGTATCTGTAAAGAGAACGATGCCCTCTTCGTGAACGGATCGGAAATTAATGCCAGGTATGGGAATAAACTTTAGGATCGCGAAAAAGCTCTCCGACCCTGCGATCAATGAATTCTACAACAACTTTCACAAAGCAGGCAGGACGGAAGAGGAGTTCAACTGGGAATTCAGCACGACTCCTGCAGGTAAAGCGATCTATGTGCAGGCCGTGGAAGAAGACGGGAAGATCGCTGGTTCCATTGCTGCAATACCACTGGTGATGATTGGTCCGGGAGGAGAGAAATTCCTGACGGGCAAGCCCGAGGATACCATGGTGGAAATCTTTGCAAGCCTGAGATACCGCAAAACAGATATCCTGACGGAGATGTACACACGGCTTGAGGATGCCTGCAAGTCGGCAGGAATGGAGATCTTCTGGGGATTCACCTACGAAACGAAACCTTTTGAGCGACTCGGCTTTGAGACCGGGTTCCATGCACTGCAAGGATTGTCGGTGATCAGTCCGTTCCCGACTTACCGGAATATTTCCGGGCTAAACAGCCACAACCGGGCGAAGGATAAATTCATGATCGCACTGCTGGTTGCCGGTTCGTATATACTCGGAATTAGAAGGTCTCTCAGGGGAAGCAAACTTCCCGGGAGGGTGGTGTACGATGATCTCAGCGGTCATGAAGAACTGCTGAAGAGCCACCTGGAGGCGGGCGATAAAATGTATTGCCTTGTGCAGGATGCTGAATATCTTGAATGGCGGATAAAGAACAATCCCAACAAGATCTCCTATAAAACGGTTTCCCTCGTCAACAGCGAGAACCGGAAAGAAATCGAGATCATTGTAAGCATAAACAGGGATTCAGCATTCATTGAGCAGATGATATTCCGGAAGAATGTAAAAAAAGCAGTAGTTTTGAGGATGATTAAGCAGGTTGTATCGATGCTGAAAAAAGAACAGGTCTCCGTTGTCCGTTTCATGGGATTCAATACAAATCCTATCAACAGGCGCGAACTTGCGTTGCTGAAAAGCTCCGGTTTTGTCATCAGCGACCGGGGAATCCCATTTGTCTTTAAGAAAATCGGGACCCGGAAATTGGATATCAGGCCGGAGAATATTTTCCTGTCGAGATTGTTTACCCAGGGGAATACCTGAAAGTTCATCCCAGGTGTATCTTGAATTTGCAAGCATTTTTTACCACAGTAGGCACAATAGGGCACAATAGAAAAACAAATTGAAATGAATAAACAACAGGTTCAGAATTTAGTCATTGAATGCGTCAATGAGATCGGGCTGGAAGACAATAAGCCTGAATTATCAAGGGCCCGCAGTTCGACTCCCCTGTATGGGCCGAACGGAACACTCGACAGCTTAGGCCTGGTGCGGCTGATCACAAACATCGAGGAAAAAATTTCAGAGTTGCTTCATAAGGATATCGTGATTGCCAGTGAAAAAGCAATGAGCCAGAAAAATTCCCCGTTTCTGAATGTGGATAGTTTATCGACTTTTATTTTTGAACTTCTGAACACCGGTCACCATGTCTAAAGTCATTGTTATCACCGGGACCCGGAAAGGACTGGGGAAGGAATTATGCGGCTACTACCTCGGGCAAGGGCATACTGTTATTGGTTGCAGCCGTGGCGCTTCAGAAATTATGCATTCCAATTACACGCATTATGAGCTTGATGTAGCAGATGAAAAGCTGGTTGTGAAGATGGTCAAGGAGGTGTCAAGGAATTTCAAACACATCGATATTCTCATCAACAATGCCGGCATTGCATCCATGAATCATATACTGCTTACACCTTTCAAGACTGTCCAGGATATTTTCAGCACCAACTATTTCGGGACATTCCTCTTTTGCAGAGAAGTTGCGAAAGTGATGAGCCGCAAGAAATACGGCAGGATCGTGAACTTTACCACCGTTGCGACTCCCTTGCGGCTGGAGGGAGAACTAGTTTATGCCAACAGCAAAGCTGCCATCGAGAACTTCACCGAGATTGCTTCCCGCGAACTGGCTGAGTTCAACATAACGGTCAATGCGGTAGGCCCTACTCCCATTCCGACCGACCTGATCAAGAATGTATCGAAGGATAAGATGGATGCGCTGATCAGCCGGCAGGCCATCAAACGCTTCGGGAACTTTGACGACCTGGTGAATGTCATCAACTTCTTTATTGACGACAAAAGTGATTTTATCACCGGGCAGGTTCTGTACCTTGGCGGGGTGAACAGATAACATTCAGCGCATGCAGAATCCCGATTCCTGGTTTACTTCCAAGTTTCTTTCCCTTAAAGAAAAAGTCGCGATCATCAATAAAGACAAGCGGTATACATACTCCAACTTGCTTGACCAGATCAACGCCTTTGATCGTTCCATTCAATCCGAAATTCCGGCAGGAACTGTCGTTGCATTGCTTTCAGATTACTCATTCCAATCCATTGCGCTGTTTTTTTCCCTTGTCAGGAACAGGAATACAATCGTCCCTGTCATCTCTCAGAATGAAGCAGAGATAGAACACCGGATAACGATTTCCTGTGCATCCAAAAAGATAACGATCTCCGGTGAACGGCTGCAGATCAGCGATACCGGGAATACCAGCGATAATCCATTGTTTGAAAAGCTCAGGAAAACTGATCATGCAGGACTTGTGCTTTTCAGCAGCGGCATAACCGATCAGCCAAAGGCGATGCTCCATGACCTGGACCAGCTGATCTCCGGGTACCGCAAGGATGTTGTAAAGGAAATCAATTCCATCATCTTCCTCACGTTTGATCACATCGGGGGAATTGACACCCTGCTGAGTCTACTTTCAATCGGCGGCACGGTGACCATTCCTGAAACCCGTGATCCGAAGTCGATTTGTGCATTGATTGAAAACCACAAGGTCAATGTCCTCTCCTGCTCTCCTACTTTTTTGAACCTGCTGATCCTGAGCGAAGCTTATAAATCATATAACCTGGGCTCGTTGCAGATCATTGGTTTCGGTGCTGAGCAGATGCCGGAATTCCTCCTGCAAAAAATTAAGGATATCTTTCCAAACGTCAGGATTCAGCAGAAATTCGGGACCAGTGAAACCAATGCCATCCGGGTAAAGAATCATCCGACACAAAGCCTTTTTATGAAGATTGATGATCCGAATATTCAATATAAGATCGTTGATCATGAGCTGTGGCTGAAAAGCGCAACCCAGATACTCGGATACCTGAACAAGAATTCAGAAGACTTTGAAGACGGCTGGTTCAAAACCGGTGATGTTGTCTCTGAAACGGATGACGGTTATTTCAGGATCATTGGAAGAAAGAAAGAAGTCATCAATGTAGGCGGCGAAAAAGTATTTCCCGGTGAAGTCGAGAACGTGATCCTGCAATTGAGGAGCGTTACCGGTTGCAGCGTATATGGCATCAAAAACCTGATCACCGGGGAGATTGTTGTTGCCGAAGTGACGATCATTACGAACGGCGATTCCACAGAAATTAAAAAGGAGATAAAAGAGATCTGTGCCCGGAACCTTGATCCTTACAAGCGGCCGGCAAAGATCAAGGTCGTCGAAGGATTGACGATGAATGAGCGGTTCAAGAAGCTCAGAAAGCCCGGCAACTGATCCGGGAATTTCTTTGAACAATCGAACAATGATCAATGATTTGTGATTTTAGAATTATATCTGCAAAATCTAAATCAGCCCCCACTCCTCAATCGGGGTTGTCTCAAAAGTTACAATTATAAAAATAACCGCAGAGACGCGGAGAACTGACGATCAATATGTATTTTTTCTGCGCCTCTGCCTCTTCGCGGTAAAAGAAAAAAATGACTTTTGAAACAGCCTCACAAGTCAAGGGGCTGATGGCAAGAAGTAAACCCCCTGAAACGGGAGTGTGAGGAATTTTGTGTAAACGAATGTTGACTGTGTTTAAAGGCTAAATTACAAAATCATGTTAAATTTAAAGCCACAAACACAGATGAAAATGGAAGACGATGTTCCTTTTGAGA
>Ga0118677_10005650_pt1 | contig 21744 bp, 12 predicted proteins | sample AliMusrvi5mmetaG_FD_86154 | JGI IMG/M metagenome (GOLD analysis project Ga0118677, IMG submission 86154)
GAGCGCGGCGCGGGACGCCGTCGTCACACTGCAAAGCTTGCTGCAGGTGGCGCTGGACGCCACCAACGGCCAGATCGTCAGCGACACGCTGGCGCGGATGCAGGAGGTCATTCCGTCCAACGATCCGACAGGGCATTACTTCGGCGAGATTGACCCGGCCACGCTCAAGGCCCAGCTCAAGCTGGCGGCGCGCGATGTGCTCAACGAATCGGGCTTCATCACCAACCTGCAATCGACGGTGCGCGATCTGGTGGAACCCTTGCACGAGGAATATCGCGGGGCTTTCGATCAAATCCGTGCGGTCATCAGCGACGGCGTGCGCTTCGCCTACAGCAAGCTCGGCAACGAGGTCGCGAGCCATATCAACGAGAACCTCGCCAATGCCAACCGCGCGATCGGCGCCTTCAATGACACCTTCCGCCTGTCTAAAACCGAGGGCAGCGCCACCATCATCGGCAATGTCCTCGACAATGCGCATATCAATGCCGCGCTCTCGCTGCATGTGCCGGATCCAGTCACTCTAACAGGGTCGGTCGATTTCCAGCACTTGCGCGGCGACCAGCCGGTGCCGGGCGTGGCGGGGGCCGGCGCGGACGGCCGCATGCAGGTCACGCTCAAAGCCGAGGGCAACGCCAGCATCGCCGGCTGCCCGCCGGTGGATGCCAAAGCCATGGGTCAATATACCATGAACAGCAGCGGCCAGCCGCTGGGCGTCTCAGGCTCGCTTTCCGTGGATAGCGACATTCATTTCGACATCCTCGCGCTGCGGCACGCGGAATTCGATTTCGCGTTTGGCGCACTGGACAACTATCTTTATGCGGAGGCCTCGGGAAGCATTCTTATCTTCGATGCGCAGGTGAAGGGATTCATCGGACGAACGACCCAGGATTCCATTGTTAGAAAAGTGGATCCATTGCTCGACCAGGTCTTGGCGAAGCTGTCGCTGCCGGCGGTTGACATCAACCATCCGATTACCGGTTACTATTTCAACGCGGTGGGCGACGTGGTGCTCAACCGGCTGTTCGGAATTCCGGATGATGTCATCACGCTCAAAGGCCGCGGCGGTCAGGGCCGATTCGCGTTTTGCGACGATTCGCTCACCCACGTCATCCCAGGCATGCGTTGGGATTCAGGCCTGAGCGTCGGCCTCGGTCCGGTCACGGCGAGCGCGGAGCTCGTCGCGCTTGGCGGGCTCGATCCGCTCCCGTTGCTGCAATCCGACAATGTGGCGGACATTGCCAAGACCTTGTTCACGCCGCCAGTTGGAATCCACGGCGCGATCGCCGCAAAATTCACCGCGTCGGCGGGTCCCTTCAGCCAGGATTTCCATTTCACCGCCACCGGCAAATACACGCCGCCGCCCTTTGCACCACCACCGGGGATTTTCTTTGTCAACTCACTCGATTTCTAACCGATGAAAGCGACCCGCAAAAGCTCTGCAACAAAGCCGCTGGCGCGCAGTTGCGCTATCATCTCACTCGGGATATGGTTAGGTTGCGTCACGGCGCATGCCAGTGAGCCCGTGCCGCCGCTGGTCGCGACGGTTGCAACCACGACGCTTGATGCTGGGGGGCGGCCATGGGCCTATCTCGTCTTCAATCCTAACAGGCCAGGACTGCTCGACGGGCGCACATTCGGAGTTTACGTCAAGCCCGGCACGCCCGACGCGCCGGCGGCGTTCACATTCCGCGGCGTCGTCGGCGCGAGCACCGATCCGTCCGTCATCAACGTCATGCTCGCGCGGGCGGCGAGCCTCGGCGATAACCTCGGCGCGCTGGAAGCCCAGGTCATTGGCTTGCACCGTTTGCTCATCAACACCTTCGACAGCAGCACGACAGCGTCGCTCGATCCGCCCCCGATGCCGCTCAATCAGCGCCTTGCCGCCGTGCTCAATCGCGCGGGCGGTGACACGTCGCTCGGCCAGTTGCTTGATATGTTAGGCCTGGCGCACCCAGCCGTGCGCCTGGTGCGCGGCACGGCGTGGGCCGCTCCGCTCACCGTTGCGGTCGGTGCGGACACCACGCTGGAAGTTCGCGAGCGCACGCCGGCTGGCAGCGACGGCGCGGTGCTCGCGCGGGTTTCGTTCAAGGCGGGGCAGCCCGCGTTGCTGCCCGCGCCCGGCCCGCTGGCGGTGGTGCCCGACACGACGGCGGCGGGCGATTTGGCGATCAAATTGCGTTGGGCCACGCCATTGGAATTGCGGCAAGCAGGCACGCGGCATCACGGCGATGTGGTCTGGCGGGTGAGCCGCGCGTTTGCCGAAAGCCACGGGTTCACCACCACGCCGCCTGCCGGCGCGGCGCTCGATGCGCTCACGCTTGGCAACGCCGCCGACGTCAAGCGCGTGGGCGGCCCGGTTTTTTCACCAAAACTTTTCGCCGCAAGCGATGTCGCGGATTTTGTGGCGGACGCGACGACATCCTATCTAGCAGATGATAACGGGCGCCATGCAGCGGGCGGCGTGGCGCTGACCGAAGGCGCGCAGTATTACTATTTTGCGGCGGGTGCCGATGCGTTAGGCAAGCCGGGCGCGGTTTCCGCAGGGGTACTGGCGACGGTGTGTGGCCGCATCCCGCCGCACGTGCCGTCGCACCTCGCCGTCGCCAATATTTGGACGCTTGCGACCAGCCAGTCTCTCGACGTAACTTGGCTGACGAATGCCGCGGGCGACGGGACAGCCCCGACGACCTACGAGATTTTCCGTGGTGACGATCTGGCGGCGCACGCCGCGGCACAGCAAGGGCTGTTGGATCTGACCGCCAATCCGATCGATCCGGCACACCCGACAGCCATCGCCCGTATCGCGAGCGTGGCCGATCCCGCCGCGGCGCAGCAAACGCTGCACGTCGCCGACGATGGCGGTGGACTCCCGAATGTGGGGAAGACGTGGTGGTTTGCCGTGCGGGCGGTGCATCAAAGCCCGCCGGGTTGCGGCGACCTCACCTCCGCGTTGAGTCCGCCGGTCTTCGGCGCGTTGCGTAACCAAAGCGCGCCGCCCGCACCGGCTGCCGCGGACATCGCGCCGCCAGTGCTTGATTGCCTGCGCGTCGCATGCATCAGCGACCTGCCAGCGGCCAACACGACTTCCAGCGATCCGCTCGACACCTCGGTTGTCCAATTCACCGCGCAATGCGCGCGGCGAAATCGCGGCGTGATCGCCGCACATCTTCACGTCATGGACGGCGCTACGGAAGTGGTACCGGAGACGGCTCTGGTTTTTCCGGAGGATGACGACATGGTTGAGTATTCATGGACGCTGCCGCTGGTGTCCCTATCCGACACCCTCGATGTGCAATGCCGCGCGGAATCGACCACGGGTTTCTTGAGCAGCTGGGCGGATTCCAGCGCGGCAGGCGTGGATCCGACCGGGAATCAATTCGTGCTCTATCATTTTCTCGCGGGCGCCATTTCCGAAGGCGAACGGCAGGACGCGGACCACGCGAGCGATCCGTTGTGGGCGTCGCTGGGTGCGCCCGCGGGCGACTGGCCGGCGGACGTGCATCTAACCTCTTCACCGGACACGGGCCGGGTTTTTCATCCGCAGTTCAGCTTGCCTTTCCCCACAAGCTCCGAACAGTATCGGGTCTATCGCCGCGTGGAGGACGGACCCCTAACACTCATCGCGCAGGGGTTGCGCAGAGGCGCGGCCACCCTCAACTGGGAGGACCCGGCACCGCCCGTGTCCAACGGGCACGTGCATTATTTCGCACAATTGCTCGACGAAAGCGGCCGCCCGAGCGCCATGCGGCGGCTTGGCTCGCTGCGCTTCACCGGTGACAAGCCACCGACCCCGGTGCTGCTCACGCCGAAGCCGGCGGACTTTGGCGGCACGCTCGCCGCGCCGACGGTGACTCTGTCGTGGATTTGTCCGCCGGAGCATGTCGATCGATTCGAGGTGTTTTTCAAAACGGCGAAGCCATCGACCGGGACCGGCTCGGGCTCGGGGATCGCGGCCATCACAAACTTCTCGTTGCGAATGGCGACGCTGCCGAGTGTCCACAAGGTCACTAGCAAATTCGAGCAGACCTTGCGGTTTGTGGCGCCCGTGAACGAGAGTTTTCTAACCGGCAAGGTCGGCTCCGGCCTCGGTGCCGGGCCGAAGTTCTCCGTCACCATGACGGTAGACCCCAATCTCAATTACAGCGTCTGGCTCCGTGCGCTAGGTCCCGGCGGCGAACTGGGAGACTCGAGCCGCAGCCTCGATTTCCAGTGGCAGCCGCCGGTCGCGCCACCGCCTAACATCGCCTGGCCCGCCCGCCCGTTGCCGCCCGTGGGCGCGTTCAACAGTGGCATCAGCGTGATTGATTTTCGCAATGTCGATCCGAACCGGTTGATCTGGCACTGGAGTTATGGGCACGTCACGGCAACCTACTCGGTGGTTCCCGATCAAACGCCGGTGGGCATCCGTGTCGGTGCGGTGCCGGTGGATCAGCAAACGATCTTCACCGTTGACAGCACCGGCAATATGGTCCTCGGGTTTCGACCGGGCTACACAGGCAGCGGCAAAGGCGACCCTAACAATCAGATCTATCCACACGCCACGGACGCATCGCAGAGGCTGCTGCCCTTTGTGTTGTATCGCCAACAAGTGAGCAACGCCGCCTTTCCATCCGTATCGGGTGATGTGATCCAGGCCTCGCCTCTCATCACCAAAATCCCGACGATCAGCTTTGTCGATCCACAACTTCCGATCTGGACCATGTCGAAACTGATGGACCCGTTTTTCAGATGGCTCGGACCAGGGCCGGACCTGCTGCTGTATACCGTCAATCCCAAGGCCGAACTCTATCTTGTGGACACCCAGCCGGTCGTCACCGGCGCGTGCTACCGCTATTGGTTGATGCGTTTCAATTCGCTCGGCGAACCGATCCAGACGATCCCGTGCGGCGAGATCACCATCACTGCAAAGCCATGAAACATCGAGCGATCAACTTTGTTGTTGGCGTGGCACTGGCTGCGTGCAGCCGGCTGCTAGCCGCGCCGTTCACCTACGAAACTCCAACCGAACTGAGCTCGACGCTTGATGCCGATGGCGATGGCAACGTGGACTTGCTCGTCGTGGACAAGCTCAGCGGCGTGCGCCAGCTCGCGCTGCAACAGGCGGATGGCACCTTTCTCTGGCTCGATCCGGTGTCCGTCGGCCTCGACCAGGTGAGCGCGCTGACCGTCGGAAATTTCACTGCGGCCAGCATCGCGCAGGGTTTTGCCGTGGCGGCGCCGCCATGGAATCGCGTGCAAGTGTGGCCGAGTGGAAGCGTCGTGCCAGCTTCCGCCGCACCGCCCGGCGTGGCGCCGAACCTGGTCGTTGCGCTTGATATTTTTGGCGGCCAATTCGGCACGGATGGAATTGATGATCTCGTGATCGGCACGGAATCGGATGATCCGCCGGGTAGCGGCACGCTCGGCGGAAGCTATTGGGACGGGACGAGCGCGACATCTAACTACATGCAGGTGCTGGATGCGCCCCTGGTTCACGGCAATCGCGCGCGGTTTTCCGACACCGAGCCGTGGATGCTCGCGGCGATGCAGCCGGTTGCAGGTGGGAGTCAATTCATCACGCGTCCGTACAGTCCGCTCGACGGCGGGCCGGGCGTGGCGTCGCTGGCGGCTGACGCCACCTGGGTGGCGGACGATTTTGCGAACAACGGTCTCACGGAGTTCTTGTTCTATGCGGCAGGCAATTCGACGCTGCAAGTGAGCCCGGTGGTTCAAGTGGGCTCGGGCCATTTTGGCTTCATCTTTGGCAGCGGCAGCACCTTCGATTTCGGCAAGCCAATCGCCGAAATCATTGTCATTCCAAAGCCGGTTGGCGCGCAATTGCTCGTCATCTTCGGCGATGGCGCCTCGGCGGGCATCTACGATTTCGATGGCACCAACGCACCGGTGCAGCGTGAGTCCCTCACGGCCCCAACCGGCATGCAATTCTCCCTGGCCGGAGCGCTCGGCGGCGGCCACTTCCTGCTGCTCAACGGCGCGAATGGCGGCCACGGCAGCTCCACCGGCTGGCAACGCTGGAATTTCAACGGCACCCAGCACACGCTCGTCGCGAGTGGTTCGCTGCCCAGCTCGCCGTGCGCCTCGCGTCGCGCCAATGTGCTCGTGTATGCGGGTGATCCGAATACCACGCCGGACGCGCCTTTGCTCAAGGTGCTCCAAGCCGGCGCTTGGAGTGTGAGCGCGACGATCCACAGCGGCGTGCTTCAAGTCACCTCGCAGCGCTCGCTAGGCGGCACGCTCGGGCTTGGCTCGCCCGCCGTGGTGGATCTCGGCGCCGGGTTCGACAATGATTTTCCTACCCTCAATCAAACCGCCAGCGACACCAGCCTCGCCACGCTCACGCCTGCCGTCGGCCCGCCGGTCGGCGAGGTGACCTTTTCCCCTCCACCGGGAACCTATCACCCAGCTGGGGGTACCATGCTCACCGTGCGGCTCAGCGTCATCCCCGATTTGCAGATTCGTTATCGCACCGACTCTAACCAGCCGTGGACCGATTACGACCCCGCGGCACCGCCGCAGATTGCCGCGACAACCACGTTTCAAGCCTACGCCGGTTCGGCGTTTGGGGGAGTCGATGACATCACGCCGCTGCGAAGCGCGACTTATGTCATTGCCGCTCCGCCGCTGGTTGCGCCGCCGGCGCTTGTCGATGCCAATCACAACGGGATTCCGGATGCCTGGGAAAAGTTTTTCGGGATCACCGATCCGAATGGCGACGCCGACGCCGACGGCTTCAGCAACCTTGACGAATATCTCGCCGGCACCGACCCACTCGACCCCAATTCGAAGCCAGCGGCGTCCGATCTCTCCGGGGTGCAAATTGTTATCCGCGTCCCGGATGCAAGCGCCCCGCGCGGAACCTTGCTCGATCTCGCTTGGCCGCTGGAATTGATTGGTGCCAACCTGGAAACGACCCTCGACCTCGCCAATCCGGCGTCATGGGCCCGCATTACCGATCCCGTCGAAATCTCAGCCACCGAGCGCATCTATCACCATCCCGGCTCCGGTGAGCCGCGGCGCTTCTTTCGCCTGCGGCAGCAGCAGTGAGGTCGCCGTAGTCCGCCAGAAGGTGGACTTGGCCGCGTGGAAAACCACGCGGCCCGCTTGTGATCGGCCCCAATCTGGTCAATGCTTCCGGGGTAATGTTTTCGCTGCCATGTTCCGACTTCCGACCCTGATCCAATCCGCGCTCGTGGCGCTGGTGTTGCTGCCTTCCTGCGAGACGCTGCGGTTCTATGGCCAAGCGGTCGGTGGGCAACTCGAGATCCTGCGCAAGAGCCGCCCTAACAACCAGGTCATGGCGGATCCGGCGACTTCGCCCACGCTGCGCCGCCAACTTGAGGGGGTGGAGCAGATCCGGCGTTTTGCCAGCGCCTACCTATCACTTCCCGGCAATGCGAGTTATGGCAAATATGCCAATCTCGGGCGCAAGCACGTCGTGTGGGTCGTGTATGCCGCGCCGGAGTTTTCCTTGAAACCCAAGACTTGGACCTACCCCGCCATCGGGAAAATGGACTACCGCGGCTATTTCCGCGAATACGACAGCAACGCACTTGCCGCCCAACTTCGCCAGCAGGGCTACGAGGTCTTGGTCGGACCGGTGGACGCGTACTCGACTCTCGGCTGGTTTCATGATCCGGTGCTCAACACCTTCGTCGATTATCCGGACATCGATCTGGCGGAGACGATTTTCCATGAGCTGACCCACCGCAAGGTGTTCCATCGCGGCGATACCGTGTTCAATGAATCGCTCGCCAACGTCGTCGCGGAGGAAGGCGTGAAACGTTGGCTGCGCCACCAAGGGCGCTTGGCTGACCTGCGCCATTACGAGGGCCGGTTCGTGCGGCGGCGCCAGTTCTATCAGGAGGTCGATCGCTCCCGCCGGGAGCTCGATGCGCTCTATGCGTCCGGCCAGCCGGTTGCGGGCATGCGGCTCAAGAAGGCGGCGATTCTAGCGAAACTGCGCGATCAATTCCGCGACCTCCGCCGCCGCTGGGGTGGGCGCGGCCTTGACTACTGGCTCCAGGAAGACATCAACAACGCCCATATCGTCTCGCTCAACATCTATGCCGACAAGATGCCGCTATTCCAAGACCTGCTCGCTCAGTGCGGCGGCAATCTCGAGCTGTTCTTCCAAAAGGCCGCACATCTAAAACTCCCGCACGCCCGAAACGCGGCGGACTCCGGCCGTTAAGGAGTCACCCCATTGCTGTCGTGGCACCCATGTTGAGGGCAAATAGAGTCGCGCAGCGGCCAAGCTTGCGCATCACATCGGCCCCGGGGACAGGAATACCCCCGCTCCTCAGGGCGATTCCGGGTTCGCCGCTCAGCAATTGGCGTTGACGGCATTCCTCTCATGGTGCCACGATCCCCCCGAACCAAGGATTGGCGGGCAGACCCATTTGGCAACGATAACTGAAAGGAATATGATATGAAGCCTAACTACATCTCTGCATGGGTGGTATCCATCATGATTCTCACCGCGTCGATACCCTGCGGTGTTGGCGCAGCAATGCAACCTGTTAGAGCGGCGGCTGATGCCCGTTCCTTCGGGTCGATGCAGAAACGCTGGCTATTTATCTTTCGGGACATGAAAGACCCCAAGGAAGTGGATCGGATGATCGAGCGGTTTCCCCGCGCCAAGGCCGCCGGCTATAACGGGGTGGCTTTCTCGTGCGACCTGGCGGAATCAAAGGCGGCAGAACTGCGGCAAGCGGCAAAACGCAACGGGCTAGAGCTCATCGCACTTGTCATGGGCGGCACCCATGACCGCAACTATGTCGAGGGCTTGCCGGTGAAGGATGCCCTGTTTGTGGTTCATGGCGCCAGCGCAACCCTGCTTCCCGACAACCCGACCCGCGTGGTCAATGGCGAGTTCGAGGAGTTTGCCGGCGACCATTTCAAGAACTGGGCGTTCCAGGACGATGAAGGGGTGACGAGTTTTGTGGATCGCGAGGTGAAACATGGCGGCACCGCTTCGCTGCGCATGGAGCATATCGGCAAGAACCCGGCGCGGCACTGCCGCATCATGCAGCAGATCACACTCCAACCGCAGCGCCAGTATCGCATATCTTTTTGGCTGAAATCAGAAAACCTGTCGCCAGCTGATCCCGAGGTCAAGGTGCTCAAGACCGATGGGCTGGGCGCGCTGAGTTTTCAGACCGTGCATGTCGAGCAAACGCAGGATTGGAAGCACTATGACATCAGTTTCAACAGCATGGACAGCACCACCGCCAACCTCTATCTTGGATCCTGGTATGGCAAGGACGGGAAAATGTGGTGGGACGATCTCAGGGTGGAGGAAATCGGCCTTGTCAATGTGCTGCGCCGCCCGGGCTGCCCGGTCACGGTGCGTAGCGAAAATGGCACGGCATACGAGGAAGGCCGCGATTTCGTCAAAATCGTCGATCCGCAGTTACATCCTTGGGTGGCATATCACGAGCAGCCCGCGATCAAGCTGGCTCCAACCACGCGCATCAAGGAAGGGGAGCGGCTGCGGGTCAGTTACTATCATCCCATCATTGTTTACGAGGACCGGATTACGAGTTGCCTCAGCGAGCCGCAGATTTTCACGGAGTGGGAGGCTGACGTAAGGCGCATCAACGACCTCATTCATCCTGCGGCTTTCCTCATGTCGCACGACGAGTTGAGGGTGATGAACCAGTGCGCGCTGTGCCAAAGCAAGAAGATGACACCGGGAGAACTGTTAGCCTGGAACGTGCGGCAGGCGGCACAGATCATCCGCGGGATCCGGCCGGATGCCGGCATCTGGGTCTGGAGTGATATGTTTGATCCGCTGCATAACGCGGTGGATCATTTCTATGCGGTGAACGGGTCGCTCCAAGGCTCGTGGAAAGGCTTGGACAAGGATGTTGGAATCGTCAACTGGTATGGCTCGTTGCAGGGCAAGAACTGCAAGTTCTTCGCCGATTTGGGCCTCAAACAGATTCTCTCCGGCTATTACGACGGCGATGATGACGGCGCCGCCATCACCGCATGGCGCAACAACACCAAGGACGTTCCGGGTATCGTTGGAGCCATGTACACCACCTGGGAGGACAAGTACGGTCCGATGGACGTCTGGGCCAAGAAAGCCTGGGGTGGCCCGCCCTAATGAGGGTGGACCATACTTCTCCACGTTGCAACGGAATTCGAAGCACAGCCGTCTTCCGCCTCATCTCACCGCGCCGGGTGCCACCCGCCCCGGCCCCACGGTTCGAGCCGTCGGAGGTTCCTTCATCGGAACAACCGAAATTCTCCCATCTTCAAGCCCACGGGAATCAGCAGATATGTCAGGAGGATTGATAGAACCCGGAGCGCCATGACGAACCCGGCGGACTTCTCGCGCCGGACTCGTGCCGCTACGCCAGGCTCAATTCCACTTCACCAATTCGACCCGGCGGTTCTTGGCGCGGCCCTCGTCGGTGGTGTTGGGTGCGGTGGGACTGGAGAAACTGCAACCAAAGGGGAACAAGCGCTCCTTGGAGACATGGAACCGTTTGACCAGCGCATCGACCACCGCCGCCGCGCGCCGGTTCGATAGATCGCGGTTTAACTCAAACTCACCCGCGTTGTCAGTGTGTCCCACGACGAGCAATTTCAGCGAGCTGTCAGCTGTTAGCATTTTTCCGATCTCTTGCAAGGTGGAGTCCGACTCGGGTTTCAGCTCGGTCTTGTTGGTATCGAAGAGAATGCCATAGAGCGCGACGCGGCCGGACTTGTCGATTTGTTGCTGCATTTCATCGGCCTTGACCACCACCATGCGGTTGTCCATGGCTTTGGTTTCGAGCACGTCGACACGTGCCAGCACGGTGCCTTCGGCGATCCCCTTTTGCGGATCCTTCCACGCGCCGGTAGTGGCACCGCAGAAGATTGTGACATAAGTGTCGCCGGCGCCGTCGGCCGCGGGCTTCTTCAACGCGATGAAGCGGTAATCGTCGCATCCCGGCAGGGTGTACTGTTGGATGCCGTAGTCGGTTTCGTTAACATAGACCTGCTTGATGAAGCGACCGTAGCCGTTGTCGAGTTGATTGGTATCGCCGGTGGGAGCGCTGTTGCTAGCGCCTTCAAACAACACGTCAAAGCCGCGGCCTTTGAGGTCTTGTTGGTAGGCCCGGATGCATTCGAGGGTGCCGGCATCGGCTGGTTCCCGATAGAACAAAGTGGTGCGGGTGCCTTCCACCGTGAGCTTCTTCCAGTCTTTGAATTTTTGGGTGCCGTAGTCGAAGACGATCCGTTCCAAGGGAATGGTGTGGGAGTCGAATTTCTTGCCGCCGGCCTTGAGGATAATCGATCCCGCGATGCGTTTCAGCTGCGGGTGATCCTTGGCGCCGGCAGCATCCTTTTGAAACTTCGCTTCAACTTGGCCAGACACGGGCAGCGCCAGCACAGCACATACGATGGAAAATAACATGGGTCTCATGACGCGGCGGATTGAGTGGCACTCAGCCAGCGGTGTCAAGAACAACGATAGGCTCAGAGTCGCGTTGCCAAGGCGGGTGAAGAACCGCCGGGCCTGAGGGATCCGGCTTGATCTTGGGGTGGGTCCGCGCCATGCTCGCGCCATGACTTCGCCGCCAATGAGAGCCGGGATGCGCCGGTGGCTGCTGCTCGCCAGTTGGCTGGTGGCGGCGTTTCCAGCTGTCGCGCCGGGCCAGCTTGCCGCCCTGAAACGGGCGGCGGACAACCTGACGGACGGGACACCCGCGGCGGCCGAAAAGCCGGACGATCCCCGCGCCAGACTCGAGCAATGGGGCAAGGAGGCCCGCGACACGCTGGCACGGCTGGATGCTCCCGGGGCCGCTGCCGCCCTGCCAGAAGGCATCACCACGGACGATCTCGACGAGCGCCGCCGCGACTTGGAGCAGATGGCTCTGGCAACCACGCGCGCGCTCAAGAACTTCAACGTCGTCGAGGATGCCCGCAAGGCGCTCGAAACCTCGCGCGCCGCGGATGCCGCGTGGACTGGTTTCAAGAAGAAGCCGCCATACTCGCTGCTGATGATCGACGACCTGCTCAACGAGCGCGACGCGGTCAACTCGAACCTTGGCTCGTTCGAGGCCTCGCTGGCCAATTTCGAGCGGATCCTGGGCAGCGTGGTGGCAGAGACCAAAGCTGCGGAGGAAGACGTGAACCATACGCTTGGCGACGTGCAAAAGGCCGCCCAAGGTCAAGTTGCGGCGGCCAAATGGCGGCTGGACGCGGCGCGCGGTCGCTCACGGATCCAGGCTGTGCGGGCCGGCTTGTTCCAGGCCATGATCGATAGCCACAAGGACCGCATTGCCGCGGCGAAAATAGATCTCGCGCTGCTTGAGCGCCAAGTGAATATCGCCAAGGCTGGCGCGCGCTTCTACGACGAGGATTTCACCAAGCTCGGCAAGATCTCGGAAGAGCGGAAACAAGCCATTCGCAAGGAACTCGACACGGTTTCCAAGCGGCTCAAGACTGCCATTAGCACCCGCAGTCAGGCACAAGCCGCTCTCGAAGCGCTCGCCACCACCACCGCCGCCACGTCCGCCGAGTCACCCGATCTGGAACTCGCAACGTATCGCTTGGAGGTCGCTGAGGGTCGCGTGGAAACCATGCAGGCACTCATTGAAGGGCTGGAGAGTCTAACGCAACTGGAAAACGTCGCGCTCAAGGCCTATCAGGATCGGCGGGCGCTCGTCGAAGCCAAGAGTTTGCAGCAGCGGACCCAGGCGCTCGACGCGCTGGGCGTACCGCGTGAAAATCTATGGGCCTGGGTCAACGTGGTCGATGACGAGCTGGCCCGCACCAGCGCCGAATTCAGCAAACTTGAAACGCGGGCGGCATCGGTCAGTTCCGATGATCCGCGCTTCAGCCTGCTCAATGAACAGCGGGCATACACCAGTGATAAACTCGCCCTGTTCCAGCGCCTCTCCCAAGCCGTCGAGGCGCAGCGCAAATTGGTCAAACGCTGGGTGCTGGAATATACCCCGGAATCCAACAAGGTCGGAATGTTTGGCCGATTTTCCACCCTCGGCGCCACCGGCTGGAGTGCGGTCAAAAGCCTTTGGTCCTTCGAGGTGATGAGCTTTGAGGACAAGGTGGAGGTCGACGGCCAGACGATCACCGGCAAGATCCCCGTCACACTGGGCATGTTGCTGCGGGCGGTGACATTCTTTCTCATGGGTTACGGGTTGGCCTCGCTCATTGCCAGGCGCATCCACCGCAGCCTGGTGGCGCGCGGCCACATAGCCGACGCCCAGGCCCGCACGCTGCGCAACTGGGGCATGATCGTGGTCGGGGTGTTTCTCGTCATCGGCACCCTGGCGTTCTTGCGGATTCCGCTGACGGTGTTTGCGTTTTTTGGCGGCGCGCTGGCCATCGGCCTGGGTTTTGGCACCCAAACCCTGATCAAAAATTTCATCAGCGGCATCATCGTGCTGGTCGAGCGCAAGGTGCGCGTCGGGGATATCGTGGACGTGGATGGCATCGCCGGCACCGTCATCGAGATCAACACCCGCTCGTCGGTGGTGCGCGGGTCCGACGATGTGGAGACGATGATTCCCAACTCGGTATTACTCGATAGCCGGGTGACCAACCGGACGCTGTCCAACACCCGGATGCGCCGCACCCTGAGCGTGAGCGTGGCCTATGGCACGGCGCCGCCGAAGGTGATGGAGATCCTAACGGAAGCAGCGGGGCGCCACGGGCTGGTGCGCAAGGAGCCCGCGCCGTTTGCGGTGTTTGAGGATTTCGGGGACAGCGCGCTGGTGTTCGGCCTGTACTTCTGGCTGGAGCTAACGGGGCCGACCAACCCGATGGTGGTCTGCAGTGACTTGCGCCTGATGATCGAGAAACGCCTCAGCGAAGCGGGCCTCAGCGTGCCGTTCCCGCAACGCGACGTGCATCTGGCCACCGCCATGCCGTTGCAGGTCCAATGGGTCGGCAGCCGGGGGGCTCCGGCGGATTCCCAGAGCCCAGGCGCGGCCGGGTGAGGCCGGAAGGCGCGAAAAATTGCCGCGGTTCTGGCGAGCCGGGCGCCAACATGTGGCTGCAACAACGGCTTCGCGGGATTTTACCGAGCCTTTACAGACATGGGCGGCAGTCTAGGTTATGACCCATCGCGCGGTGGGGCGCGGCCCTTGCCGTGCTCGGCCCTTGCCGTGCGCCGCCAAATCTGCCAGCCTGCCACCCTCGCCATGAACGAACCCGTCATTCTCGTGATCGAAGACGACGCCGCCGTGCGCCGCGGGGTGGTGGACGTGCTGGCGTATGCCGGCTATCAAACGTTGGAGGCGGCCGACGGCCATGCCGGCATGAACTTGGCGCTGCAGGCGAGCTACCGGCTATTGTTGCTAGACCTGGTATTGCCCGGGCCGTCCGGATTTGACATTTTGCAAGCGCTGCGCCGCAAGCGCCGCGGCCAGGCGGTGATTATTCTGTCAGCGCGGGGCGAGGAAAACGACCGGGTGCGCGGCTTGACCAACGGGGCCGACGACTATGTGGTCAAACCCTTCAGCATGAAGGAGTTGCTGGCCCGCGTTGATGCGGTGTTGCGCCGCACGTGCGAGCGGGCGGCGCCGAGTGACGAGCGGCCGATCGCGGGTGGCGTGGCGGATTTCGGCCAGCGGCAGCTGGTGTTTGAGGATGGCCGGCACGAAGAATTGTCGGAGCGCGAGGCGGAGTTGCTGCGCTATCTAATGGACTCGGCGGGGCGGCTGGTCACTCGCGAGGAAATCCTCCAACACGTTTGGCATTTGAACCCGAACCGCACCGAAACCCGCACCATTGACATGCACATCATGCACCTGCGCACCAAGCTCGGCGACAAGGACCAGGCCAATCTGGTCACGGTGCGCGGCAAGGGCTATCGTTTCGGCGGCCATCCTTCCTCATGAAACTTGCGCGCAGTTGGCTGATCTGGCTGGCACTGGCCGTGTGTGCGGCGACGGTGTTCGGGGCGATGACGTGGCTGACGCGCGGCGTGCTGGCCGCCGAGCGCCAGCGATTGGTGGCCGAGCACGAGCGGGTGGCGGCGGAGCGGCGCGCCGACCTGGAGGAACGCACGCGGCTGGCGCTATGGCGGATGGATGCCCTCGGCGCGGCCATCCTGTTGCGCGAAAACCGCCACCCGCCCGAGCAATTCCGCCAGGAGTTGCGCTTGCAGTTGCCTGACCCTGAGGTGCCTGCGGGTGAATTGGTGGCCGGCACCGAGCCGGAGGTGATTCTGCATTTTGATATTCAGGCGGATCGCGGGCTGACCTCGCCGGAGGTGGCCAAGGCGGCGAACGGCAAGGCCGGGGTGGCGGTGGCGCGCGGGCAGGCGGCGCGAGCCCCGGGGGCCGCCGCGGTGGCGGTCGCGGGTGGCGAGATGGCGCGGTCGGCGGTCGAGCGCTTGCAGCGCTTGCGGGCCCTGTTGGCCAGTCATCCGCTGGCGGGCGATGAATGGGCGCAGCTCAACCGAGCCGCGGAGGTGGGTGAAAGCGCTTGGAACGGGGTGCCCAAGCAGGCCACTCAGCAGGTGATGGACAACGGGTTGCTGCGGCAAAGCAAGTCGGCCGATCAAGTCCGCCAGGATGCCAACTATCAGATGAACAGCAGTGCCAACGAGCACGTGCAGCGGGCCCGGGCCGTGCTCGGGCAGCAGGGTGCCGCCAGTCAGGTCGATGTGCCTGCGGCAGGGTTCGGCGAGGTGGCGGCAGTTGGCCAGATGCGCGGGGTTTGGCTTGGCGACGAGTTGTTGTTGCTGCGGCAAGTGATCCTGAATCATCCCGCGGCCCCTGCGATGCAGTCCGGCAGCCCGCGCGAAACCCTGGTGCAAGGGGCCTGGTTGGACGCTCGGAAAGTGCGCGAGCAATTGCTCGGCGAAATCGCCGACTTGCTGCCTCACGCCCAATTGCTCGCGACGGATGCCGGACGCGCCGCGGTCAACCCGCTGGCGCTGGTGTCCTTTCCCTTCCGCTTGGAGCGCAACGAGGCGGTGGTCAACTCCGGCGCGCCCGCCACCGTCGCGCTCGGCGCGGCGTTGTGGGTCGGTTGGACGGCGGTGGGGGTGGCCGTTCTAACAACCTCGCTGCTGCTGCGCGGGGTGATGCGGCTGAGCGAACGACGCGCCTCGTTTGTCTCGGCGGTGACCCATGAGTTGCGCACGCCGCTGACCACCTTCCGGCTCTATGCCGACATGTTGGAGAGCGGTGCGGTGAAACCGGAAAAGCGCGGCGAGTACCTGCGGGTGCTGGCACGCGAGGCTGACCGGTTGTCCCACTTGGTTGAAAACGTGCTGGCGTTTTCCCGCATCGAGCGCGGCAGTGCCCGCGCGCTCCGCCGTGAACTGAGCCTGGCGGAAATGTTGGAACCGCTGCGGGAGCGGTTGGAATCGCGACTGGCCAGCGCCGGCATGAGGTTGCAGATGGACTTGAGCGGGTCCGCCGCCGCCCTCCGAGTGCACGTGGATGCCGCCGCGGTGGAGCATGTGTTGTTCAATCTCGTCGACAATGCCGCCAAGTATGCGAGCGGCGGCACGCCGCCGCAGGTGACCCTCCAGGTGGCCGCCGCGGGACGCCACGTCTATTTACGGGTCAGTGACCACGGGCCGGGCATCCCGCCAGCCGAGCGCCAGCGGATTTTCCAAGCCTTTCACAAGAGCGCCCGAGATGCTGCTGAGAGTCGCCCCGGAGTGGGCCTCGGGCTGGCGTTGTCGCGCCGCCTCGCGCGCAACCTTGGCGGCGAACTGACGTATGCGCCGGGCCCCGGATCTAACGGCGCGGGTTTCGTGTTGGCGTTACCGGTGCTGGAGTGACCCCCGGCTCGCTGTCCGATCCGCTGCCAGCGCTTTGCAGGCGCCGCTGCGCTTCCTTGCGCCATTTGAGCGCATCCTCAGCGTAGGGGCGATGGTAGGCGTTGAATTTGGCAGGGACGAACTCGGCATCGCCGCGCTGCATTTGGGTCATCGCGCTGGAGATGATGTTGTTGAAACGTTTCTTCAGATCCGCCTCGCCGAGCCGCAGCCGCTTGGAGGCCATGTCGTCGCGCAGCGTGATGACCTCCGTCGCCAGCGGCAGGTCCTTCGCGTCGGTGAGAATCGACAGGGCGGTGCGGGACCCGGCAATGGTTGTCGTCAGTCCAAGCCCGGGAGAGGTATTGAGCGCGCCGAGTGCCTGCGCGACGCCGGTGAGGCGGTTGTACTCGGCGAGTTTTTTGGCATCAGCCAGGAACGAGCTGATGGGCACGCCTTTCCACTGCACGCGGCGATTCAAGCGCACGGCGCGCAGCGCGCTGGGCTCGGCAGGCTGGCCGGCGGCGGCGGGTTCGACCCACAGCTGGTGCTGGGGTTCGGTGGCCGGGTCGATAACGATGGCCAGGACCTTGCCGGTGGCATTTTCCAGCAGCGGGCCGCTGGCTTTGCCTTGGATGACGGTTAGATCGACATTGATGAGCTCATCGGTCTGGCCCTGTGCCGTGCCGTGTTCGGACACGACACTGCCGGCGCCGCCCTCGGTGGCGAGGCAGGTGACGCCGGTGTCGGCGCCGAGTTTGGCGTCATCGTCGGCGAGCTGGAGGGCGGGCACGGCATCGGTTTCGAGCAATTCGAGGCGCACGAAGCTGGTTTTGTCGGCGACCTCGAGATTGCCGAACTTGGTGAATTTGGTGCCGGCGGCATTGGAGATGGCCAAGCGGCTGTTGCGGGCGATGAGGCTGGCGGACGTGTAGAGATAGAGTTTGCCGGCGGTGGAAACGACGAAACCGGTACCGGTGAACTTGTCGCCGGTGATGGTGGCCAGGGCGTTGGTGAATTTCGCTTCCTTGGCGGGATTGAACTCCGGATGGCCGGGGGTGGAGGCGTCCTTGGGCAGCGCCGCGGCGCGGCTGGCATCGACGCGCGACTTTTCGCTCTTGGCTGCGGCAAGCTGTTCCACCGCTTGGTCGCGCTCGGTGGTGAGTTGCTGGATTTGTTTGGCGGCTTCGTTTTGGGCGGTGCGGGTGGCTTCCTCGCGTTCGGACATTTCCCGGTTCAACTCGTTGATGGCCGTGGTGTTTTCCTCTTGGCTGGCTTCGATCTGGGTTTCGAGGTCGTGGATTTTGGCCAGGTTCTTCTTGTTCGAGCAACCGGACAGAGCGAAGAGGGGCAAGCTCAAAAGCGCCAGGTGGCGTGCGACTGCGAGGTTCATGACGACGGGCATAGCGAATTTTGCCAGGTTGGGCAACCCCAGAGATGGAAAAATGCAAATGAGGGGGGAACGGTGGATTTCGGTGCGTGGCGCGGATTGACAGGGACGGATTCGGCTGCCATCGTCTTCGCCAGTGTCCACGCAACCCAGACCCCGCATCGCAACCGCTACCCTGCCGGTTTTCCCCATCGCCTGCTGGGCCCTCGGCGGTGTCGCGTTCCTGCAACTGCTGGTGGCCGGCATGGCCCTCGGCGCCCGCTTTGAAGCCACCCGCCAAGTCCGCATTGTCGAAAAAGAAGTGACCAAACTGGTGATGGTGCCAGCCCCGGCCAAGAGCCCGGCGATGGCCGAAGCGGTGGTTGCCCGGCCGCCGCTGCCTGACGCGCCGGTCACGCTGCCGGCGGCCGCCACACTGCCGCCGCCCAGCCCGCTGCCAACGCCCGTCATCGCCGATCCGCGCTCCGAGCAACTGCTCACCGAGGCGCGCCAAGCGCGGGTGGCCGGCGACATGGGCTTGGCCATCGTCAAACTGGAAGAAGCCCGCGGGCGCTCGCCCGAGGACCCCAACGTCCAGTTCGAGCTCGGCCTGGTGCATGAGGCGATGGGGGTGTTCGACACGGCGGCGGAGCATTATGAGAAAGTGTTCCAGATGGGCGTGGCTGGAGCCGGCGTGCTGTATGAACGGGCTGCGGAGAAATTGCGCGACGGCTTTGAACCGGATGTGCTGTTGGGCAAACTCGCGCTTGGCCGCGTGCGCATTTTCAACGACCCGCATTTTGAAACCGGGCAGCGGGTGATTCTATCCATTCCGGTGCAGAAGGCGCCGGGGGTGGAAATCGAGCTGAAAGACCTGAGCATTTCGGTGGAATTTTTCAACCGCAGCACACGCGACGGGATCATTCCGTTGGAAGACAAGTCGTGGGTGTCGGAAAAGTGGGTCTCCGAGCGTTTCGAGTGGGCCGGGGGTGAGGAAACCCTGCGCATGACCTACCTCATTCCCAGGCTCGACGAGGCCACCGAACACCTTTTCGGCGAGCGCACCTACTACGGCCAGGTCGTATCGTTGCTCTACAACGGGGAGGTGCTCGACGTGCAGGCTTGGCCGCGGGATTTGGCCGCCCGCAGCCGCCAGAAAGCCGCTGGGGCACCGGAGGCGCCGCGCGCGCCGGAGTTTTTGGACAAGGACAACCTGCCGGCGGATTTTGATCCCAACCTGCCGATGGTATTGCCGCCGCGCTGATTGGCAGCCTATGCTCCGCCTCGAACCGCCACATGGACCCCGCCCCTGCAGAACGCCGCCTCGGAGAATACCTGTTGATGGAATGCCTGGTTGAAGGGCCGCTGACCCGCATTTGGCTCGCGGCCCAGGAATCGGTGCGACGCATGGTCCTGGTCGAAGAGTTGCGGCCCGAATGCGCCGCACAGGCGGATGTCTTTCTCGCCGATATCCGGGCCAAGGCCGCCGTCGATCATCCCTTGATCGGCTCGGTCTATGAGGCCGTGGCAGTGCCGGGCCTGTGTTTTTACGCGCGGGAACTGCTGCCCGGCGCCACTCTCGAGGACCGCGCCAAAGCTTCCGAACCGCTCAAGCCGGCGCGCCTGGCGCATTTCTTGCGGCGCATCGCCGAGGCCAACCTCTACCACGAAGCCCGCGGCCACGCCACCGCTTTGTTCGGCCCCGCCGCCATCCATGTCGATGAACAGGGCGTGATCCGCTTGGAAAACCTGGCACTGGCCGGTGCGCGCGCGCCAGAGCAATCCCAGCGCGACATCGCCTGCCTCGGCACGGCCTTGCCGGTATTGGTGGCGGATGGTTTGCCGGGGGCCACGCGCATGTTCACCTTGCTGGCTTGGATGCGCGGCGAATCAGGTGCCCCGGCCATGACTTGGAAGAGTATCCATGGGTATTGCCAGCAAATCGAGCAACAGCTTGCCGACCCATTGCCCGCCGTGGCTCCGATGACCGCCGCGATGATTCCCAAGCGCAACGTGCCGTTCGGCTTCATCGGCCTGGCCAGCGTCGTCATCCTGTTAGGAATGACGCCCTTCGTGTTCAAGGCGCTGCATCGGCCGGCGCCAGTCCCGCCACGCCTGCAACTGCCCGAGGCGGTGGCGATTGCCGAGGGCGTGTATCCGACCCCCGATGGCACCACCGAACAACTCCGCGCGTTCCGCATCTCGGCCCATGAAGTGACCATCGGCCAATACGCGGCTTTTCTGCAAGCGCTCGACGTGCTCTCCAGAAATGGCCGCGGCGGGCTGTTTGATGCGGATAACCAGCCCGCCGGAAAAACCAGCCATCTGCCTGACGACTGGGTTGCTTTATTGGATTCCGCGCGGACCCATGGCTCCTGGCAGGGGCGGCCCGTCACCCTGGACTCGCCTGTGGTTGGCGTCGACTGGTGGGATGGGGCGGCCTTTGCGGAGTGGAAACGGGCGCGCCTGCCGACGCAGGAGGAATGGTTTGCCGCATTGTGCCAAAGCGTGAAAAACCCGGCCAGTCTGCCACCGGGCGCCTGGCAGTCGGTCACCTTGGAGACGCCGGACCGCACGCCGACCGGCTTGCTCGGGATGGCCGGATCGGTGGCGGAGTGGACGCGGCGCCAGGCGCTGAACCCGGCAAATCCGTTAGGTCAGCGGCTGTGGGTCATCATTGGCGGCTCGTACCTCAAGCCCGCCAGTGGTGCGCTGACCCGCGAATGGACTGACGACCGGCTGCAGCGGCGGCCGGATCTGGGCTTCCGCCTGGTGTTTGATCCGCAATGAAACTGTCTTGATCGCCACGCCGATGTTTCACCTTGTTCTAGTCACTCCTGAGATTCCGCACAATGCGGGGGCGGCGGGACGTTTGGCGTTGGCCACTGGCGCGAGGTTGCATCTGGTCCGTCCGCTCGGGTTTTCGTTGGATGACAAGTACGTTCGGCGCACCGGTCTGGATTATTGGCCGCAGGTGGATTTGCGGGTGTGGGAGTCGTTTGACGAGCTATGTGCCGCCGCCGATCCGGCCGCAGGGTTTTGGTTTCTGAGTACCAAGGCGCCCAAGTCGCCGTGGCAGGCGGCCTTCAAAGCGGGCGACTACCTGGTGTTTGGCTGCGAGACGCGCGGCTTGCCGGAACCCTTGCTGGCCGCCGCCGCCGAGCGCACCCTGTGCATCCCGATGAAACCCGGCGGCACCCGCAGCCTCAATCTGGCCACCGCCGTGGCCATCGTGCTCTATGAAGCTCTGCGCCAGCAAAATCCGGATTGGTGAGCGTCGCCAGGCGGGCGCCTTGAGATTGCCGAAGCACGACCCTTTCCCGCAGGTCGCACGATCCCCGCTTCCCTTCCAGCGCGTTTCACGCTATGGCTTGGCGCGTGCTTCGCTCACTCCGGTTGCTCAACTTCCGCTGTTTTGAGTCGCTGGCCATCGAGGTGCCGGCGGCGGGCGCCGTGTTGGTAGGCGCCAACGCCCAAGGCAAAACCTCGATTCTCGAGGCGCTGTGCGTGTTGGTGCGGCTCCACTCGCCTCGCACCCACCGCCTGCCCACCCTCGCCCGCAACGGCAGCGATGGGTTCGGCGTGGCAGGCGATCCATGGCAGCAAGAGCGCCAGCTGCGCTTCTCGCCCAATGGGC
>Ga0118677_10005651_pt1 | contig 21741 bp, 6 predicted proteins | sample AliMusrvi5mmetaG_FD_86154 | JGI IMG/M metagenome (GOLD analysis project Ga0118677, IMG submission 86154)
AGATACAGGTGCACAAGGAGACACAGGATCTCAAGGAGACACAGGCGCTCAAGGTGACACTGGTGCTCAAGGTGACACGGGTGCTCAAGGAGACACAGGCGCTCAGGGAGATACTGGTGCACAGGGTGACACTGGTGCCCAAGGAGACACTGGTGCCCAAGGTGATACGGGAGCCCAAGGTGATACTGGAGCTCAAGGAGACACTGGATCCCGGGGAGATACAGGTGCACAGGGTGACACTGGTGCTCAAGGAGACACAGGTGCCCAAGGTGACACAGGGTCTCAGGGAGACACAGGAGCTCAAGGAGACACGGGAGCTCAAGGAGACACGGGAGCTCAAGGCGATACGGGTGCCCAAGGAGACACTGGTGCCCAAGGAGATACTGGTGCTCAGGGAGATACAGGCGCTCAAGGAGACACAGGTGCCCAAGGTGACACAGGAGCCCAAGGTGACACGGGAGCTCAGGGAGACACGGGTGCACAGGGAGACACAGGATCTCAAGGCGATACGGGTGCCCAAGGAGACACTGGTGCCCAAGGAGACACTGGTGCTCAAGGAGATACAGGCGCTCAGGGAGATACTGGTGCCCAGGGAGACACTGGTGCTGGAGGCAGTCAAGGAGATACAGGCGCCCAGGGAGATACTGGTGCTCAGGGAGACACGGGTGCTCAAGGAGACACAGGCGCTCAGGGAGACACTGGGTCTCAGGGAGACACAGGTTCAGGAGGAAGTCAAGGAGATACAGGTTCAGGAGGAAGTCAAGGAGATACAGGTTCAGGAGGCAGTCAAGGAGATACAGGCGCTCAAGGAGACACTGGAGCCCAAGGTGACACAGGCGCTCAGGGAGATACTGGCGCTCAGGGAGATACGGGTACCCAAGGCGACACGGGTGCTCAAGGCGATACAGGTAGTCAAGGCTATACAGGAAGTCAAGGCACTATAATCTATGGCGACACTGGAGCTCCATCGAGTGAAGTTGGTTCTGTAGGCTCGTTTTATATTGATTTTTCAACTGGCTGGCTATGGAGGAAAGTATAAACTCTTACATAAATAGAACCATGTCATGGGAACAGGCCTTATATCTCATAGGCTCAACCGGTCCAATAGGGTCTACCGGTGCTCAAGGTGATACAGGTGGCAATGGAGGAAGTGCTATTCGAAAATGGATATACGATTCTACAAGTGCATCTACTGCAGGAAGAATTACAAGCGGAACTAATGCGTTTACATTTAATGAAATAGACATAAACGGTGTGTCCGCGGTCGATTGGTTTACAACGATGTTGTCAGAGGTGTATTTTTCAGTTCGTCTTAATGTTACGAATACTCTAGGATATTCAACTGTATTAGGTATTTCATCGGTTGTAGACAATAACGATGGGACCTGGACACTAAGTGGGGGTGCTGTTCTTTATAATGGAAGTTTAACAGAAGGAGATACGGTATATACATCCCATGAAATTCCTGGTGGACAGGGTGCACAAGGAGACACTGGCGCTGGAGGCAGTCAAGGAGATACTGGTTCTGGAGGCAGTCAAGGTGATACTGGTTCCCAAGGTGATACTGGGTCCCAGGGAGACACAGGTGCTCAGGGAGATACTGGGTCTCAAGGAGACACAGGAGCCCAAGGAGATACTGGGTCACAAGGAGACACAGGAGCCCAAGGAGATACTGGTGCTCAGGGTGACACGGGTGCCCAGGGAGATACTGGTGCTCAGGGAGACACTGGCGCTCAAGGAGATACGGGAGCTCAAGGAGATACTGGGTCACAGGGAGATACTGGGGCTCAGGGAGACACGGGTGCTCAGGGAGACACTGGAGCTCAAGGAGATACTGGTGCAGGAGGCAGTCAGGGAGATACTGGTGCCCAAGGCGATACTGGTGCTCAGGGAGACACTGGTGCCCAAGGCTATACTGGTGCCCAAGGCGATACTGGTGCCCAAGGCGATACTGGTGCCCAAGGCGATACTGGAGCCCAAGGCGATACTGGAGCCCAAGGTGCCCAAGGTTATACTGGAACGCAAGGTGATACTGGTATTCAGGGTGCAGTGGGTGATACTGGAGATACTGGGTCTCAGGGTGACCAGGGTGCTACTGGAACCCAAGGTGCCCAAGGCGATACTGGAACCCAAGGTGCCCAAGGCGATACGGGTTCCCAGGGTGATACTGGAACCCAAGGTGCTCAGGGAAATACGGGTGCCCAAGGTAGCATTGGTGGAGTAAATCCACTCAATACCTTTTTAGGAGCACAACCACTTACCTTAGTGGCTACAGACTCAGAACAAGTAACAATAACAAATAATAATGCAGCCTTAACTCAAGGTGGTAACTGGGATGCTGCTGTGTATACATCAGCCATGTATTCTACACCTGCCTATATGACATTTATGTGCGGTTCTACAAGTGATTCGGTCATTGCAGGATTCAGCCCTACAACAGAAAATTCTTCATATGGAAATGTTACATGGGGATTTTGGTTACAGACGGGTAACTTGATTTACATAAACAGGACGATTCAGTCATCGATAGGAACATATACAACGGGCGATGTGCTGGGTGTATACTACGACGGCTCATACGTCTCGTGGTATAAAAATAGCATACTCATACAGGGCCCTATTGCACAGACTGATTTAACATCTTATTATGGATTTGTAACTTTCTCAGGAGGCCCAGGCACTTCTATACACCATGTTACTGTCTATAATTTAACAAATGTCCAGGGTCCTAGTGGAGCCCAGGGTACCCAGGGTTACACTGGCAGTCAAGGCGACACTGGATCTCAGGGAGCCCAAGGAGATACTGGTGCCCAAGGTGCCCAAGGTACAGGATTCAACCCTGTATTGGCTGTAGGGGGAGAAAATATATCAACATCTCTTAGCCCAGGTACCTATTCTTTTACAGATACTCTATTTCTAACATATCGACCCCAAAATGATCCATGGCCTGCTGGTCAGTATATAAATCTTAAAGATAATACTTCAGGTTCTAGCTTAGTTTATTATGGAGTCCTCTCTTACGTAACAATGGGGTCGATTGGACAAGTAGGATTTTACCTAGGCCAGATTATAAGTGTTAGAGGGAGTCCAGTGGATGGTGAGACAACATCAAATACTTGGACGATGAGTTTTGCACCAGCTCCCGCGGGTGCAACAGGTGCCCAAGGTGTCCAAGGCGACACTGGGGCACAGGGTGATACTGGTGCCCAAGGTACCCAGGGCTACACTGGCAGTCAAGGTGACACAGGATCCCAAGGTGCCCAAGGAGATACAGGAGCTCAAGGCGATACTGGTACACAGGGTGCAACAGGTTCCCAAGGTGCCCAAGGAAATACTGGGGTCCAAGGTGACACTGGCACACCTGGACCAGATAACCGTACAGAAACGTTCACCGTTGTCGCAGGAACTGGCTCTAATCACCTTTCTTACAGTTATGATGGTGTTACATTCTTTGCATCTGAATCAGGAAATACGGTATTCCCATCGGGTTCGACGGTTCACTTTGTAGCGTGGAATGGGATCCTATGGTTAGCAGGAGGAAACAATGGCGGCTCATCAGGGTGTCGTCTAGTATTTAGTTCTGATGGAATTAACTGGAGTATTGTATCATCTATTGATGGATATGGAGGTTCAGGCTCATACTTTTATACAGCTGGTTGGGATGGAGATAATTGGTTAGCAATTGCAGTTGATTATTCCCGTAACTTTATTACTCAAGAATTTCATACATCACTAAACGAATTTATATGGCAACAGGGTATGAGCTGGGAGGCTATAACATCTCCTACATTAGCACCATACATTCTTTCGTTAGGAGTAAGTCCAACCTTATATGTCGCAGGAGGAAATTCTTCAGGAAGCAGTGGTGCCATACAAACCTCGACCGATGGTATTACCTGGTCAACATCTTCTTCTGCACAAAGTATTGTAGGAACAGGTGGTGGAACAGTCCAGGCAATAGCCTACAATGGAACACTATGGTTAGCTGGAGGGTGTTTATCTGGGGCAGGTAATCTTGGATTCATAATGAAATCAACAAATGGGGTTGAGTGGACCTTAGCGGATGATTTAACATCAAACTTCAGCCGTGTCTGGGCAATAGGGTGGAACGGAACCAAATGGGTAATTGGCGGCGATGCAGCAAGTGGAGAAAATGGACATGTAATTGCTTACTCGTCTAATGGGACATCATGGAACTTCGCAACATCTGCCGAATCCCTCTTATATCGACCGTACAGCATTGCCTGGAATGGTGTAAGATGGAGTGTTGCAGGCCTTGGTACAACTTCCGTCATTACGTCTACCGATGGAATAACATGGACAGCATCTAGTGCATCTTCTCTGTTTACAGGTGGTACAGCAGTATCATCAAGAAGCATTCTTCCCTATGCATTATACACTCGTATAGTAGGACCACAGGGTGACACTGGTGCATATGGGTACACTGGTGCACAGGGCGACACTGGCACGGCAGGTACACTGGGTGAAACTGGTGCTCAAGGAACGCAGGGAGCACAAGGTGCCCAGGGTGCCCAAGGTTCTCAAGGCGACACTGGTGCCCAAGGATCGCAGGGATCACAAGGTGACACAGGAGCCCAGGGTGTTACAGGTGCCCAAGGGGCAACAGGAACTCAAGGTGTTGTAGGATTAATAGGCCCCAATCCTGCCTTTGGCAGATTCGTTGTAGGGTGTGGACAAATCAGTGGAGGTGTTGGGCTAGGTCTCGGTTACAGTATGGATGGATTGACCTGGACAGCCTCTCCAACTCAGATTCTCACAACCCAGGCAAACACAGTGGCATACAATGGTCGCATATGGTTAGCTGGTGGAACTACGTCTGATTCAACTCCCTATATGGCATTTAGTACCGATGGAATCTCTTGGACCAATCTCGCCACAGTAAGTGCAACTCTGCCACTAGCAAGCGGAACGCAACTGGGTATCACCTGGGGTTCTTCTGTAACATGTTATAGTATTGCCTGGGGCGATGCTGTGTGGTTAGTAAATATTAATGGCCTTGTACTCTCAAGCCCAGACAGTATAACATGGACCCTTACCTCGTTATCAAGCACAGTCGGTGCATATAACAATGCTAATTTGGTGTATGGAAATGGACTCTTTGTTCTGTATGGGGGTAATCATCAGGCTATGCAAACGCAAACAAATGGCCTCACATGGACAACAAGTGCATTAACTGGATATTTTTATGCTCAGGTTGCATACAATGGTCAAGTGTGGCTGATAGTTAATAACCCTAGCACTGGTACAGCAACCATTATATACAGCTACGATCTTGTTACATTCACAACAGTGTATCTTCAAACACTCCTGGGTTATGTACCCTATGGTCCTTCAGTAACACGTGTATGTTGGAGTGGAGAAGTTTGGGTATTGGGTAGCTACTCCCAGCATTCGTTGGCCTATAGCTATGATGGCATTTCCTGGTATGTTGCGAATACATCTTCAGCATATGATCCTGCTGTAACAAATACTTGCACTGATATAACCTATAACGGGTTATATTTTATTGCATCTATGTATACAACTAACGCAGGTTCTGCAAATTCAGACTATAAGACAGTATATAGCATTGATGGAATAAACTGGCTTGCCGTGCCGAGTGCGACCAGTCTGTTTACTCTAGGAATAAACACTCTTCGCTCGAGGACTCTCTTACCTGCAGGAGTAATCTTTCAAGAGAAACCGCCAGGATGGACATTTAAACTAGGAAACACTCTGCGTGTCGACGCTGTATATGGAAACGACTTAACCGCATCTGTAGGCGGCTCTCCTTATCTTACGATTGAAGCCGCCATTGCTGCAGCCACGTCAGGGAAAACTATCTTGGTTGCTACAGGGACGTATACTCTTTCAGCAGGAATCACTCTTCCCACAGGAGTGGCCCTGCGTGGACAGAGTGTACAAACGACAATCATTCAACTCACAGCAACTTCCAATGCAACCCTTCTTACGATGGGAGAGCAGACGAGAGTAGAAGACCTCACTCTCACCCTGACAGCAAGCGATCATTATACGCTAACAGGAATCGTCTTCAGCGGAACCACAACGGCAACCGCAAAGCTGAGGACATGTGTTGTTAACGTGAATAATTCTTCGGCGTCGAGCACAGGGTCAAGTACTGTTACAGGTATTCTTGCCTCAGGTACAGGTTCCCTCGGTCCTGGTTCCTTTTCCTTTAACTCTCTCAAGGGGTCAACCATCAATGTCTACTCCAATGGCGGTGGAGCGAAGAGAGGTATCCTGGTGTCGAATACAAACATCATATCTACTCGTGACGTAAATATCTATGTGGCACAACCGACGACGACATCATCCACAGGGTCCTATGTAGGTGTTGAAACGGCTGATACGAACAACACTGGGTCTATTCAAATGCGGGCAACAACTGTGGGTGTCGTTACACCTACCTCGGGTCAGACCTATACTGCTTCTGATATCCTTCAAACGAATCCTACAACCATAACAGACCCTACCTATCTAGCATCGGCAGGAATCCAAGTCGGTCCTGGTACAGACTTGGTAACAAAATCAGCGGGGGCAAAGGGGTTTTCTACATTTTTATACCCTACAACACTCTATTACGGTCTCAAGGGAGATATTAAATCTGGTCCATCTGGAGGATATCTCTGGCCAGGGACACAGGCAATAAGTGCAGGTCAGTTTCCAGACACTACAAGTCCACCTGCATATTATCGTATTCAACAGCCTTGCTTACTCTCAGGAATGGCTGCAGGATTAAATCAAGCCCCAGGTACAGGGAATACTCTTACCTTCTTAGTTCGATACACACCAATTGCTACGGGAACTGTAACAGATACTGCATTTACTGTAACCTTTGGAGCTACTGACCTCGTACAAAACTACTATAACGCATCTCTCCGTTTAACCACGGGCGACAGGTTACATCTCCAAGTCTCTTATACTGGTAATAATGGAAATACTGCAAATGATCTTACCGTGCAACTCGATATGTTCTAGTCATATAAAGATGGATCCATAGATGAAGAAGAATGCCCCGTATTCTACAAACAGATGCCTCAGTGTGGAAAGAAGCAACTCTTTCTTTTTCCCACACCGTGACCCCCTGGGACTCCGTATGGACGGGTGAACTTGACGACGGAACTCTCCCCACCTTCCTTATTACAGATACATGGAAGCCAGAATACTCTCAGTGTGCCCTTGTCTTATCGACCGGCCCTGAAGCCCCTCAAAAGAAAAACCTCTTACATCTTTCCACACTTCACCACACCTACCAGTATGTGAAGCCGTGGGATGGAACGGTGCCAAACGCTGTTCTCCTTATTGCAGAACTTCTTCGCTACAAGAGAATTTACGATCCCTCTGGTACCGTCACTAGTAAAACTATCCCTATAACCCAAACCCCCCCTCGTCCTCTTATCCTTGTTACCTTTGCCCGCCGTGGGCGGACAGGTGAAGAGAAATACTCTCTTGAGAAGAATCAGCACAATCCTCTTATTAGCCAGATCCTCTTTCTTGACAAAGGCAGTCCAACCTTCTCAGATGTTTTCTCTCTCTGCACATCTCTTCCTCCCTCGTATGTTATCTTCACCCGCCCAGGGATTGTTCTCGACGACTTCAGAGATCTCTGGTCCGTGCCCATGGAAAAAACCCTTCTAGCCCTCCTTTCTCATGAAGTACCCTCCTCAGGGAGTCTTGAAGAGGATTCACTCCCCCCTTTCTCAGACATTCAGGATTCCTGGATTATGCGGTCAGAGGATGCGGCTGCACTGGCGGACAAGCCGCAGTTCGATATCCCTCTTACCCAACCCAAGGCAGAGTGTGCGTTTGCCTATTACATGTTAAGAGAGAAGTTTCTTATTGTCAACCCGGCCCGTTCTCTCGTCACCTGGACTCTGCCTAGGACTGCTGTTTCCGCCGAACAAGAGGCACCAAGTCCAGTCTACCATTTCATCCATCCAACAGGAATTAATCCAATGAAACCTCTTACTGCAGTTAAACAAGACACCTTTCGCCTGAAGCAAACGGTCGAGGGTCCTGATGCTACACGATGGATGCACACCCTGTCAAAAAAGGGCATAGCCGCAACACTTGGTACCTCTGAACTTGTCTTAACCACGCCACAGCCCATCGTAGTCCCCAACTGTTTTCAAACGAGCACAGGTCTCGCCTTTGACTCCTCCACCATGTATATTGGGAATGGCAAGGGAGCACAAGAAGCCTGGTCAGCCATAGAGGCTCTTGTACCTACGGTGAAGTACGAGTCAGGGACAATTGTTCCTGTTGACTCTAGTCCGATATTCCAGGTAGCGAAACTTCTTCTTGCCTCACAAGGTATCTATACATGTGCCGAGCCGAACGCAAGTCGTTTCGGCCTCACGCCAATGGCTCCTGCTCCTAGAATCTTCTACAGTTCCGCCCTAGTCTATCCCTTTGATTCTGAGGTAACCCCGCCAATGATTGACGCCCTGAGAAAGGCTGTCGCTTGGAGCCCAGAAACTATCAGCCATGACGGCCGCCCTGCACTCATTTGTGCAGATGCAACCTTTGAGGAAGCCCTCCGCCCCGCCTGGGATGTCCGTATAGTGTCGCCTCAAGACCCCTTTGGCCGAATCTTAGCCAATCTTACAGGTGCCTGGGGAATGATCTATGATCCTTCTCTTTTTAACTACATGTGGATGCTCCCTCGAGGTGCCCGTGTCTTTGAACTATCTTCACAGGACACTGAGGCCCATCGCATGTCAACGGTCGCAGGACTCAGACATATCTTTACAACGAAGGCGAAAGTACTTGATACCATTGCTGATACATCGTGAAGCAAAAACATCTCCGGTCCTTTAGAATGTCACTTGCTCAACTTGGCTTTGAGCTAGGAATGGCAGTAAGTGAATATAATAGTGGCAGGATCGATTCCTATGACACAATTATAAAATATACAATGTTGTATATCCAGGAAGTAAAACGGGGAATTACAACAGCAAGTATTCGAGAAGAAGAACTCCCTGACTATTACCTTGTTGTAGGGCAAGCATGGGCTTCAATAGCTGAAAAATAGGTGCGAATGATATAGACTGATTCAAAAACGTGCAATCTACTATAGATAATGGCGAGACGCATATATGATACAGACGTCATTACTCTTAGAAAAATTTTCGCCCTAGATGCAAATAGTGGCAACTTACCGGTCAATACTATCTTAGTTACAGATGGTAAAGGGGGAACCTTATGGGTTGGCTTTACTGGTATGACTGGCCTAGGTGGCTATACTGGTGCAACCGGTCCAACAGGATTAACCGGTCCAAGAGGGCCAACAGGTTACACAGGCTCGCAAGGGTTTACTGGACCGACCTCCACTGTAACAGGGCCAACGGGGTCGACTGGGTATACAGGACCGCAAGGATTCACAGGTCCCATCTCCACGGTAACAGGGCCGACAGGTCGTACTGGTCCAACAGGCCAGACAGGCCAGACAGGCTTGACAGGCCAAACAGGCCCCACAGGTTCAACAGGTCCTACGGGTATGACTGGGCCAACAGGTCTTACAGGACAAACAGGTCCAACTGGATCAACTGGCCCTACGGGCCAAAGTGGCCAGACAGGCCAAACAGGTCGAACAGGTCCCACAGGTTCAACAGGTCCGACAGGTATGTTAGGTCAATCGGGTATGACTGGTCAAACAGGCCCTACAGGCCCTACAGGTATTCAGGGATACTATGGTCCTCGTGGGTTTACTGGACCTATAGGTCCTTCTGGGTATCCAGGTCCAACAGGACTACAGTGGACAGGAGCAACAGGTTCTACAGGTCCAACAGGTCCTACGGGTGGTCAGGGTATTCCTGGAATAGCCACAAATACAGGTGCGACAGGCCCAATAGGTCCCACAGGATCACCTGGAGTAATTACACCTCTTCAGTCAATCTCATATTATTTATCTTCAAATATAGCTGTCGCATCAAATGTGTTAATTGCATATGATAGACTAGATGCCTCAAATTCTTTCGGAACTGTAGGATTTTCCTATAACCCAACAACAGGTATTCTAACAAATGCATCGTCAAACTATCTAACTCTTCTTGTATCTGGTCAAGTATTAACCGACAATCGTATCTTAGATTTATCGATTGGTCAACCTACAATCAGTGTACAAAAGACAGGAAATTCAATTATAACATCTTCTGCGATAAATTTTCAGGGGTCATCCTTTAGCACAACTGTTGTCTTAGGTAATGCTGATACGGTAAAGGTGATTTATACACAGTTTTCTTCTACTATAGTGAATGTGATTGCTGGGCAATTCTCCACCAGGATTACGTATACCCAGTTAGATTCGGTGCAGGGATCGGCGTTGATTGGACTGGATCAGAATAATCTCCCTTACACACAAAATGGTTTTGCGACACCATTTATCAATATCGGACCTGCGATTGCATCCCCTGGTGCGATTGGTGGATGGCATATAGGACCCACGGGGACGGCAGGCAGTAATGACTACACCTTAATTGCCCAGCAGAATACCCCAGCAGGTGTAACGGGGCCTATATATACTGTTCTGACACCTAAGATAAAGATAGTCGCAGTGAATAATGCGACAAGTGGCTATACCTTCGACCCTACAGATAGGGGGTCCACCATTTTACTGACTAGCTCGAGCAACAATGCTTCCTTTGGACTCACTCAAGGCTTTCTTTCCACTCAAGATGCAGGGTTTTATGTTACCCTTAAGAATGCAAACCCTTTGGCTAATAACTATACAGTTCTTGTATTTTACGCGGGGACGGCGGTTCAGTCTACGGGGGCTTCGGCAATTTCTACTTCGGCGTCTATCTTGTACTGGACGGGCACAGGATTTATGATGTATGTCTAATGAATGTAAGTATACCGATAACGTATATATCTCTAGATGTATACATTATCCCTAATTGCCTCCCCTTTTGCCTAATTCAGAGACCAATTGGTTCCGTCATAGTATAGTGTCGATGTTCCAGGGTTTCCTTGTCCTGCGGAAGGAACTGGGATATAGCCGACGTTTATGTTTGGCTGGGTTATCGTGGGATTGGAATAGCTGGGAGTTGGTAGCGGTGTTGCATTGCTTAGGATAGAACTCGAATACATATTGGAAAAGCTACTGTTCATAGAGATGTTCCATTTCTTTGCGAGGTACGACTGAATGGAATTGACTTGCTGTTGGGGCAACACTGTATTATACACAAGGACTTCATATAGTGTTCCATTGAATGTTATATTAGAATCCATTCTTCCACCAATAGTGATTCGTGTACCTGAATCAACAGGTGTCCACGAACCACCGCCACCCAATGGATAATTTGAACCATTTGCAGACATCGTCATTGTTTGTGCAGTTTGATTCAATGTTATATTTAGTAAGGTTGGAGTTGTTTGGAATATATTATATGAATTTGAAAATGTTATCGCGTCGTATTGTGATGTAATTAACTTTAATATAGATGTAGTATTCGTATAATACATCTGGAATGGATTTCCATTATTTGTTGATAAGGTATCCTGCCTTGCTAGTAGACCGGTGTATTGCGTTTGTGTGCCACTATTTACATATACTATAAACATTGTTAGTGCTTGTGTGAATATATCAGTAGGAGTGGTCGCTGTAAAAAAATTAGGACTGTTTCCGAACCCTATATTACCAGAAAGCGTCATACCACCTAGACCATTTAGTGAATTTGTTGTATAAGAATTTGAACCGTTCCTAGCAGCGTTATATCCATTCCCAGACTTATCAACCCATGTAGGAATGTTAGACCCATTTGCTGGTACAGTCCCGTTCCCAGCAGGATCTGCTGCGTCTAACCAGAGTTGGAGACCTGATGTAACAGGAAGAATCCCCCACTTCAGTCCCAGATATTTCTCTACCTGTTGTCTTTGTGCTGTAGAGAGCACGGTGTTATAGATGAGGACTTCGCTTACAGTTGCTTGTAGATATCCTGAATTTAATGTGTTATAGACACCTAAGGTTAGATTACTTTCAGCTACAGCTGTAAATGATGTAGATGTAGCAGCAGTAACTCCATTAATATAAACTAGCGATGTCGAATCATTGTATGAATAGTCGAGAATATACGTTTGGCCAGCATATACTGCAGGTCCTGATGCCAATAAAGTAACACCTGCGTTGGCTATATAATACCCTGATCCCGATGTGAGTCCTACCTCACGGGTACTAGCTACATTTCCTATTACAATAGTGGTGACCCCCGTATTTCTAATACTAGTAAAATTTACCACAATAAATCCAGTCTCGGTGGAGTGAACACCTGCATAAGGAATCGTATAATACTGTGTCGACCCATTTAACACCACACTATTATTCGAAAATAAGGGTGAACCTGTTCCTACAGCGTTTCTCCCATTCCCAGACTTGTCAAGCCATGTGGTCAGCACAGTGCCATTTGTTGGTGTCGTCTTATTTCCATAAGGGTCTGACGCATCTAGCCATATCTGGAGGGAGCCCCTGGCGGGAAGAATGCCCCACTTTGAGCAAAGATAGTTCTCGACGGCTTGCCTCTGTTGCAGCGAGAGAACAGAGTTATAGACGAGGACTTCTTTGAACGTTCCCGTAAAGTCTCCGTAGTTAGTAATAAAATTACCACCAACCCTATATGCAGAAATATTATAATTTCCAGATGATGCTTGTGATGTTACTGTTAGATTTCCATTTTCGGTGATATAAATATTTGTTCCATCTCCCCAAATTTCTATCAATCTAGTTATGTTAGACGGTGTAAATACTATACTAGAATCCTGTGGGCCAGTATAATTTCTAGATGCCGCCATCGTTAAAGGCGGACTATCAACAGATCTACTTCTTGAAGAAGATATATATTTACTGCTAAATGCAGCATTACTTCCTACTTCACCCAATGAGAATTGACTAATATAAGAAGCTGCAGAAGAAGTGTCATTAAATACTAAAAAGAATGACACGGTTGTTCCGGAATTTATAATGGGCCCATCGATATAACTTTGTGCTGAGTATACGAGTCCGTTGGAATATGTAATAGCTGTTCCTGTAGAGGTTCCATTATTTCCTTTGCCAGACTTATCGACCCAGGTCTTAATGACTGCCCCATTTGCAGGGACTACGCCTGTACCATAGGGATCTGCCCCGTCTAGCCAAAGGGATGGAGTAATAGTCGAATGGCCTGTGGGGAGGGATACATTCCATTTAGATGCAAGGTAGCCCTCGACCTGTAGTCTCTGATTCGAACTCAGAGTCGTGTTATAGAAGAGAATCTCATATACGGTTCCAGATAAGAGATATGTATTTCCACCAGCAACATTATACGCTCCTATCATCACTGTGGCTGTGGTATCGAAGAAATTTGCTGTACCTATATTATTGGTACCACTTCCACTATAGCTACTGACTGCGTTTGTAAACATATATGTTGCTGCACTGTTGACACTTGCCATATTAACAGTATAATTAAGCATAAGAGTCGTATTTAGAGCATTCGTTACCGTGCCAGTAGCTACACCCACTACACCGAATACACTAATATTTTGATATCCATTTCCATCTATACCATAATCAAAGCCAGGTATGGCATTTGCAGGTTTATAACATGAAATAATTGAACCATACCCATTTAACTTACATACAATAAATATAGTCTGAGTTGGAAAATTCGTAGTGAGTGGTGTAGTATAATATGCAGATGTTCCGTTAAAGACTATGCCATTTGAAAATATCGCCGTGCCCACCCCATTATTTCCATTCCCAGACTTGTCCACCCACGTCGTCACTGTCGACCCTGGTGCTGGTGCAACCCCTGTAGCATAAGGATCAGTCCCATCCAACCACATCTGGAGTCCGTTAAAGACAGGCAGACCTGTCATATTCACGGGAATTGCAGGTGGAATGGAGGGACTCAGGGTATAATAGGGATGAGTACTCGGCAGGGTTGTCCCCCATTTCTTTGACAGATATCCTTCAATCACTTGGCGTTGAGAAGTCGAGAGGACTGTGTTAAAGATTAGAACTTCGGAGATTATTCCACCGTTGCCATAGGGATCGCCTCCAATGGTTGTATTTCCACTACCAAAGGTATAGCCGCCTGAAGAAGCGGCGAATACTCCATTTACATAGAGAGAATTAGACGTAGATGATAGTATTGATTCGCCAAGATATTTCCCAGCTGTTAATCGTGATGAGTATGCCAGCCCTACACCTGGATATGTGACATTTAACGTGCTGTCATATATACCCATTTGTCTGCCGTAATTTGCACCAGTTACAAGATTAATATTGTGCCAATTTCCATTTTCATAGAAAGTGAATACTACAAATACTGTTTCAGTTAAAGAGGTTGTAGCATACGGAGATATGAAATATTGCGATGAAGTAAATACAATACCCCCAGAAGTGGTATTTGAATATGTCGGCGTTCCCGTTGCTACCGCAGTATACCCATTTCCTGATTTATCAACCCACGTGGTCAGCACAGTGCCATTTGTCGGTGCTGTCCCCGTCCCTAGAGGATCTGCTCCGTCTAACCAGAGTTGGAGGCTTGGGATTTGTTGTGAAATAGTGGGAGTGGCACCTGCCTTAAGATAATTCATATATCCCGCTGAGACGCCAGTTGCATTTATATAGAGAGGGGTCAGGGCATTCTGGGCAACATAGGTGAATCCTAGATTTGACTGGGTGATGGCGATATTTGAGCTGTTCACTATCTGTATGGGGCACACAGTTGATGTTACTACGCCAGTCAATCCATATGTTACACTAATGGTTGGAACTGTGATACCTGTATTTGATGTTATAACTGATGATGCATATATATCAGAACCCATACTGGTTGCATATACAGCACCCTGACCTGAACCCACGGTAGGTGGAGAATTTGTACCCGTTGCTCCACTTCTACCTTGAGACCCCGTAGGTCCTGTCTGTCCCTGGACCCCCGTGGCACCTTGGATTCCCGTCTGGCCCTGGACCCCCGTGGCACCTTGAGCACCCGTTATGCCTTGGCTTCCCGTTATGCCTTGGGTTCCCGTCTGCCCTTGGCTGCCCGTCTGACCCTGGGTGCCCGTCTGTCCTTGGGTACCCGTTTGCCCTTGGGTACCCGTCTGCCCTTGGCTGCCCGTCTGCCCCTGGATACCCGTCTGTCCTTGGGCCCCTGTCTGTCCTTGGGTACCCGTTTGCCCTTGGGCACCCGTCTGCCCCTGAGTACCTGTTTGGCCTTGAGCACCTGTGGTACCTTGAGTCCCTGTTTGCCCCTGAGTACCCGTGGCACCCTGTGTGCCCGTTGCACCCTGGGCCCCCGTTTGTCCTTGAGCACCCGTTGCACCCTGGGCACCCGTGGCTCCTTGGTCACCCGTTTGCCCCTGGGTCCCTGTCTGTCCTTGAGCACCCTGAGCCCCAAGAGATGCTGCTATGCCTTGGGCACCCGTTGTACCCTGGGCACCCTGAGCTCCAAGTGTACCTGTTACTCCTTGTAGACCTGTGCCGCCTTGGTTTCCCGTTACACCCTGGGTTCCTCCTGTCCCTGGTGGACCTTGGGTTCCCGTGACTCCTTGTGCCCCTCTCACACCCTGAACACCTGATGCCCCTGTTGAACCCAGTTGGCCAGTAAACCCGGGAGAGCCCTGGGCACCACCATACCCCTGCACACCTGTTGCCCCACCCATGCCCCTGTAGCCCGTAATCCCTTGAGCACCCGTCTGTCCTTGGGGACCAGTCTTTCCTTGAGACCCCGTGAACCCTTGAGCACCCGTGCTACCTTGAGCCCCTGTTGCCCCTTGAGCCCCTGTACCGCCTTGGAATCCTGTTGGTCCTTGGGGTCCTACAAATTTTCCTGAACCGCCACCATACGGTAAAGCAGAAAATACATGCATACCATCGCCAAATTTAATTTGATTTGTATCAGTGTTTAGTCCTATTTGTCCAGCCTCTAGAATAATTGAAGAGGTTGACCAGCCCACTGTAGTATTCCGTAAGAGTTGTACTATGATGTTGGGCATATCTATTTATCGTGTTCGTTCTCTTGTTATTTAAGATACGCTAATGTAGAAATGTCAAATATACCTATCAGTATACTTTTTCGAAAAAATACTACCGCTGGGTGGTCTAATTCTACCTTAGCACCTGGCGAAATTGGTATTAATACTGATACTAGTCTCTACCGTATAAATACATCAAATGCTCCTATTGCATTTTCGAACCTTACTGCTACGAATATCATACAGCCCCCTCCAGGTTTAACTGGTATACAGGGTCCTTTGGGATATACAGGGGGCAACGGGTCAACAGGTGCTACGGGTGGTAAAGGATATACCGGTGCACAAGGAGTGACAGGGTCACGTGGTTATGATGGACCAGTAAGTACTACGCAGGGTGCAACAGGGGTACAGGGTTCCACGGGTACCCAGGGTGTAACGGGTGCCACGGGTGCAACAGGGGGCCAAGCTCCCACGGGGGCTCAAGGGGCAACGGGTACTCAGGGGCAAACGGGTACTCAAGCTGCCACAGGGGCTCAAGGGGCATCAGGAGCTAAGGGGTCTCAGGGTTCCCAAGGTCTAACAGGAGTTCAAGGTCAGACAGGTATTCAGGGCATGACGGGTGCACAAGGGACGACAGGGACTCAGGGCACCACAGGAGCCCAGGGGCAGACGGGAGCCCAAGGAGCCACGGGTGCCCAGGGTGCAACGGGTGCCCAAGGACAGACAGGGACCCAGGGGCAGACGGGTGCTCAAGGAGCCACGGGTGCCCAGGGTGCAACGGGTGCCCAAGGCGCGACGGGTGCTCAAGGTGATACAGGTGCGACGGGTTATACGGGTAATCAAGGTGCGACAGGGGCCCAAGGACAGGCGGGTCCCCAAGGAGCCACGGGTGCCCAGGGTGCAACGGGTGCCCAAGGCGATACAGGTTCCCAGGGTGCAACGGGTGCTCAAGGCATAACAGGTGCCCAAGGCACACCAGGTGCTCAAGGGTATACTGGTCCCCAGGGTGCAACGGGATCCCAGGGTGCAACCGGTGTTCAAGGTACGACAGGTGTACAAGGTGCGACTGGTGCTCAAGGTGTCACGGGTGCTCAAGGACAGACGGGTACCCAAGGTCAGACGGGTGCCCAAGGACAGACTGGTGCTCAAGGTGCCACAGGTGCTCAAGGGCAGACGGGTCCTCAAGGACCAACAGGTGTCCAAGGACCAACAGGAACGTCTTCAAATATCATAGCAGCTATAAGCAATTCTCTCCTATATCTGCCCTATGGGGTGAATTATGCATCTTCTGTTACTATGGCAAACTCAACACTTACTGCACAAACCGTAAACGCCACAACTGCTATACTAAATTTTCCACCAATAGTTATACCAAATCTAACGACCACTTTAACATCACTTTCTTATGGAGCTACATTCATCCTGTCTAATACGATTTTTCCCACATTTACCTATTCTGCCCTGTCGTTTCCCTTTTACATATATGTAAAAAATAGAAACTCAGCCCAGATACCTATTACGATGGAATATAATACATTGAATACAGGTCTGTTAGTATCAACTCCTGTTACACAAACTCCTCCATCCTCATATTACACAGGAATGGATGTACAGGGCACTACTGCATATCTATGTAGTTATATGAATTCTATCGTGTCATCTGTTAACTTAAGTACGGGCGTGGCGACAATCCTTGCTGGGTCAAATGGTTTGCCAGGAGCACCTGTTTCTGGTGCTATTGGTTCAGCCATTCGTTATTATAATCCAACGAAATGTGTCATTAGTGCGGATGGAACTAAGCTATACGTATTAGACCAAGGCCAGTATTTAACATCTTTAACACTGCCTGGCCTTGTACATTCTAACTTAGTCATTGGTATAGGGTATTCATTTGATATGTGCCTAGATGCTACAAATACATATATATACTATGCATATTTTACTCCTCCGTACAGTGTAATACGATATAAGATATCAGACCAGTCAACCACCGGTTTTTCGGCAGGATTAACTTCGCCAACAGGGATTGCTGTGGATACTTCATCAAATGTGTATATATGTTCAGGGGCAATCTTAGTAAAGTTAAATACTCAAACATCAACATATTCAACAATTGCAGGTATTTCAGGTAATTCAGGTCACATTGACGGGCCCCTTGGAATAAGTCAATTAAATACATCATATCACAATAAAATAATATATAGTTCTAAAAATAATGTATTATTCTTAGCAGAAGCAGGGTATATACGAATGATTGATTTAAATTCTCCGTCGTATAATGTGACAACTCTGGTTAGTAGTGGTGGAGATGGACAAGGAGTTGTTGTTCAAAATAGTACTTTATATTATTTAACAGGTGCAATCAATACTATATATAGCGTTCCTCTTATTACCTATCTTACACCAAAAGGCCCGACCAATGGAATTCTTTACCCTGCTGCATCCAACTGGTCAGGAAATTCTGCTCTGAGTATCCTTTATGCTCAAACATCGAACTCGTGGGCTCTGTATTAAATCGAACTACTACAATTGTACATATCATTAGATATGTTTGGTCTTAGTAAAATATTTAGGACTGGGACATCCAATACCCTTATACTGCCCGGTGAAGTCGTATATATAAGTACAGATGATACCTTTCGCATGAATACTACTACTACTTCTGTTTCGGCCTCTAACGCATACATCTTTATTGGAGCAATTGGTGCTCAAGGCAGCACTGGTGCTCAGGGGCAGACAGGTTCCCAAGGCATAACGGGTTCACAAGGTGCAACAGGACAACAGGGCTTCACGGGTACACAGGGTATCCAGGGTGCAACAGGGCCGCAAGGGACAGCAGGTGCACAAGGTATAACTGGTGCTCAGGGGTTCGTTGGTATCCAAGGTCCCCAATCCACACAAGGTGTTCAGGGTTACACTGGGGCACAGGGTAGCCAAGGTGCAACAGGAGCAGATGGTGTAACGGGTATGCAGGGATTTACTGGAACACAAGGATTCACAGGGATTCAGGGTGACACTGGTGCTCAGGGACCTCAGGGGGCACTAGGATTTGCTGGATCACAAGGACTGACAGGCTCGCAAGGTGGAACTGGAGCACAAGGCGTCACAGGGGCTCAAGGCGTCACTGGAGCACAAGGTAACACAGGAGCCCAAGGAGCTCAAGGTAGTGCAGGTCTAACGGGAGCCCAGGGAACACAAGGACTTACGGGTACACAAGCACTCGCAGGCACACAAGGTCTCACTGGCACGCAAGGACTCACAGGAACACAAGGACTGGCGGGTACACAAGGATTGACGGGCTCACAAGGAATGACGGGCTCACAAGGACTCGCTGGGTCGCAAGGAACTACAGGAACACAAGGTCAAGTGGGTTCCCAAGGTATCACAGGGTTCAGAGGTGCCCAAGGCCTAACCGGTGCACAGGGTCAAGCGGGTGCCCAGGGCTTCACGGGTGCACAGGGACCAACGGGTACACTGGGACCGACAGGTGCACAGGGTTCAACGGGTACTCAAGGCCCATCAGGTGCCCAGGGCACACCAGGTGCCCAGGGTGCAACAGGTGCCAAGGGTGTAACTGGCAGCCAGGGTGGAACAGGTGCCCAAGGGTCAACAGGTGCACAAGGGTTAAGTGGTATTCAGGGTTCTCCAGCCGCAATGGTGGTTGCGGCAACCATGAATACCAGTGGATTTCTTATTGGCTATACTGGAAGTGTATATATGTATAATTCGAATATCTCCTTTGCGGCAAACACTCTTACCGTGCCTAATCTTATCTCGTCGAATCTTATAGCGAATACTATCTTAACCCAGCCGACCACTGTAACACCTATCACATATGTAACTTCTAGCAATGTAGGTTCTAATACGTTATATATGATACAAAATGCCCGACTCACCTGTAATGTCACACCTGGGAGTTTATGCAATTACTCTGGGTCGCTGTCGACTGTCTTTACCCAGATGGTTATCCATCCCTCAGGATGGGCTTATCTCTACTCTGACAGCAATGCAGTGTATTCAACCGCTTCGAATTATATCTACACCTATAACACGAATACTCCAGCAACTCCGCCAACGGCGACTGCCTGGAACGCGACGATGAGTCACATGGCGATTGATCCGCTAGGATATCTTTTCCTAGTATATGGCACAGTTATACAGAAAATAAATGTAAACCCATCGCCATCTACACCACTCTCTGGTACGAATAGCTTTGTCTATTCTACATTATCCTATACTAATGCGAGAGTCTACCCCACTCTCGGCTACGTATATATATACCTCTCTGGCACTACATCGAATATACTTAAATACTACAATGGCCAGTCATCCACCCAATTTGTCCAGGTTGCAACCTTTACCTCTAACATCTACGCTGGCAACGGGACACTCTCTTACTTATCTGTGAACGCAAAGGATAACATCATCTACACCACGACCTCAACGTCGAATATGTACGCCTACTCAGTGAATACAGGAGTCGCCACTCTTATCGATTCTAATCTTAGTGCCCGCTCTCATGTACCCTTCGTCGATGCGTATACCAATTGCTTGTATACCTCGCTCTCTCAATGCAACACCATCCGCTTCACTCCACTGGATGGAACTCAACCCACGACGTATAGTTCTTCCCTACTCGCCTTTAGCAATCCCCAAACCATCAGCTTATACTCAAATTCTCTGTATACGGTACTAAACTCGGGCGGCACATCGGCTGTGGCGAAGATACCTCTAACCACGTACCCGTCAACCACGTTTACGTTTTCTAACATTATTGCAAATACTTACGCTGACATTCCTTATACAAATGGCAGTTCAGGATACCAGGATGGAGCACTGAGTACTGCCCAATTTAACTGTACTGGATATGCCGCTACTCTGTGTATCAACCCTATTACCTTTGCTATCTATGTCTGGGATAATGGAAATACTCGTATTCGCATGATTACTCCGCAAGGAATAGTAAGCACTATAGCAGGATATTCAGGGGGCACAACACATGTGGATAATTCAGTAGGAACGAGTGCGTCGTTTATAGGTATTTCTGACTTCGCACTTAATTCTACTGGAACTATCTTATATGCGGTAGGTTCAAATGACCCTTATATTCGTATGATTAGTCTGAGTGGAACGTATCCTGTTACGTCATCCTCTACATCCTACACCACTGCTGGAAATGGAGCAACAGGCCTGTGTATTGACCCTACAAATACATTTTTATATGTGTATAATTCTATAGCAGCATCTAACACGGCACTTGGTCTATTTAAAATACAAATATCTAGTTGGCCTAGTATATCTATTGTACAAAATATAACAACCTTCCTCAGTTATCCTCCGTCATACTGGCCTGGACATCTATGCATTAATTCTTCAGGGACAACTATATACTGGACATCCTATTACGAAAATCAAGATGGAAATTATATTGGTTCATTAAATCTAATCACTAATTCTATAACTAAACTTGCTGGAGGGGCTGGTCCAGATACCTCAACATCAACTGCATCAGATGGGCTAGGAACATCTGTATATATGAATTATCCTCGGTACATTGCAATAGATTCTACAAATACAAATCTATATTTTACTGAAAGTTCTGGTTACGTGCGCAAGGTAGAGTTGACTTCTGGAAATTTTGGAGTAACGACTCTTTCTGGCCCACTGTCGACCTCGGCAGGTTCCATTGCGTCAATTTACCCGTCTGGAATAGGGTATCACCCACAGGATCAATGTATATATTATATAAATACTACTACA
>Ga0118677_10005652_pt1 | contig 21741 bp, 16 predicted proteins | sample AliMusrvi5mmetaG_FD_86154 | JGI IMG/M metagenome (GOLD analysis project Ga0118677, IMG submission 86154)
ACGCCTGAAAGACCAGGTCCGACGAAGAATCAAAACCCGAGCCACCCGCCCACCACTCTGGCCAGATGAGATCTTACCCAAATAACAGAGTAGAGCTAAGACCGGGATGAAAACATTTTTCGTCATTCTTGTCACCAGTCCTGTTGCCTCAGCCTGCCTTGATCGTCTGCCACCACGCAGCCAGACCTTGGGTTTTGGGTGGAAAAAACGCGCCCTGATTTCGAATGCCCTCGCCGGACCTCGCTGCAAATTTGCATACCCGACGACAGCCCTTGTCCAGCGACAATTAAAAATTCTGTTGGCGACAATTAGAATTAAATGATTCAACCCTGTGGTCATCGTCGGGGCCTCAAGGTTTGGAACCGAGAGACTCGTCATCATGTCCCGATTGTTTATCAAGATACCCACGTAGCCGGTCCTTGAGAACCAGCAAAGCAGCACTTGCCGCAGGATCCTGCACGAATCCGTTTCGAAGCAGGCGTTTGCACCGTGCTGCCAAGCTATCGCGTGCGGCCATGTCCCAATACCACGGCAGATCGAGAGTATCGGCGAAGGCCAAGGGGGAAACCACCAAAGGCAAAGATCGCTGCCGGATCAACTCTTCAGCCACCGCCAAGCCCTCGGCCCTTAATCCAGTTGAATACGTGCGCCAAAGCTCCAATACGAACAAATCCGTTTCCCTCAGCACTCTCGGTATGAGCATTCCTTGGAAACTGTCGTATGTGGTGTGGCGGATGATCGGACGGTCAAGATCCTCCCTGTCCATGATCGCCGAGATCACCCGCCCGAATGCTGCAGTGTCACCGACGATTAGAACTTCAGGTCGTCTTCGACGAGGGTGCATGATTTCCGTTCCCGTTTAAGAAATGCCCAGCCAGCCAGCCTGCGTCCAGCATCCGTTCTGTATCCACTGTGTCGTCCACGATCCTGCCCTCCCGCATCACCAGCACCCGGTCCACGTATGGCTGAACCTGCCTCAAGCGGTGCTCCACAATGATCGTTGCAAATCCTTCCTCATCGCGCAGCGCCTTCAAAGCCTTGAGCAGCCCCTCTCCCGTGGTGGCGGACAAACCCGCAACGGGTTCATCCAGCAGCAGAACCTTCGGCGGGCGCATCAGCACCATCGCCACCGCCAGTGATTGCCGTTGTCCTCCTGACAGCAACCCGGCTCTCTTGTCCCTGGTATCGGCCAACAGCGGGAAAGCATTCAACAATTTCCCCATTCGATCCGCCGCGTCTATTTTACCCTCCACCGATTCGGCGGCCAGATAGAGATTCTCCTCCACCGTCAATCCCGCGAACAGATTCTTCGTTTGCTTCAAATAGCCGAGTCCCGCACGAATCCTCGCATCCGTCGGCATTCGATCGAGCGACACGCCTCCAAGCCTCACGTTCCCATGTGAGGGCCTCAGCCTTCCCGCCACCACCCGGAACAACGTGCTCTTCCCGCAACCATTGGGTCCGATCAATGCCAGACATTCTCCCGGAACCACCGTCACAGTCACTCCGCGCAGTACCTCACGGCCGTTGTAACCAGCCTGGATGCTTTCCACTTCGAGAATGGAGGGATTTTCAATGATAGCGTTCATAATCCCAGGCAAAGTTCAATATTAGCAGGCCGATTCAGAACCTCCGCCGCAGGCCCTTGGTCAAAGACCTTACCTTCCTTCAGCACCACCACGGTATCCACCAGATCGCTCACGAACGCCATGTCGTGTTCAATCAAGGCCACGGTCACGCCGTCCTTCGCGGCCAATTCCCGGATTAACTCTTTGATCCGTTCGCCCAAGGCGGGTGAGACTCCGGCAACCGGTTCATCTAGCAAGACAAACCGATGCTCGCCCGCCAGCAACCGGGCGAATGCCAGTAACTTCTGGTTTCCCCATGAAAGCTCGCCTGCCGGTCCGTCGCGCCGACCTGTCACGCCCACCTTGTCCAGCAATGCCTCAGCTTCTCCTCGAGCCTCGCGCAGGCTTCGATCCCCCCTCAGCAGAGACCTGCCAAGACTCCGGTCTGCATGCGTCTGCAAGGCGGCGATCACGTTGTCCACCACCGACAGGCTCGGAAACACCCGCACATCTTGAAACACCTTGCCCACGCCCATTCCCGCGATCTCCCATGGCTCCCGTCCAGTTATTTCCATCCCTTGAAAAATCACCCGTCCGGCGTCGGGCTTCAGTTCCCCGGTGATCGTATTAAAAAGCGTCGTTTTGCCCGCGCCGTTCGGACCGATGAATGCCGTGATGCCACCATCGCGCAGGACAGCATCCACCCCCGCCAGCACCTCGACCCCGCCAAGTCGCTTGCGCAATCCTTCGATGACCAACGCGTTCCCGTTCATGTTCGGATCAAGGTGGTTCCGGCCAGCCCCTGCGGACGCCAATACATCAGCGCCGCCAGCATGGCCCCGTAAATGATTTCCCGCACATTCGCCGCCACAGCGTCCGGCAGCCCCACGAAGCGCAGCGCTTCAGGAAGCGTCAACATCACCACTGCCCCGACCAGTGGCCCCTTGACGTTTCCGCCTCCGCCCAGCATCAGCAGCGTCACTAGGAAAATGCTTTCCCGCAGCGAAAACGAAGTCGGATCAATATAGGTCACATATCCCGCGTAAAGTGCACCTGCCACGCCGGCCACACCGCCCGCCACGATCATCGCCCGCAAAGCCAGCGCGTTGGTATTCACACCCATCGCCCGTGCCGCCCGCTCGTCCTCCCGCATTGCCTGCAAGGCCAGCCCGAAGGGTGACCGATACAACCGGAATAGCCAGGGCAGGAGCACCAACAGAAAAAGGCCGCCCAGCAGCACATACTGCCATGGCTCACGCACCACCCACCCGAAGACCTGCGGACGCGGAATGCCATAGATCCCGAACGGCCCCCGCGCCAGTTTCACCCAATTGTAAAGCACCACGAACACGATCATCTGAAACCCCAGCGTCGCAAAAATGAAATAATCGCTGCGGAAACGAAGGCTTACCCAGCCGATCAGGCCTGCCAGCACCGCCGCCGCCACACCTGCTGCGGCCACCGCCGGCAGGTATCCCCAATCGCCTGCCCACAACATTTCCGTTACCTGGCTACCGGGGGCCCCGGCCCGCAACCGGGTTAGCGCATAGGCATACGCTCCGATCCCGTAGAAGGTCGCATGGCAGAACACGATCAGCCCGCCGAAACCCGTCACGAAATTCAGCGAATATGCCAATAGCAGATAGATCCCCAGCATCACCAGGAGATGGGAAATATAACCCGGACCCCATGCGAACAGCAAAGCCACCACCACCGCCGCCAGTCCCCACACCATCCACGGCGGTGCCATCTCGTCGTCCTTTGACGGCGGCGGCTTCTGTTCCTTGATGGTTGTCTCGATGCTCATGTTTCCTCTGTCCGTTTGCGAATTCCTAACAAGCCTTCCCGGCGGAACAACATCACCGCGAGCAGCAGCACGAAGGCCACCAGATCCATCCATTTTGCTGAAAACTTCCAAACCACCAAACTTTGTAGAATTGCCAGCGTCACACCGCCCAGCACCCAGCCCTCCATCCGCGCGATTCCGCCGGCCAACACTGCCACCGCCGCCAGCAGCAGATAGCTCATCCCCGCGTGAACATCCATCCCGACATCCACCATGATCAGACAGGCCGGCACCGCAGCCAGCGCGCCGCTCAGTGCGAACACCCAGGCACGGTAGCGCGACAACCTCCAACCGTGGACTTCAAGCAAATCTGGGTTTTCCCCCATCGCCCGCACCACCCGGAAAAATCTCAACCGGTTGGCCACCGCCAGCCCTGCCAACACCACTCCGCACAGCACGAACTGTCCCACTTGGATCGTCGTCAACCGCACTGTCCCGAGCGTTACCGCCCCAGCTAAATCTCGGGGGATCGCCCGGATCTCATTGCCATACACTAATGCCAGAAGGTTCTCGATCACGATCCCCAGCCCCAGCGACGCCACCATCACCGCCCCCGGTGCCGTCCCCCGGCGGAAAAAAGGATGATAGAATCCCTTCTCCATCAACCACCCGAACGCCGCGCTCATTCCCACGGACATCACTCCTCCGGTCCACCAACCCAGCCCCACCACCGTCACCAGTGAGTGGAACAAATACGCCGCCAGCACGAACATCCCGCCGTATGCTACATGAAACACCCCGATGCTCCGATACACCAGACCAAACCCCACCGCCAGCACCGCGAACATCGCACCGTTCACCACTCCATTCGCTAGCAGTTGCAGCAGGAGGCTCACTTTTCGCCTCCTTTCCGAAAAAGCTGCGCCACCGAGGGATAGTTCACCGCCAACTCCGGAAACTCAACCAGCGCCTTTTCCAGACGCCGCCCCAGCGTGAACCGGTCCGTGTAATTCAGCACCCGCGCCAAAGCCGTCTTCTGCGTGACTGTCTTCTCCCGCATCGCCCTCTCGGCCAGCGCCAGTTCCGCCCGTGCCACTTGAAACCGGTAGTCCCAGATCCCTTCGGTGATCACCGGCCCATCCCCGCTTCCCTGCCTACCCGCCACCAGTGCACCCGGCAAATGCTCCGGGCCGATCTCATCCATCTCGGCCACTGCCGCCTGCAAGGCCCCGTATTCCACCGCATTCCGCAGTTCCCTCACATTCCCAGGCCAAGGGTGTGCCTCCAGTCGCTCCATCGCATTGCTGCCGAAACTCCGCGCCGTCGTATGGCCTCCCGCCCGCTGGCCTTGCAGAAAATGCGCCGCCAACAGCGGAATGTCTTCCCGCCGCTCCCGCAGCGGTGGCAGTCGCATCGGCAGCAAATCCCCGGCACCGAGCCAACGAGCCGTCTTGCCGGCCCTCCTTCCTCCTTCGTGTAGTAATAATACCACGCTCGGCACCATGAGATCACCACGCCCGAAGATCACTCGTTCCAATACGCCCCGCCCAGCCTTATCGCTCAACACCTCCACTCCGTCCAGTGCCAGCGTCCCGCCGCCGGCCTGCGCCCAAGGCGAGAACCGACCCTCGTAAAACGCCCTATCCTCCTCTGCAAGCGCTCCGGCCACCTCAAGAAACGGCCCATCCGCCCGCTCACCAGCCCGGTGAACCAAGCGCGCCGCCAGCGTCATTCCTGTGCCCCGCTCGCCATTCACCAGCAGAACGCGACCTCCCCGCACCGCCGTCCGCAGCACCTCTCCGGCTTCCCTGATGCCCACGCTATTCCCCAATAACCCATCCGGTTCACCCGCCCAGGCCGTCCGCCGCAGCCCTGCCACTTGCCGCCGCAGTCGCCCTTGCTCGATCACCGCCTCCACCATCCGTCCCAGCAGGGCCGGCGTGAATTCGTGCTTGTGAAGAAACATCATCGCCCCGGCCCCCACCGCAGCAATGGCAGATTCTGCGTCCCCGTACGCCGAAACCATTATAACCGGCTGCAATTCGTCCTGCGCGAACACCTCCCGCAGCACATCCAGCCCCTCCCGGTCCACACGCAGCCGCATGTCCAGCAACAGCAAATCGAAGACCCGAGGCCGCCAAAGCTTGCGAAACTCCTCCTCCGACCCTGCCTCGACCACCCCGAGCAACCCACCAAGTCCCTCCCGGACCCGCCCTCGAAAGGCCGGATCATCGTCCATAATGAAAATTTTTGAATCCAGGGTTGCGAACACCGTGGTGAAAGTGTAACATCGGCGTGTGAAAAAGCAACATCTGATTATTGCGGTGGCCTGTCTTGCACTGATTGCCGGGCTCACTTACTGGGCAAAGGTGCGCGGGCAACACGATACCCACATCATAAAGGTGGGCTTTGTGAGTCCGATGACAGGTCCATTTGAGCCATATTCCAAAGAAATCCTACGGGGAGCTCAACTCGCGATCGACGAGGCAAACCAAAAGCAGGAATCATTCAAGCTGCTTGTCGAGGATTCCAAAGCAGAACCTAAATCGGCATTGGCTGCATTCAATAAACTCCGAGCAGACGGAGTTACCTATTTCATCGGGGATCTGCTGTCCAGCAGTACACTTGCAATGGTGCCTGAATTGGATGCCCAGCGAGTCGTGTTGATCTGCCCGACCGGATCCGACGAGCAAATAGTCAAAGGCAGTAAATACTCTTTCAGTATCTACTCTAGCGCGAAGGATGAAGCCTGTTTTATGGCTGACTCTATTGCGTCGTCATCGAGAACCAGCATTGCGATCTTCTACTCATCCAATCCAACTGCGATTGACATGGCCCGGGCTGCACGGTCTCAAGTCAAATCAAATGGTGGCCAAGTGCTGTTTTATGAAGAAATACCGAAATCCTTGTCTGATTATGAATCAGTTGTCGCGAAGCTTCCGAACACGGCGCAAACTATGTTGTTCGGATTTCCAAATGAAATCCCACCGCTAATGAAGGCTGCGACAGAGAAAGGGATTCATACCGCATGGATACTTCCATCCACAATGTATGATCCAAGCGCAGCCCTTCAGCTAAAAGATATAACCGAAAAAATCGAAGTAGTTGCGCCCAAAATGGAAGGAGAAAAAACTATACACGATTTTTATCCTGGCTTTGCATTATATCGAGACAAATTTGGCAAAGACCCGTCCATCTGGACGGCCCTTGGTTATGATGCAGCTTCACTAATTACCAAAAATCAAACTGTAAATGCAGACGAATTTGTGAATTCTCTTATCGGAAAGATACACAACGGAATCTCGGGAAAGATATCATTTATAGAAAGTCGGCACGCAAAAAAAGAACTCCGCAAGGTAGCAATTGTAAATGGAAAATTTGCCGAATAACGATATTATCGTGACCGATCACAATAAACCCTCTTCTCAAGAATTCGTGTTTCGATCAAGCGCGTATTTTCAGCACTTACGGCAATACTCAAAGCGCGGATGGATCTCAATATTGCAATACATATCCGGTGGGAATTGCCCCAAAATTTGTAGTAACGATTCCGGAGTTTTCGCCAAGAGGGCAAATCGTCCTTCTTTACGGATTTTTCTGTCGCGCACATGCTTTCTCCTTGCAAACCATCGAATCTCAAAAAAATACGATTTACTCCTCAGTCTCCCGGAAATATTCAATATCGGGACCTATGAGGCAAATGTTGCGCTTGACAAAAAAGACTATTCTCTGGCCCATGAAAGTGATCAAGCTAACCTTATTAGATCACATTTGTGGCACGGAATGGTATTTGACATTATATCCAAGTCATCTTTTCTGCCCGAGCGCACGCTAATGCAGATGATTGACTATTATGGCACATGCTACCAAAATGTCTATCAAGGCCAAGATTTGGATGCCTTCGATCTAATTTTTTCGAAAGCTGATACTCTGTCTGAACCGAGTTTTCATGAGATCTATCTAAGAAGATGCAATCTAATTGGTGCTTCGACAATCAAACCATGCTTATTAAGTGCAATACTGCAAACTCCAGATCTCCCGTTTGCTCCTTCACTAGAACAGGTTCTTCACAAGATTGGCGTTGCCGGGCAGATGATCAACGATCTCTCCGACTGCTTGATTCGAATTCCTCTTGTGAAGCATAAGATCAACTTTGCTGATTTGCGAAACCGCAAGCTAACTCTTCCATATTTCTACCTCTCCCGACTTGGCTATGATCTCGAAGCCATTCTCAAGCAGACATCAGAACAAGATTCAGCACCGGATCTCATTGTGAAAATATTCGCAAAAGAAAAATTGCATGAAGTTGTTTTAGATCTAATCAAGAATCAAGTTCACAAGGGTTTGGAAGACGACCTTGAACACATCAGAGCATTGTGCCACCCACAAGCGTTCGAACTCCTCAAGGGAGTTGCAACCATGCCGTATAACAGTAAAATCGTCCGTATTCTTGGAACCACTTAGGCTTATGGATTCCACCGCCATCTCCAAATTTAGAAATGCATATTCCGATCCGAAAAGCACCGGGATCAATCTCTTGCTGAGTGAAAAACTAGCTAAAAGCTTGATTCGGTGTTTTTGCTCCGTGCTAATATTTGATGCGAAGGGACACAATCCTCAACTGTGTTACCAATTACTTCCTGAGTTTGATTACGATTTGCATTCAATCAAAGATACAGTCGAATCGGCTTCCAGCGCTACCTTCGAGGAGATCAACAAGAAACTCCAACATTTTTCACTAACGGTTTCTCTCGATAGCGTTCCGCCGAGTCTCTCTGCGTTGTTTCCTATAGCTCAAGATGGTGAAGAATTCGACTATGACAACTCGGTCAAGGAGGGAGTTTTTGGCGAAAGGTCGATTGAAAACTATTCAGAAAAGCTAAGAAAACTCGAAAGACATCTCTTTTCGAATGCTTCAAAGCATCGCAATATTGTTGTTCCTGTCTATTCATCCGGGTCTTGGTTTGCATTTTTTTATTTTATCGTAAATGATAGTGAGGCATGGGAGGAGTTTTTGTCAAATTCGTGCGCTTTTTCACTGCTTCTTGGAGAGGGCATGTATCACCATGGAATATATGATCGACTCACCAATAATACGCCTTCGATTCGGTATAAGACTGAATTACTCCAATTCATCATTGCTCTTGGTAAGATCAACTTTTCTCTAAATCCAGAGAAATGGGAAATAAATTTGGAACCAGAGGTCGGCGAGACGCTCAATATATGTATTGGAGACACTTCGATATTCTTAACGGGATTCCAGGAAGGTGCAATGCATAGATTTAAGGGTATTGAAGCAAATTACAGCATCCACACCAAGCTTGACTCTGCGCGCCGCGCCGCCGCCCGGGCCGCGGTCTTCGCCCGAAACTTCTCCCACATCACCGGCAGCCATGTCATCAGTAACCCGGAATTCCGGCATTCGCTGGCGGGGGAGGATTTGATGCGAGAGTTCCGGAATAGGCTGGGCGAGAGTCACAGAGATTTTGTGGGGGCGGAGAATGATCTGTTTCGCTTCATGCTCGAGAAGACGAATTCGGTGGAGAAGTTGTGGACCCAGGGAACGAAGGTGCTGGCGGAGGCGCGGGACAAGATGGGGACGGGCGAGCGGCTGATGGAAAACACGCGCCGTTTCCACGAGTACCTGCAAGGACGGTTCGACTTTATCGCGAGGGCGATTGATTCGACCGAAGACCAACCCGAGCCGGTGTGGTTGGTGAAGGACCTGATGGAGGGCTTCCTCAACCAGACCGCCTATCTCGACACCCTGGTGGCGGATGTGGGACTGCGGCGTACGGATATGGAGTTCCGAGTTAGCCTAGTTGAGGAAGGAAATCGTAAACACGAATTCATTGCGGAGTGGAAGCCGAGCGGGAAGACGAGTTCGGGCATTTTGGGCGTGAACGTGACGACTCTCCCGCTGGAGGTTTCTTGGAGACCGGCCTCCGGCACCACTGGACAGATCGAAGACCACGCCATGATGGTGGCGTTGCCAGGCGGGATGGTATCTGCCCACGCCTTATACTCGCTTCTGGAGAACATCATCCGCAACAGCGCAAAATACGGCAGCCTCAAGGAGAAGCGGCAGAAGGCGAAGGAGCGCTACCGGCTCACCCTGGAACTCAGACGCGCCGATGGCCATTTTGACCTCCGCATCTGGGACAACTATAGTGGAGCCGTAAAACCCGGAGTAAAGGTTGACGATCAGCAACCATGGAAGTATCTTCAGGGGAATCTGGAGCAGGACTTCGTGAAACCCTCCGGGGAACAGGCAACTAGCAATCTAGGCATGATGGAGATGCAAGCCTGTGCGCAGATGCTCTGCCGAAAAGTGGATAAGAAGTATCCGGGTGGGCGCCCTGACCATGTCTGTGCATATCTGAATGGTGAGGCACGAAAGGAAAAGGCCAGGGAGTTCAATCTCTGGACAGCGGATATAAACGGTTCCGAGAAGGAACAGGGCGAGCTTGCACTTACTTATCAGCTCACACTGAATGTTCCGGTGCTGCTTGCAGGTCTGACAATGCAGCAGGGCAAGGGTATGCTCTCGTTCCGGACGAACAGCCTGAAAGAAGTCCAAAAAAATTGGCCGCACCTGTTGGTACTGGATGGTGCAAAAGGTTCCAATGCCGAAGCGTGGCTCGATGAGATAGCGAAGGCACCGGATGCCTTTCCCTATCGGACTTTCGTGCTTTGCCCCGAAGATACAAAAGAGTGCCAGAAGCAGTGGGAGCAGAAGTGGGAACAAAAGATCAAGGGCAAAGACATTTCGCCCCATAGGGTCCGCGCTGTGCGCAACATTGGTGGTTCGTATGGCAAAGTCTTTGTAGAGCAGGATTACGACACGAACGAGCATGTAGCCATACTCGCCGCTTACGAATCGTGGCTGCGGGCATGGAAGGGGGAGCCAACCACTGGAAAATGGCATCTGTGGATCGGGATGGGGCGACCTGCCGGGCAAGTGAAAGAGGCGTGGGCGGCGGCGGTAGAGGAATTTAATCCGAACAGCGGGCTAGTTCGGTTGGGTGTCCGTGCTTTTGAAAATGGCTGCATCACGAACCTCTTTGGCGGAGTGACTGCAGAGAGCGTGTTCTCTATTTCCCCCGAGGCCTGGAATGCGGTGCTTGAAAGGTTTCCAAAAGAAGCCCAAAGCAAGCCGGATTCTCTCAGCGAGGAACAGAAATACTGGCTCGCGGAGCGGGCGGCTGATCCGAAAAACAAGCGGGCCCTAGTCTTCGACAATCACGGCAACTGTTTCCCCGGTGCCTACGATGTGGAGAAGGAGACAGACCTGAGGAGGAGCACGCGCTTTTACCAGAAACTCTCCGGGACGGTGTCGCCTGACCTGTTCCGCACGCTGAACCGCCCGCCAACAGACACCTTCGGCTTCCACTTCTTCATCTACTCGCTGGTCGAGGCTTGTCTCACGAACATCGTAGTGGTGGACGAGCGTCTGGCCTGGAATCTGGTGGAGGGCGGCAACGGTGGGGAAAAGAACAAGGACTTCGCCCAGAATTTGGCGGATCACCAGAAAGCCGGGACTTTCCCTGTTTTCCGCTTCCGCCAGACCAGAGCCGGAAAGGACGTTGGCTACTACAACGCCCGTCACCAGGATCTGGTGCGAAACTGTGTGAAGGACTCGCGGGGTGACGCGACGATGAAGGATGAAGGCGTCACTTTTGGCACCGGGGCTAATCCGGGTTCAGCACTCAAACTGGTTACACCGGAGGCGTTGCAAGATAAGCAGGGCTTCCGGTACATTGAGGCCCACATGGATGGGACGCATCAGACCGATGTGTTGCTGATCCACGAAGGCGCGATGGACATCCTGACCTCGGAACAGGGAGTTACATGGATCAAGGAAGTGAAGGATGACGGCACGATAATCACTTGCTTGCCCGAACTATACAAGCTCGCCCCCGCCATCGTCCGCACTTCGGGTCGGGGGCGTAAGAGCAAGCTGCTAGGCGAGCATTTACCCTTCGTCGAGTTCGGCGAGGTGAGTTCAGCATTGCTGACGGCGCGTAACAAGTTCTCCCTGGTGCGCGGCTTGCTGGGTTCGGCGGGAGGGGAGGCGAAGCCGGCCAGTCCTGACCATGCCCCTATCCCACTCCCATGAGCGAAGACACGACCAACCGCTGGCTGATACTCGATCAGGAGACTGATCGCCGCGAGTGGTCGGGAAGTGCTTGCGAGGGATTGATCTGGAATGAGGGCGGGGTGACCGCAGGTCGGCCAATGACCGGCCAGAGTCCTGCAGACGCGGAAATTTGCATCCTGTTCCTGCCATGTGCTCCCGGCGGACGGAGTCTGCCGGAGCATTTTGACAACCGGATCGCATGGCGATGGAATGTGTGGTGCCACTACGGGCGGGACATCACGCTGTCGGAAGTGCCGGTGCGCTGGAGGGGCTATGAACGGCTGACGGTTGCGGAGAAGGACCGGTTGAGCGAGGACGGAACCCGGCCCCCGTATCCTTTCAGCCGCGTCATGCCGCAGGACTGGACGGATCAATTCCGGGAGTTGAAGCAGCGGGTGAGCAGGAATGCGCAAGCTGGGTCTGCTGCTAGCAAGGATGATTTTCTACATTGCCTCAGGAACCTGCGCAAGGCATGGGAACTGGCTACGGGATCCCAGAGTGTGCAGATGCGGATAGACCAGAGTAAGGAAGCCCTTCCTGCCGTGCTGGCCGCCAGATTCATTCTGGATGCGCTACCGGAGGGCGCGAGAGCCTTGCAAGTGCTGAAGGCCGCCCTCAGCCTCTGCCAGCAATGCGGCCTAACGGCCATGGCCCCACGCAAAGAGTACTTCAGCACGGAGGTGCGGGATGCCTACCGCAGTTTGAACTTCACCCTACTGCGCCTGCAGGCAGAGTTGATACAGGTCGATCAACGAATCGCGGCAGACTTGGTAAGTGACCTGCCCCGGGGTCGGCGTGAAGTGGATGCGACGATTGTTTCAGGTATTAAGATCCTGCGAAAAGCACTCAACGCATTGCTGAAAGTGGCTCAGACCGATGGCGACGGCATAACAAAGGTGCTAACAACGAATCCCCGCCGCATGAAACCGCGTTCCAGCCCTTCCTAACGATTTATGCCACGCTACGCCATCCTACGCCAAGCTCACACCCAATCCCCGGCATTTGATGCCGCGAAGGAGGTGTTACGTCAGGCACACCTGTGGGAGGAGAAGGGCGATGGTGAAATCCCCGAATGGGAAGCATTTCCGCAGGGTGTGAACGGCGGCGAGAACTTTGACCGCGCGGCGGCGTTTGTTTCCGCGCAACTCGGCGGGGAACGCGATGTTGTTACTCTGGTGGACGAGGTGGATCCCGCCTTGATGAATCCGCTCATGTCCAAGGGGTGGTCCACTCTGATTGCCATGTTGGTGCTGGCGTTCCCAGAGGTGCGTTGGCATTTTTTGGTTGTAACCGGTCGACCGGATATGGGTGTGGATGACAAGCAGAAGTCATGGGATCACTTCTCCCGCCTTCATGGCGTGGCATCCCTCACCGAGCCACGCAGCACGGCGCTTTTTGATGGTCACGGGCTGCGCCAGCACATCCGGGAGGTGATGAAGCGGGATCGGGAACAGTCCAAGAGACAGGAAATCAATGAGAGAGTCGTCCCCACCCGCCCGGAACTCGCCGTGGTGTTGGACGACGAGACCGGCTTCTCCCGGTTCTGCGGTCTCATGGCCTACCGCAACGGTTTCCGCGTCCATGCCATCGCCTCTTGGCGCGAGGCGGAGCGCTTACTTGGGAAGGAATCAGCAGTTCCAAAGATAGCGCTCTCCATCGAAGACTGGTATCTGGGCTTTTCGGACGCCTCGCCAGGCCATCTCAGTGATATGGAAGAACGGCAGCGATTCCTGCCGGCGCTAGGCTCCAACCCTTTACCCATCCGCCGCTTCGTCACTGTCGGCCACGACCGGAAGAAGGATGATGCCGCCAGGCGTCGGCAATACCTCCGCGAGCTGCGCCTGAACGAACGATTGGGAACTGGCCGTCCCGTGTCCAAATCCTGTCAGGTTGTCTATAAACCGGCATCCGGTTTGCACACCCTGTGGGACAAGCTGGGCTTCCCGCGGGCATTTCCCAAGAACACCACAGCCAGCCCGGATTCCGGCGATTATCGCCAATCCAAAGGATTGGCGAATGGCTATATCTGGCCCCCACTCAAACCGGATGCGAAGCAATGGGAGTTGGAGGATGCCGACGGCCACAGTTCACCCGGCCGACTGCTTCAGATTTCCGAGCACCTCATCCACCGTGCCACCAAGTTGTTGGAAGAAGTCTCCACCGTATCCGACGCCGTCCAGGGGGCCGTGTTGGCCACGCAGGCGCTTGAACTGCTGGGTGGCAAAACCCCCACCGTGGCCGTGGATGCCCTGGCCCTCAAACACGAATTCGAGGTCATGGCCGAGTGCCAATTCGTCGGCGTGGAATTCCACCTATCCATGAAGGAGCGGCTTTCGGAGATTCGGAAGAACTTGGATGCCATGAAACACTGGCTCCACAAGGACCGCCGCGAAGCCTTCCTCCTCAACAGTGAAGCCCGTATCGTCAAACGGATTATCTCCGTACTCGACGACAACGGCGAATATGAGGAATCCGTCACCTGCCAGAACCGCCTCCGCTGGCTCCACCGCAAGATCCGACAGCACGACGAGTGGCGGGAGACGAAAGTCCTGAGAATCGCCTTTTGGTGGGTGAACTATTATCTCGAATGGGTTCAACGATCATTTGTCCACTTCGCCTGCACGCTGACATTCTTCATCGGCCTGTTCACTTGTGGGTTTCGCGCGCTAGCTCCCGAGAAAGAGCCCTCGTGGTGGAATGCCCTTCACGCCACCGTCAGCGCCATGCATACCATAGGTCTGCCACCGGTTCCGGTGGAAACCGAAGAATTTCCTGTCGCGAACTTCAATCTCACGATCACCGTGACACAAACCCACCACCTCCGCGCGTTTCTGGGTTACTTCACCGCCCTCTTCGGAGTGACCAATTTTGGCATTTTTGTCAGTATGTTGTATTCAAGAATATCAAGAAAATAGCCAATACCAAATTAGAACTAATAATATGGCAACTAATACAGATGATGACATCCCGTGTTGGAAGTGGATTCTATCAAGATTCCATTCAACAATATCTTTAACGATTGTTCTCGGTGCGCTCAGCGTATTGTTCTTATGTTTGGATATTAGTCAGCTTGTCAAGGTTTTGGCAGGCATTTTGGCTGACGAAAATACATTCCCACGCTTCAACTGGCCTCAAGCGGTAGTTGTTCTTGGAGCAATTGCGGGAACCACGACCTTTCTTGTGGCTCTCGTCCAAGGTGTGTTCCGACAACTTACGGACAATTGAACGCCGCTGAATAAATCAGTGCCTAAATTCAAATGTCCACACGAGGCTTGCCATCCGCTTATGATCGCATCGTACCCTTGGGAACGCCACTGGACACCGATGGGTGCCAATTCTGATAACTGGTTTTACCGTCCATCAGAAGGAACCTCACTCAGAACTGAAGATCTGCCATCCCGCTCTCCGCTGCTTGTCCTTCTCGGCAGCCTTGGTATGGGAAAGACGAGAGAGATCAAGAAGCTTTCTGATCATTTGCGTAAACCCGGCCAAGTCACTCGACTCATCAAAGCGTCCGAACTCGATTCCTCCCCTTCCGGCATCGTCGATACCCCGGAATGGAAACACTTCAAGAAGACCGGTGATAAACTGACTATATTGATTGATGGGATTGATGAAGTCCTCCCTTATCACCCCAACTTCCTTAATCAACTGCGCTTCTTCTTGATGAATCACCTCGATTCCAATTTCTCGGTTATACTAGGGATGAGAAGCGGCGTTTGGCCGGGAAATACATTTGATGACTTGTTCAAGGCTTGGAACACAACCGAGGAGCGATCAGTTCACGAACTCCGCCCACTGTCCGTAGTTGACATCGAAGTTGTCTTTTCCAAACAAAGACTCACCGATGCCGCTGAATTCATCGAATGGGTGAATGAAAAAGAGGCTGCCTCGATGGCCCGCATCCCGCTCTACCTTGATGAGGTTATTAAACTCTGGCGGAAGAACCCCAAAGACAGGCCAAGCGTCCACAAACTACGGGATACACAAATCAGCCAACTGCTTCGTGAGAATCCAGATAGAATTCCTTTGACAGAATTTCGAAGCCATCTCAACCCTGATCAACTCGAGGCTCTGGCGGAGCTCATAGCAGTCCACTCGGTCCTCTGCGGTCGCCCCAGATTTGTGCTCGGTACCCATGGAGACGAACGCAACGATACCCTCGATCTCATCTCTTTCCTTTCCTCACCAATGGAAGGTCAATGGAATATCAACAATTCGATCTATTCTTTCAGCATCAGGGATTTCCTCGCGATCTTGGAGAGAGCCCTTTTCAGGTGCGTCGCAACTCCCAACGCGCCTCCTGCATTCTCCTTCGATCACCATTCCTTCGCCGAGAGACTGGCAGGACGTTGCCTGCTTCGCCAACCTCTCAGTCAAATCATCCGCATGTTGGGAAATAGCCAAGGCACTCGCATCGTCCCCCAGATGCAGCCTTTGGCAGCCCTCCTCGCCCCATCGAATGCACCACTCGCCGAGTGGCTACTCACCAACCAACCCAAGATCCTGCTGGGCAGCGATGCCACTGAATTCGATCCTCCTCAACGCCCAAAAATTATTGAACGCGTTCTTCAAGACATAGAATCCTCCGACGAAAATGACAGACTCTCGTGGACTCAAATTGATACCGGGTTCGTCGGATCAGATGTCGCCCACGAGTTGATTTCCGTCATTGAAAAAAAAGATCTGAAATCGCTTACTCGACTCGCCGCCATTGCGATTGCCGAGCGCTGCCCAAGCATCAAAGTCGCCCAGGCTCTGTGGAATGTTCTTGATGATAGCTCGGAAGAGGTTAATATTCGCCATGAAGCCCTTGATGCGTGGATAGCACACGCCCGTCTCGGAGTTCCCGAGAATCTCGAAGCGCTTTGGAAAGTGGCTCGCGGCGAAGCGGGTACCGGAAAGGCTCACGACAAAGCCGACGCTCTTCTTGTTTTACTAATGTCCGGAGTTGCACCTCGTGAAATCGTTGCGTCAATACCACACGATGATCAAAACATCCTTGGAGGAAGTTGCTATATACTAACCCATAGCGAACTTCCCAAGAGACTTACGGCTGAGGATATTTTTTCATGCCTAAATTTCCTGACTAGTCGTGGCTACGCTTCCTCTGTAGGACGAGTGAATGGAACTCTTGAGCAAGCTACCTATAGACTCGTTTTTGAGAATTTTACCTCAGGCCCTATCATCGCCGCATTCGCAGAGCATTGGTGGCAAGTTAGCTCAAAATTTCGAATTCGATTAAATGGACGCCTTCAAGGCCATATCAAAGATCTCGCCCCCAGCCAACGACAAACGCTCATTACTGAACTAGTGATGTCTAAGGAGCGTCCAGAACAGTTCGTCTGGCAACTGCCGGTATATCCAGAAGACTTCCAGTTCTTGATTCGGAAATACGCTATCTCTGATCACGAGTATCGCGCCGTGTGGTTGGCGGTGATCAGTCGAAACTGGTTTCGGGCTACGACGAACGGTGTGCCAGATTGGCTTTCGGAGGCGTATGAGGGACTAGGTGCCAATTTCCAGACTGCATTTCCTCGGCCTAAACTTGGCGTAACGATTCGAGAGAGAATCGAAAGATCTCACAGGGCAGAAGGTCTTTGGCGCGAATTCCACGACAGAAATTTGCAGCGTCTTGTTCAAGGCGAGGAACCCCTCACAAGATCAGAATTTGTTAAAGTTGTCGAGGAGCAATTGGTTTCAGCGCCGATCAACGGTTGGATTAACTTGGCTGCAACCAGGTTTTATGCTTTTTCCGATAACGATACGGCAGTTACGGACGAGGGAACTGAATTTACCAAATCATGGCCATGGAGTTTGCTTTCTGAGGAGGGGAAGGGGCGCGCATATTCTTCCGCTCGTGCGTTTCTAGAAACTCAGAATGACCGCCAGAAGAACGGCAACTGGACAGCTTGGAATGAAAGCGCCTACCAGGCGGTTGACCTGCTGTATCACGAGATCGGAATAGATAATGGCTTAGGAACAATTGTTGCCCATAAGTGGCTTTATTCTGTAATTCACGATTTCAACAAAGATGAAAATAGGCATCACCAACTAGTTCGCCTCGTGAAGACTCTCGCACCCGATCGCGTCAGGGAGATGATGTTGAACGAGGCGGAAGCCGAGTTTCAAACGAGCAACTATTGTATGATCCTCAGGAAATTTCAGACTGCCTGGGATGAGAACGATGGCCAGAGACTCTCAGCGCTAATGTTCGAAAAATTGACTAATTACCACAGCGATGATGAATTACGCCGTGCCAAGTGGTTCGCATACGCCTTTCACTTCATAGCGGACAACAGTCCTCAATCTGCACGTGGGTTTACTAGCAAGCTTATTAGTTCCAGCAATCGGCCTAGCGCAGCATATCTGTTACTGCTTCTTTTCGGGGCAGTCCGTTTTTCAGATCTTTGGGAAGACATTTGGACCCGCTTTCTATCCCACGAAGAGGATTTGTTACGTATCGCCCTCGATCTTTTCGTGGAAAACCTGGGAGATTACTACAATCAATCGAATTGGACAAACGGATTGGATTCGGGTCATCTCTTCCAATTGTATCTACTGTCCGTTCAACTATATCCTCAACGCGAATCGTTCGACTTTATAAAACACCACGGCACAAAGATTTACCATAAGCGCAGTTTTGAGGAGGCGATTCCCGCGTGCCTTGCAAGCAGAGGTGATAGTGCAGGAATCGAGCAGCTAATGAGAAATACGATTTGCAGGGATCGCCTGAACATGCTCAGCTGTAATCTCGGGGCCGCTCGAAAGAAAGCGGATGAGATGGGTTGGGGAACCCCTGAGTTGAAAGAAGTTTCGAGATGGATACTGACAAAAGATGCTGTTTTCGTGCGCAGCCATGATGATTTATTGGCGGCAGTAATGGTCTCGCTAAGACGTTTTCAGGAATCTCTCGGAAAAGATGGGCGGGCAGTTATTGATTGTTGGGAGAGACAACGCGGGAGCATTACGCACCTCCCATCTAAAGAGGAAGACTTGTCTGTAAGAATCGGTTGGCACCTTAAATCGGATTTGAAAAACATCATCGTCACACGTGAGTCTGAAATCAGGGTGGGTTACAAGAATAACCGAACGGACATCGAAATTCAGGCAATAAGTAGTGGTCGAGTACTGACGGTAATCGTGGAGCACAAGCGCGCGCACTATGATAAAGTGACCACGGGATTGGAGAGTCAGTTAATTGACCGCTACATGGTATCTGCCTCCTGTGATTACGGCATATACCTTGTCAGTTGGTTTGACGGCTTTGAACGGGCAGAGACGCCTATTAAGAACTGCATGGGTGTTGCGTCAGCAAATGAAGCGTTTGAGAAACTCTCGGCAGAGGCTGCGATTTGTTCAAGTAAAAGTGGGAAGACAATCGGTGTTTTTGTATTGGACTGCGTTAAGGATGCAAACATGCCGGATTTCTCACAGTGACTTTGGTTCTGACCGACGTGATCAAGCGTCTGACGTACGACGCCCTGGCTGTCCAAACAGCCGAGTTGATTCCGACCCGCATCGCCGCAACCCTGAGCGATAAAGGGCAGATGTCGCTCCTTGCCTAGCAGACCCTACGATTCTCCGGAAGAGGAGTCGCTTTTAGGACGCTTGCACTGCAGTAACGCTCTCTTAGGATTGATATTCTATCATTACGCGAAATCGCGATTCGCACCTTATGCCCTGAGTCCCGTTTCCGGGACTCAGGCTACTAGGCAAAATCTGTCCAATGTCTGCTTGGGCTCAAGACGGAGCCCTTGGAGCAGACTGGAATCTCTGAACTGCTTTGTCTCATCGCGGCCAGGAGTGACCACCTAACAAACAACACAAGAAAGACAAACACCATGACTAGAAAAACAATTGAGTTCGCACCAACACCCGGAATCAACCAACAGAAAGCCCTCGGGGATCGTTCAGGTCATCCGATTTTTGAGGACCTGATCTTCAAGGATGAATTGAAAAACCGGAAGCTGAAGCCGGAATCAGGTTCTAACTGGATCAGAATCATGCCCGCGCTGATGGGATCGAATAACTGGATGCTGAATATTTCGGCCATTGGCATGAAGCATGCGCGCTTCGCGCACCCACGGACTCTGCAAAAGGGTGGTAAATGCGTATTTGATCGCGCCTACCGCTGGTTTGCTGAAAACTCGCCTGAGAAATTGTACAACCGTAAAAACCCCACAGGTCATCGACTGCTTTGTTCATCCCTCTGCACCTTTTGGTGCCTATTGGAAACCAAGGCAGGCAAAGTTGAGGCGCGGTTGTTCCTCGGTTCCTCTAATGACGGGGTGAAAGGCGGATCGCCAGGACTTGGCTTCCGCATCGAGCAACTCCCTCACGAACGCGACGAAGATGGCAATCTTGTTTCAGATCCGACACATCCGAATCACGGGCCTCTGGTTTGCATCGAGAAATATCAAACGCAGGGCACGAGATGCCCCAACTTTGTGCTCCGTGCAGGACGACAACCCGCACCGATTCAGAGTTATCTGGACCGGATGGATGACTTGGAACTCGATGTGCTTTGCCCGATCGAACAGACGATTCGCGAGATTGGGGAAGAGGAACAATGGCAACACCTCGCCCGGGTCGTGGGTGCGGATACCGCGACCGCAATCCGGTCCAGCGATTCCTGAACCCTAATATAAACACTGGAGGGCGGTGCGCCATCGCAGCGTCGCCCTCCTCAGTTCCTACAAATCGACCTATAATTAGGCAAAAACACACAGACAAGAAATCCATCTTACACCTCAGTTAAAAATACCTATTTGACCGCCTTTGTGCGATTGAAAAATGCATCTTAGCAATTGATAGACCAGCGCTTTGAGGCTTCGACCAAGAGTGCTTCTACAAAACCATTGCGGCGGACACTGATTCCGCCGACATCACCCATTCTCCCCAAGACTTTTACATGACACCCGACGAAATATCTGACACCGAACCATTTATCCTGCCGCACCAGTATGAGGCTTATAAGCGATTATCGGCCATAGCCCGCGCCTGCATCTATAGCAATTTCGCTAACCTACCGATCCGAATCCGTCCTGCGGTTTTCGTTACCGGGCCCTCGGGATCTGGCAAAACCCACATTGTTCGAGCCCTAGCAGAATCAATGAATTTGGCTTACTTTTCCATCTCAATTTCTGAGTGGATATTGATAGGAAGTTCTAACAGAGGAGCGGTTAGCACGTGGCCAGCCATCTGTCAATTTCTCTCCCGGTCGGCGCGTAGCGAGGGCTGCATCATTTTTGCGGACGAGTTGGACAAAATTCGAAATGGAGGCGAATACTCCCGGTTTCTTCTAACAGAACTCTACACGCTCCTCGACTTTCGAGTCCCTGAAAACCTGCGCGATGGGGATGGTGATCCGATTCGCGAAACAACCATCCGTGATGCCGAGGTGATGTTGCGTGAGAAGACCCTGGTTATCGGAGCTGGTGCCTTCCAGGAAATCTGGACCGCAACTGCCCCCCCGATCGGATTTGGAACGAGCGTCGTTCAGCCACCCGAACCTCCAAGCCACAACAAGTTGGCACAATACGTCCCAAGAGAACTAATCGCCCGCTTTTCCAGCCGATTGATCGTCCTTCAACCCCTTACCGAAACGGGCTACCACGACATCCTCGCGACCATCCTTCCCCGGTTGCCCGACCACTGGCGTTCCAAATTCGAGCAACTCGCACTCTGCCGAATCCCGGATGCCGCTCGGCAGCAGCAAGGAACCCGTTTTTTTGAGGAACTCCTCCTGGATGTGGTGGTCTCCGAGCGGATGGAGGTTTCGGCCCCTCTTGTCACCGCCGGCGTCGAACCTTCCGATCATGAAACTTTGCCCGATCCCGGGATCTTTTAGTGACTCCGGGGCTGCCGCCCCTGAGCCTCGCCGAGCGGTCGGCCGCTCGACCCCGTTCCATTTCTCCACCAAACCCCCGCTGGGGGCTTCGCCTTTCCCGTTTCCCCGGAAAGCGGGGGAATCGTGCTTTTGACGGCTCTTTCGACAGATTTGTTGCATGCTTGAGGAATCGAACACTAGGGCGAGGAGGCCAAACGATTGATGTTTTATGGCTTATGCCGATTTCCAATTGTGACCCGTCCCCTGTGAGCGGGGGAGGCAGTAGTGGGATTGGATTCATGTTCTCGATCGCCCTTCGGTGGTTAATTTTCTCCGAAATCCGATTTTTAAGTTCGCATCAGGCGGTCTTAATGATTGAATCAATGCGTCTTGATTATTCTGATATTTTGAAAGC
>Ga0118677_10005653_pt1 | contig 21729 bp, 13 predicted proteins | sample AliMusrvi5mmetaG_FD_86154 | JGI IMG/M metagenome (GOLD analysis project Ga0118677, IMG submission 86154)
GCGCGAGCTCGTCGGTGACCTGCGTGCCGCCGCTGATGAGCAGGACCTTGTCGCGCACGCCCTTCTCCACGGCCAGGTCGGCGAGCTTCTCCATGGCGTTCCGGTGCATGTCGCCGTGCGTGATGATGGTCGAGATGAGGACGACCTGGGCGGCATGCTCGATGGCGGCGTCCAGCACCTTGTCCACGGGCACCGACGTGCCGAGGTGCTCGCAGGCGAAGCCCCACTTCTCGAGGCCGCCGTGCTTGATGTCGATGATCTCGCGCATGCCCACGGAGTGCTCGTCCTCGCCCACCGTAGCGGCGACGCACTTGATGCCCTTCTCGGTGACGAAGGCCTTGATCTCCGCGTCGCTCATCACCTCGGGCTCGGGCGGGATCACGAGATCGGCCGGGTCGACGACCACGTCCAGCCGGCCCTTGAGCTCGATCAGCGAGCCCTCGGCCGGGTGCATGACCTGCTTGTTGATGACCTCGCAGTCCCGCAGGTTCATGGCCTTGCCGAACTCGAGCGCCGCGGCCTCCGCGACGCGCGGCGCGGCCGGCAGGAACATCGTCACGACCACCCAGCCGTCGGCGGCCCACTCCACCTCGGGCTTCACGAGCCCCTTGGCGCGGAGCTCGGCCGTCTGCGCGAGGCGCGTGTTGACGTTGTCCTCGGGGTCGAGTTCGTCGATGAACGGCACCTTGTCGGCGTCGCACAACGTGCAGCCGCCGATGAGGTCGCAGGCCTTGCCGGCGCGGGCGGCTGAGCCGCCGGCCGCCTCCGGCAGGTGATTTTCGCCGAAGTGGTGACACACCGGCGCCATGTAGTCGGCGGCGCGAGGCACGATAGTGCCGACCGCGACGCCGCCTTCGGCCTTGCGGGCGATGCCGTCGTCGTTGGTCTCGGGGTACTCGCCGGAGTCGACGAAGTACGCCTCCTCGACGGCGGCGAAGTAGCCGCCCTCCGCGAGCATCGCCTCGAGGAACAGCACGGCGCGCTCCTTGAGTTCGCGCACGCGCGCCTTGAGCTCGGGCGCCTCGCGGTCGATCTTGACCATCTCGCGCATGCCGTCCATGCCCACGAGACTCTGCTTGGCGGTGTTGACGGCGGCGACGTTGTTGTAGTGCCAGGGCACGTTGCGGCCCTCGTCGGGCGTGATCGTGCTCTGGATGTCGGCGCTGGTGAGCCGGCTGATCATCAGGTTCATGACGTGGCTCACCGTGGCGTCGCGGCTGTCGCTCTCCATGTAGCGCGTGTTCTGCTGGGCGCGCATCTTGTACTCGCCGAAGAGGTCGCGCAGGGCGACCGCGTAGGGCAGGTCCATGCGCATGCAGGGCGCCGGCGCCGCATCCGGCGGCACCGTGCTCAGGCAGATGTCCTCCTTGGGCATGCCCACGCTCACCGAATACGCGCAATTGATCGCGTGCTGCACGAGCAGCTCCGGCATGACCTTCCACGCCTCGACGGCGGTGGCGTTGGCGTTGTGGGCGCCGTCGATCTGCGCCATGCGGACGGCGGCCATCACGTGCTTGGCCACCGCCGCGTCCACGAAGCTGCGGTGCATGTTGATGTTGCGGTAGAGGACGTTGTACTGCGGGTCCTGGTGGGCCCCGTTGACGCCCTCCTCGGCGAACATCACGGCCATCTCGGGGCCGGCGACTCCACTCACGTAGGAGTGGAAGTTGATGGGCCGGCCCACCTCGTCCTCGATCAGGTCGAGCGCCTTGCGCGTGGCACGCACCTGCTTGCGCGTGACGGCGATGCCGCCGACGCCCTCGGGCGTGCCCTCGAGGAGGCCGTCCATGTGGCTCTGCCCGGCGGTGCGGATGACCATCATGTGGTCGGCCCCGTGCCACGCCGCCATGCGCATACGGCGGATGTCGTCCTCGAAGCGCCCGGAGGCGATCTCGGTGGTCACCACGCAGTCGGGCTGCGGGTCGATGAAGTCGAAGTAGTGGGCCGCCGGCAGCGGGACGCTGTTGGTGAGACCCTTCGACGTCTCCTTGTAGCGGAACTTGAAGAGCTTCTGGTCGGGCACGGGCTCGCGCCAGTGCCACCCGTGCCGGCGCGGCCGGTACAGCTCGAGGTCCTCGAGCAGCGCCGGGATGTCGATCTTCTCTTCGGGGTCGAGCGGCGCGCCGTCACCCGGGCGCACCGGCGCGGCGTGAGAGTCGTCCGCGCTCATGCCGCCCCTCCCCACTTGGCGGCGACGGCGTCCCAGCCCTCGCCGGCGGCGAGCCGGCGAGCCGCTTCGACGACCGGCACGTCCCACTCGCCGGCACACCACCAGACGATGTGGCCGGCGCCGTGACCGAGCAGGCCACGCTTCTCGCACTCGCCGGCCACGGCCATGCAGGTCGGCGAGTCGACGCCCATGCGCATCAGCACCGAGCGCTCGATGCTCGGCGAGGTGTGCGTGCGCGCCAGCTCGACCAACGGGTCGACGACCTGCTGGGCGAGCTCCCAGAAACGCGCCTCGAGTTCCTCGTCACTGAGCTCGGCGAGGTGCCCGCGGACCTGGAGATACGTGTCCTCGCGGGACATCTCACGCCTCCTTGAGCTCGGCGATGATCGCCTCGACGGCGGCCGCGTCCGAGTTCGTGTCGGCCGCCAGGAAGGCGATGTCGGCGGCCGTCGGCACGTAGCCGTCCGGCGCCTGCTTGAGCGCGTTGCGCACGTAGCTCTTGCGCATGCGCGCGACGTCGAAGTCCTTGGCCTGGATCTGCTCGGGGCGCTCCGGGATGACGATGACCTTGCCGGGAGCGTTCTCGGTGGGGTCGCCACTGCGCACCTCGACGCCCATCTCCTTGGCGAAGTTGAGCTGCGCCCAGTGGTGCTTGCCGGCGCCGGTGTACTCGGTCTCCTGCACGACGACGGTGGCGTCGCGAGGCAGGTCGCGGGCCAGGCTGACGGCGACGGTCATGGCGGTGTTGCCCGCCGGGCCGCGCTCGAGACCCTCTATCTTGCTCATCGCCTCGGTGATGTAGAACACCTCACCTTGGGTCACCGTCAGGTAGCGGTCGATGTACCGCAGCGAGCGCGCCGCGTTGCGCGGCACGTCGGCGCGGTCCGGCCAGGTGGCGAACGGCACGCCGAAGCCGGTGTGACCGGTGGTGAAGCTCTTGCGGTTGAAGTCGTCGTCGCTGGCCATGTGCAGGCCGCTCAGATCGACCGACGCGCTGATGATCTGCGTGTCGGTGGCGCCGGCGCGCTTGAGGCCGCGGGCGGTGCCCGTGGTGTTGCCGCCGCCGGCGTGGGTGATCACGCAGTGCGTCGGCGGCGCCCCGGTGAGGGCCGTCATCTCCTCCGCGATCTCGAGGCCGAGCGTCTCGATGCCGCTCACGCCGAACGAGCTGTACAGCGAGGCCGCGAAGTACCCGGTCTGGTCGAGCAGTTCCACCATGTGGAAGAAGAGCTCCGGGCCGACGGTCATCTGGATGACCTCCGCCCCGAAGGCCTCGCAGATGCGGCTCTTCTCGACGATCTCCGGCTGGCCGATGTGACGGCTGTCGAAGGTCTCCTGGCAGATGATGCACTTGAGGCCGTAGCGCGCCGCCTGGCTGCTGACGGCGGCGCCGTAGTTGCCCGACGTGGCGGCGATGACGCCCTCGTAGCCCTTCTCCTTGGCGACGTGGATACTCACGCTGGCGCGGCGGTCCTTGAAGGCGCCGGCCATGTTGGCGGCCTCGTCCTTGACGAAGATGCGGGCGCCCTTGCCCGGTGCGCTCATCGACCTGACCACGTCGGTCAGGTTCTTGAGCTCGAGCAGCGGCGTATGACCCACGCCGGCCCTCGTCTGAATGCCGACGATGTCGTCGAGGCTGTAGCCGTGGGCGCTCATCATGCCCTCGTAGTCGAAGGCGATCGGGCTCTGCTCGAACACGCTGTAGTCCATGCCGAGCGCCTTGAGCATGATCTCGCCGCGGCGTGCCATGATGGCGTCGAACTTGGTGGCCATCAGCGCTCACCGCCTTGGGCGTTCGCGCCGCCGCCGGCATCGGCAGGCTGCGCGGCGTGGTAGTCGGCGAGCCGCGCCCGCAGGTCCACGCCCACGTGCACGAGCTCCGGGATCGGCTTGCCGAACGTGTGGAAGTAGCCCGGGTTGATGGCCGACATCGTGCCTTCGACCAGTCGGCCGGTCATGGTCTCGACGGTCATGGGTCCGCCCACAACGCCTGCGGCCTGGGCGAACCCCTTGATCCACATGCGCAGCGGCTTCTCCGCCGTCTCCGGCGGGAGGTTCTTGGACCGGTCGGCCGGTTCGAGGAGCACGCGCTCCACCTCGACCCAGTCACCGGCGTTGCAGCGTGTCTCTTCTGTCAACGCGGTCACCCCTTTCGGGTGTTCGGGGACGCGCGAGCCGGCCGGCCCGCGCGTCCCGTCAGGTCGGGGTCAGACGGTCGGGGTCCAGAAGCGCGGCAGCGGCATGTCGACCACGGTCAGCATGCCGGGCTTCGCATCCGTCATCAGCGGGATGTAGTTGCCGGTGCTGGCGTAGGTGCCCTTGCCGCCCGGGATCTCGGGGGAGTTGACCATGTTCACGTTGGGGTCGCCGACGATCTTGATGTAGTCGCCGGTGCCCTGGTTGGCCATCTCGGGGTGGATCTGCTGCGGGTGGATGAGGTGGATCTTGAGCTCGCCGTTGACGTAGCCCTTGCCGACCTGCTTGCAGCCGGCGACCCAGCCCGCGGGCACGTGCACGTGCGGCGTGGAGCGCTCGACCTCGGTGACGATCGGCTCGCGCGTCTCGACGATCTCGTCGATCTTCCAGTTCAGCGCCTTGGCGATGAGCTCGATGGACTCGGGGAAGCCGATGTGGCCCACGATGCTGCCGTCGGCAACGCCCTTCTCGAACTGCTCGACGGTGGTACCGACGCCCTGACCGATCATGACGGTGGGGCCGAACGGCGAGAGGTCGTTGACGCGGGAGGCCTCGATCGAGTCGACGCGCAGGCAGATGGAGCTCCACATGACGATGAGCGCGTCGAGGACGAAGCCGGGGTTGATGCCGGTGCCGAGGATGCTGACGCCGTTCTCCTTGGCGACGCGGTCGAACATGTCCGCGCGCTCGGGGTCGCTCGCCCACGGGTAGGACAGCTTTTCGGCGATGCAGACCACGTTGCAGCCGGCCTTGAGCGCCGGGAGGACCTGCGGCTCGATCTCGTCGAGGTTGGACTGGGTGTTGATGCAGACGACGTCCGGCTTCTTGGCCAGCACGGCCTCGAAGTCGGTGGTCATCTTGACGTCGCACGGGCGGCCGAGCAGCTCGCCGACGGTCTTCCCTTCCTTGGCCGGGTTGGTGACGATGACGCCGACGAGGTCGATGTCCTTCGGGCGGTCGAGGATGAAGCCCAACAGGCCCTGGCCCATCATGCCGGTGCCCCACTCAGCTACCTTGATCATTCCTGCTCCTCTGCGTTGCCGGGCGCGTCTGGGGCGCCCCGAGTTTCACTGGTGCATACGGAATATGCAGGCGGTGGCGCGGCTCTACCATGCTGCGGGCGGTGGGTCACAAGGATGCGACGACCGCGTGAAGCCGTGGTGAGCGCTCGCCGTCTGCGAGCGTGCGGATGGCTGCGCTACGCGTCAGAGGACGCGCGCGGGCGATCAGATGAGGCGCGCTGGGGGAGGCTGGTCGACCGTGTCATGCGCGAGGATGGAGAGTTCCTTGCCCATCGTCGCTCCTTGGTCGAGGTGCGCCGGTCGGCGAGCGCCTACCGGCGTGCCTCATGTTATGTGGGCGCCGCGAGGCGGTCAATCGTTCGCGCCGCCGTCGGTCCCGGCCGATCCGCCGGCGCCGCTCGGGCTCCGCGTGCCCGGCCGCCTCGCATGCGGCACGCCGCGGAGGCGGACTGCGGCCTGCGAAGAGCGGCCTGCGAGCAGCCCGGCGACCGTGACGACAAGGCCCGGCGTGGACATTGGCGACGCATGCTCGAGCAGCGGGTCTTGATACAGTTGCGCCCAGCCGATTTCGAGGAGACGCCCGATGGTCGAGCAGCAGCACATTCCCGGTTCTCTGGTGCTTCAAGAGAAGCGCAAGCTCCGCAAGGTACTGAAGCGCACCGACCTTGTGCTGTTCACGGCGGCGGCCATCGTGAGCTTCGACCTCATCGCTTACGCGGCTTCGGCGGGCGGCCAGGTCATCATCTGGTTCCTGGCCTCGGCCGTGTTCTTCCTCATCCCGTACGCCCTCATCACCGCCGAACTGGGCTCGACCTTCCCGCTCGAGGGCGGCCCCTACGAATGGGCCAAGATGTCGTTCGGCAGGCTGCCCGCGGCGATCACTGCGGTGTTGTACTGGATCTCCAACCCCATCTGGATCGGCGGCACCCTGACGGCCACGGCCATCGCCGTGCTGGAGGGCTTCGTGTTCCACCGCTCGCTGGGCACCGCGTGGAGCATCGCCTTCGGGCTCGTCTTCGTGTGGCTCAACGTGGCGGTCGCCATGGTCGCGCTGCGCTGGGGCAAACTGGTGCCCAACCTGGGCACCGTCCTCAAGGTCTTCATCGCCGCGGTGTTCGTGGTCCTCGTGGTCGCCTACCTTCTGCAGAGCGGGCACAGCGTGCAGCTGACGCTCGGAAGCATGAAGCCCAGCATCTCGGGCTTCCTCGTCGTGATCGGCGTGCTTACCTACCTCTGGGGCGGCTTCGAGATCACCAGCAACGCCTCCGAGGAGATCATCGACCCACAGCGTGACGTGCCCAAGATGATCGCCGCGGCCGGCGGGCTGAGCGTGGTGCTGTACGGCGTCGTGATCCTCGGCACGCTTCTGGTGACCCCCCAGGACGAGCTCACCAACGTGGCCAGCTTCACCGGCGCCTTCACGCGCGTCGTGACCGTGATGGGCAGCATCCACGGATGGGTGGCCGGCGTGATCGCCGTGCTGATCTTCCTGACGCTGTTCTCGAGCGGCGCCGCCTGGCTCGAGGGCTCCGACCGCGCCCAGGCCGTCGCCGCCCTCGACGGCGCGGCGCCGGCCTGGATGGGGCACTTCACGAGCTTCGGCACGCCGCTCGCCGTCAACATCAGCTCCGGCGTGGTGTCGTCGGTATTCGTGGTGGTGGGCTTCCTGTTCGCCCAGGGCGACCTGGCCAACTTCTTCGCCGTGATGATCGCGCTGGCGGCGTCCACCGGCACGCTCGCGTTCTTCTTCGTCTTTCCGGCGCTCGTGATCCTGCGCCGCAAGTACCCCGACGTTCCGCGGCCGTTTCGCGTGCCCGGCGGCGCCGCGGGGCCGTGGATCTGCGTCATCGTCACCGAGATCATGGTGGTGCTCACCGGCATCACCCTGCTCTGGCCGGGGCTCATCGACGGGCTCCTCGGCCAGAGCTACAGCATCGAGGACTCGTGGGGCGTATCGCGGGCGTTCTTCGAGGCCGTCACGCTGGGGTCGTTCGCGGTGCTGATCCTGATCGGCGTCGTCTTCTGGTGGATCGGTTCGCGCAACCGCGCACAGGGCCTGACGGGAGGGGCGGAGACGGTCGTGGCCGGCGCCGACGGGCTCGAAGCGCCGGAGGCACGCCAGTCGTCGTGAGGCCCGCTCCGGCGCTGAGGAGCCGGCCGCGCAGGCCGCGAGCCGCGGCCGGAGCCAGCCTCGTCGGGACCGGCGGGGTGGCCAGACCTTGCCCGCCCCCCCGGCGATGACGGGGAACCCGTCCGCGGCCGCCGCCGCCCAGTGAAGCGCGGGCTCGTCTGCGGCCTGGCCCCGGCCGCGCAGCGCCACGACAGCGGCCAACGGAGCGGCCGTGGCACCCGTTGGCCCAAGCACGACGGGCTTCAGGACGCCTGACCGACCAGCTGCCGCGCGCTCGAGCGCACGTGCGCATGACGGACTTCAGCGCGGGCCGGTCGCGCCAGGGTCCGCGGTCGTCTTCGTCCCGCGTCAGGCGCCTCAGTACGGAGTGCCCAGCTCGTCGGGGCGGATGGCGCGACCGGCGCCGACCGCGGCGTCGACCTCGCGGGCCACGGACGCGCGCAGGGCATCGTCGACGGCCACCGTGACGGCAAGGCCGGCGGCCCGGGCGGCGACGAAGACGACCTCGCGCACGACGCCGCCGGTAGCGCGCTCGACGGCGACCGCATAGGCGGCGCCCTGGGGCGCGTAGCGCTCGCGCAGCGTCGCCTCGTCCGCAGCGCGATCGGTCTTGTAGTCGACGACGACCCACTCCCCGCCGTCGCGGTAGAGCAGGTCGACGGCGCCATTGACGATCGCGTCGCCGACCATGGCGCCGATGGGCAGTTCGCGGTGGACGGCATCGGGGTCGGCGGCGAGCGCCGCCGCGGCGGCGCGGACCGGCGGGGACCGCCAGCAGGCGCGCGCGAGCTCGGCGGCTTCGGCCGCGAGATCCGGCCGGCCGACGTCGGCCGTGACGGCCGCGGCGACCCGCTCGATCGACGCCTCGTCGCGCAGGTCGCACAGCTCCATCACGGCGTGCACGGCCGAGCCCAGCGCCAGCGCCTTGGCTCGGCCGGCAGGTGCGCCGGGACCGCCGCTGCGCACCTCTTCATCGACGTGCTCGAGACCGCTCGGGCTGGTCGCGCGTGCCGGCTTGCTCGCCTCGGCGAGCAGGATCGCGCGTGCGGCGTTCCAGTCGCCGCGCGCCGCGATCATCGCCGCGGCATCCGGCGCCGCCGCGCGCTCGGCCCTCACCTCTGGTTCGCGCGGGGGCAGGATGAGCATGCCGCCCTCTTCGGCCTCCTCGGTCGGCGCGACCGGCGGCAGATCCGGCAGCGACTCGGCCGCCGGCCCCAGCAGCGCGCTGGTCGGGTCGCCGTCCTTCTTGATCAGCCTGCCGAAGCAGGAGAGCACGAGGCGATCCCGCGCCCTGGTCGTCGCCACGTACAGCAGACGCCGCGACTCGCTCGCCGACATCTCCTTCTCGCGCGCGTTGAGCAGCGTGTACGCCCGCGGCTCGAGGTCGCGCGCCACCGCTCCGGGCAGCTCCGCCTTGAGCTTGATCGCGAGTCGGCGCGCGGAGCGGTCCACGATCGGCTCCCCCCCGCCGGCGCCGCCCGCCAGCGCGCCGCCGACCAGCACGACGATGGGGTACTCGAGCCCCTTGGCCTTGTGGATCGTGAGGATGTGGACGACGTCGCCCTCGTCGTCGACCCGGGACTCCTGCTCGCCGGCGGCGTCGCCGGCCTCGGCGGCCCAGGCGAGGAACGAGCCCAGGCCGCCCCCGCCGGCGCCGGAGAACGCACGCGCTCGCTCCACGAGCTTCTCGAGGTTTGCGATGGCCTGCCCCGCGCCCTCCCCGGTCGAGGCGAGGAACTCCGTGGCATGTGCGAGGCGCACGAGCTCGGCGGCGAGCTCGTAGGGCTCGCGCTCGGCGCGGCGCTCGTGCAGGCCCCGCAGCGTCTCGAGCGCGGTGACGATGCCGTCGTGGCCCGCCGGCTGGCGTTCCGCGGCGAAGAGGTCGAAGCGGCCGCCGTCCGCCCAGAAGAGGAAGAGGTCGTCGTCGCTGAAGCCGAAGACGGACGAGTGCAGCGCGCCGTAGAGGGCGGGCCCGTCGCTGGGATCGTCCGCGGCGCGCAGGCAGAGCAGCGCGTCGGCGACCTCGCGCCGCTCGAAGTAGCTCTTGCCGCCCTCGACCCGGTAGGGCACGCCCGCCTCGCGCAGCGCCTGTTCGTAGGTCTCGAGGCTTGTGGTGGTGCGGAAGAGGAGCGCCACGTCGCCCCAGCGCGGGTCGCGCAGCGGCTCGGCGGCGGCGTCTTCGCACCCGGCGGCGCTCGTGACTTCGGCGCCCTGCCGTGCACTCGCCGAGCCGGCCACGGCGGGATCGCGATCCTGCACCCGCCAGCGCGCCGCGTCGGGCCCGTGCATCTCGACGAGGAGCGCACCGATGGCGCGGGCCTCGTCGCGGCGCGCGGCGTCGCTCTCCCCCGCCGCGCTGCCGTACTCGCGCCCGAGGAGCACGGCGATGCGCGCGCCCTCTGAGTCTGGCCGGTACGGCTCGACCCATTCGTACCCAGGCTGGCGGCCCTCCTCCTGATCGTCGTCGAACACGCCGGCGAACACGTTGTTGACCCAGGCGACGACCGGCGGCGTGGTGCGGAAGTTCTGGCGGATGGCGAGGACCTCGCCCGCGCCGGCCGGCTGGCCCGTCACCGCCCGCTTCACTTGGTCGTAGAGCGAGATGTCGGCGCGGCGAAAGCGGTAGATCGACTGCTTGGGGTCGCCGACCACGAAAAGCTTGCCGGGCTCCAGCACGACGTCGCGCCAGTCGGCGGCGACGGGCTCACGCTCGCAGAGGAAGAAGGCGATCTCGGCCTGCAGCGGGTCGGTGTCCTGGAACTCGTCCACGAGGATGTAGCGGAAGCGGGCCTGCAGCGCCGCGCGGGCCGCGCGATCGTCAGGACCGCCCACGAGGAGGTCGCGCAGGCAGCCGAGGAGGTCGGTGAAGTCGAGGCGGCCGAGCGCCAGTTGCGCCGCCCCGGCCCAGCGCGCGAAGGAGTCGGCCACGGAGACGGCCAGGCCGGTGACGAACTCTGCGTAGAGGTCCCGGGCCGCGAGAATGCCGGCGACCAGCGCCTTGTAGCGGAGTTGCAGTTCCTCCTTGCCGCCGAGGGCGGCGTCCCAGCCCTTCAGGGCGCCGCCGGGGGCGGTCTTGTTGCTCTTGGCCGGCAGGGCGTACAAACCCGCCGCAAGCAGGTCGACGTCGGCCGGCGGTTCGGCGACGAGCCGCCCGACGGCCACGACGAGGTCCATGGCGGCGGCGAAGCCCTTGTCCGAGTGGTCGGTGCAGGCGGCGGCGCAGTACTCGCGCACACGCCTGAGCGGCTCGTCCAGCGCGGCCAGCGCCGCGCCCAGCTCCGGCTCCTGCGCAGGCTCCGGCGCCGGGTCGAGGTCGTAGCGCTCGCCAAACACGCCGCTGGCGCCGATGGCGAGCTCCTGGACCTTGTCCAGCCGCACGCCGGCGCGCAGGAGGCGGGAGAGGCGGCGCGCCACGAGCCCGGTGCCCGCCGCGCCCGAGGCGACTTCGGCGCCGGAGGTCGCCTCCACGTCTGTCCCAGCCAGCGTGGCCAGCCACTCCTCCCAGAGCCGCGTGCGTTCCAGCTCCGAGCCGAGCCCGTCCAGTTGCTCGAACGCCGGGTCGACCCGCGCCTCGACCGGGAACTCGCGCAGCAACCGGCCCGCGAACCCGTGGATGGTGCTGATCGGCGCGTCGTCCAGCGCGTCGAGGGCGCGAACTATGGCATCCTCCTCGGCGCTGTCCGCGGCGGCTGCGGCGGCGCGTGCCTCGAACTCCTCGCGCACGCGCTGGCGGAGCTCCGCCGCGGCCTTCTCGGTGAACGTGATGGCCGCCACCGTGCGCACGTCGCCGGAGCCGCGCTCGGCGTCAAGCACGCACCTCACGTAGCGGTCGACGAGCACGCGGGTCTTGCCGGTGCCGGCGCCCGCCTCGAGCAGGAACGTGGTCCCGAGGTCGGTGGTGACGCGGTCGCGGACGTCGTGGTCGACGACCTTGCGCTCAGGCGTCATCCTCGTCCTCCCGCGGCCGGCCGGCTTGCAGGGCGAGGACATCGCTCAAGGCCGGGTGCCCGCGCTTGCGCGCCCGCGACCACGGCGATGTGCCGCAGGCGTAGCCGACGTCGCAGTACTCGCAGCGGCCCGCGGTCGTGCGCGGGAACATGCCGGCGTCGACCAGGGCCGCGGCGCCGGCCACCAGCCGGGCGAGCCGCGCGGCGGCGTCCGGCTCGTTCTCGGCCAGCGGCAGAGACTCGAACCCGCCCTTGCGCGTGACCAGCCGATAGAGACTGACGATCTCGCCGAGACCGGCGACCTCGGCGTGCCCGGCGTCGCCGGCCTGCCGCACGGCGAGCTGATAGACCGGCAACTGGACGCTGAGACCGGCCTTGAGACGCTCGCGCTCGCTGTTGCCCTTGCCGGTCTTGTAATCGATGACGCGCGCGCCCGACGCGGTGATATCGACGCGGTCGACGCGGCCGGCGAAGCGGACGCGGCGCCCGCCGGGCAGCTCCAGGGCCACCGGCTGCCCGGCGGCCTCGCCGAAGCTCCACTCGGCTTGGAGCGGGCGCCCGTCGCCGGCGAAGACGGGGTCGCGACGCACGGTCTCGAGGAGGTCTTCGCGCAGCATCTCGCGCGTTACGCTCCAGGCGAGAGGCGCGCCGGTGACGCCGAGCGCCTCCGCCCGGGCGCAACCGGTACGCCACGCCGAGTCGACCGCGGCTTGGGCGGCGGCGACGTCCGGTCCGCTCCCCGTCTCGGGCCACGCGGCGACGAGCTCACCGAAAGCGCTCTGAAGGATGCGGTGCGCGAGCGTGCCGAACTCGCGCGGCTCCATCTCGAGGCTCTCGCCCGGCTCGTCCGGCGCCTCGAGCCCGAGGACGTCGCGCAGCAGGAACGCGAACGGGCAACTGACGTAGCGCTCGAGGCGCGTGGGATGCATCTCGGAATCGAACGGGTGCCGCGCCGTCAGCGCGGCGCGGGCGGCGGCGCCGAGCAACCCGTCCCGCGCCCCGGGCTCGGGATCGCGCGCCGCGAGCCACATGTCGGTGCGGCGGCACGCGGCGGCTTCGTCGGCGAGGACCGCCGCAAGATACACCTGGGCGCCGGCGCGGCCGCCGGAGCCGGACAGAGCGAGCAGCGCGGCCGTGTCCCGTTCGGCCGCGTCGACCCACGCCGCGCGCCGGTCCTCGGCGTACTCGACGGTGCCTCCCACGTGGCGCCACACCGGCGCCAGCGGCACGCCGCTGAGAAAGTCGTCCAGCCCGACGGGACTGCCGGCGGCGAGCGAGGCCAGGCGCATGAGCACTCGGGACGGGAGGCGCGGCCGCCCGCTGGCGGCGTCGGTGCGCGGCGCGATCAGGGTGAGCTTCTCGCGCGCCGCCTCGCAGCTGAACGCGAACAGGAGCAGCGACTCCGCGGAGCGCTCCTCGGCCAGAGGGAGCCGCGCGCCCGTGTGATCTCGGAGGCGCATCCTGGCGCCGTCCCCGAACAGTGGGTCTGGGCGCCCGCGCGCCGGGAACCCCCCGTCCGCCAGGCCCGTGAAGACGACCGTGTGGAAGCTGAGGCCGCGCATCTCCAGCGGCGTGAGCACCGCCACGCCGTGGCGACCGGCGCGGCCCGCCTGTACCGTGCCGCCGGCCACCTGCTCGCGCAAAGCCGCCGCCATCGTGAGGGCGTCGACCTCCTCGTGGAGGACGTCGAGCATGCCCAGACGAGTGGCGGCGTCTCGCGCCGCCGCCGCGACCTCCGCAGCGAAGACGGCGTCGAGCGCTCCCCCGAGCGCCCGCGCCCACTCCGCCCAGCGGGCGCGCGCCGGCAGAGCGCCGCAGGCGCGCGCCAGCGCGGCGACCGCCGTCTCCAGGCTGCGCGCGGCCGCCAGATCGCGCCGCAGGAGATCGAGCCGTTCGGCGTCGTCGTCTCCCTCGGCCTGGCGAGCCTCTTCGCCGGCCGCCACCGCCTCCGTGATCGCGCGTTCGCGGCCGCGGCGCCGGCGAGCGGTGCGCTCGACCCATTGCCCGAGGCCCGCCACCACGCCCGCCCGGCGCGCCTCGTCGAGCCACCGCGCGGCCTCACCCGCCGGGACCTCCCACAGCAATGGAGCAGTGCCGAGAAGCTCGAGGACGGCGCGGCGCGCGAACGGCGGTCCCGCCGGCGGCGCCAGACACTCGGCGAGGCGCGCGAGCACGCGCGGCCCGGGCGAGCGGTCCGGCAGGCGGCACGCCACGGGCAGGCCGGCGGCGACGAGGGCCGCGCCGATGCGCTCGGCGTCCTCCCGGTGCGGCACGACCACGGCGCACTCCCACGACCCGGCCCCTGCGCTCACGGACGCCACGATCGCGCGCACCGCCTCGCGCCCTTCAGCGCGTTCGTCCGGCACGGAGACGACCGCGAGGCTCCCGTCGCCCCCGAGCGGCGCCAGCGCCGCGGCGCCGGGTCCCTGCGAGCGCCAGACGGCGGAGAGGCGATCGACGTCTTTGACGGCCACCGGCGACGCCAGCGTCGAGAGTCGGCCGCCAGCGGCGAGTCCCAGCCCGAGCACGCCCGACGCCTCCTCGCTCGCAGGCGTGACCTCAGCCTCATCGCCCGGGAGCGTGACCGCGGCCTTGTCGCTCGCCGGCGTGGCCGCGGCCTGGCCGCCGCGCGGCGCCGGCACGAATGCGTCCGCGCCGGCGTCCAGCAGCGCGGCCACGAGCTCCCCCTGGGCCGAGTTGAGGTCGTAGATGCCGTAGACGACGACCGGCGGCCCGGCGCCGACGGCCGGCACCCTCGTGCCGGCGTTCTGCGACGGCCGGCCTGCGGCCCCGCGCACCCACCGGGCCGCGTCGCCGTGCACCTGCGCGTCGTCGGCGAGGCCCAGCCTGTCGAGTTCGGTGCAGTAGACGCTGTACAGCGCCTCGAGGTCGGCGGACTTGCCGGCCGCCTGCGGCCCGAGGCCCGCGCGCGCCCACGCCGTGTCTGGCCGGACGAGTGCCTGGCGCAGGTCGGCGAACGTGGCGGCCAGCGCCAGCGGGAAGTGCGGCCGGTCGGCGACGGGGCCGAAATAGGCAAAGCCGCGCCCGGCCTGCTCGGTGACGAGGCGCCGCAGCAGGCGCTCGCGGGCGAGACCCGCGAGCTGCAGCGGCGGCGCCCCGCGCGCCTCAGTGGCCAGCCGGCGCGCGAGCTGGGCCAGCGTGAGCACCGAGACGTTGGCCACGGCGCTAAGCCGGCGCACGAGGAGGTCGCCCACATGCGTGCGCACGGCGGACGAGCCGACCACGACCGTCAGCGGCACCAGCGGCCGCCCCGCCCGCAGCTCGCGGACGCGCTCCACGAGCGCCGCCTCGAGCTCCGGGAAGCGACCGCTCACGAGGATCCCACGCTGCTGTTCGGCCTCTGCTCCCATGCTGGCGGCGAGCGTATCACGGGGTCGTGACGGAGCCGCGGAGGAGGCAGGAACGAGAATGGGGCGCGGCCTCCGCCTGTCGCCGCAGAGGCGCGTGTGGGTCGCCGCGGAGGCGAGGTCCGGCGCGCCGAGGAGGTCCGGGCCAGCGACGCCGGTTGCCGCGCCGACGAGCCGCAGGACATACTCCACGCGGAGCCAGCCCACCACGTGAACGAACTCATGGACATCTCGGAAACCCCGCCCGCCTCCCGCGGCCACCGCCTCGCGGCGTTGCTGCGCCGCCACTGGTGGGTGCTCGCCGCGTGCGCGCTCGCGGTGGCCCTGCGGGCGCCGTTCGTGGCCATCATGCACTCACAGCCGACGAGCGACTCGCTCGTCTACGTCACCGCCGCCCGCTCCCTCGCGGAGGGCCACGGGTACAGCTACAACGGGCACCCGACGGCGTTCTTCCCCATCGGGTGGCCGGCCCTGATCGCCGCGCTGTACCTGGTCTCGCGCAGCTACTCGTTCGCGATGATCCTCTGGGCCGGCGTCGGCCTGTGGGCGGCGACGACGGCGCTCATCTACGTGTCCGGCCTCAAGCTCGGCGGGCGCACGACGGCGATCATCGCCGCATTCATCGTCGCCGCCTACCCCGACTTCATCTTCCCCAGCCTGCGCGCCTTCTCCGAGAACCTCTTCATCCCCCTGTTAGTCGGGGCATGCATCCTGCTGGTGCCACGTGCCGGCGAGCGCCTCGGCGCGCGCCGCGCCGCGCTCGCCGGCCTCGTCCTCGGCCTCGCCATCCTCGTGCGCTCGACGGCCGCGCTCCTGCCGATGGTCCTCGGCCTCTGGCTCCTGCTCCAGTACCGCGACCGACGCGCCGTCATGGTCGCCGCCGCCTTCGTCGCCGTCGCCTACCTCGTGCTCGTCCCGTGGCTCGTGCGCAACGAGGTCGTGATGAAGACGCTGGCGATCTCCACCAACGGCGGCTACACGCTCTGGCTCGGCGACAACCCGCACGCGACGGGCGGCAACGCCGTCACCAAGGAGCACCCGCGCTGGGACCTGCACACGACGGCGCGCGAGGTGCGCGACAACCAGCGCCGCACCCAGCGGGCGCTGGAGTTCATCACGCATCACACCGGTCAGTGGCTCGGCCTGATCCCCGCCAAGGCCTACTACCTGTTCGACTGGAATGCCGGGGCCCTCGAGAGATCGACTGATGCTGCCAACACCGACCCTCAGGCGCGCGTCCGCGAGCGGGTTCTGACGCCGGCGGAGCACACGCTCATCGTGACGGCCCGGCGCTTCTACCCTGCTCTGCGCGTGGTCAACTGGCTGTGGTGGCTGGGAGGCTTCGCGGCCGTCGCCTGGGCGATCCGCCGGCGCCGGCCGGGCGCGACGCTGGTCGCCATCGTCGTCGCGCTGTGGATCGTGCTGCACGTGACGCTGATCCACGGCCAGTTCCGCTACATGCTGAGCGTGCAGCCGCTGATGGCGGCGCCGATGGCGTGGGCGCTGGTCACGTTGTGCGCCGGTGCCTGGGTGCGGGCGCGGCCGGGCGGCGCGAACGCCGGCACGCGGGGCGACGTCGCGGACTGAGCGCGTTCGAGGACCGTGGCCGGAGCGCACGCGGCCGGGGCGACCGGAAGCCCTCGACGGCGCCGGTCAGGTGAAGTCGCGGATGAGGACGGCGTGCTGCGGGAGCGCCGTGAGCAGCGCCTCCCGCTCGCCGAGCTCGAAGTCCTCGGAGGAGAACCCGGGCGTGACGATGCAACTCACCAGCGCCCAGGCGTAGCCGGCCGGCAGGTGCGGGCCGCCCGCGAGGCGGGCGCCCTGCCAGCTGCCGGCCGGCACCAGGGCCTGGGGCAGATGCTCCCCGTCAACGCTCGCTTCGGACTCGCTGAGCACACGTGCGTGCGCCGTCCCGTCCGCGGCGATCGTCACCAGTTCGAGCGGCAGTCCACCTTGAAACACCCACAACTCGTCGCTGGTGAGGCGATGCAGGTGGCTGATCGCCTCGGCAGTCACCAGGAAGAGGATCGCCGTCGAGAGCGGCCGCTCGCCGCGCGGCGTCGCGACGGTCTCACCCGCGCGGTAGGTCTCGCGGAAGAAGCCGCCCTCAGGGTGCGGCTCGAGCCCGAGGCTGGCGGCCAGTTCGCGTGCTCGCGGTCTCATGTGGCAGACATACCCCGCCGGCGAGACCAGTGCACCGGCTTCCCACGCGCGATCACAGGAGTTGAGCACAGAAGGCGTCACCCAACCATTCCTCGTACTGCTGGGGCGTCCATCCCCGGTCGCCCACCAACATGGCGTACACGCTGGGATGATTGAGCGTCCAGAGGATGTCGGCGCCGCGATCGGCGTCGAGGCCAGCCTTCAGCGCGCCGGTCTGGTGCAGCTGCTCCGCGATCGCGCGCTGGTTGTCGTAGAACTCCTTCTCGATCCGCCGCCAGAGGTTTTGGAGCTCGCTGTCACCGGGAGCCGCACCGCGCAGGATCTCAAGCAGCGTGCCTGCGCGCTCCTTCACGACCCGGGAGTTGCGCGCGTTGAGACGCAGCAAGCGCTCGGGATCCGGTTCGTTCACGACCTCCAGGAACCACGGCCGCTCCCCTACCGGCACCGGTTCTTCGTCGCCTCGCAGCAGGAGATGCCAGAGCGCAAGCAGCAGACCCCGCTTCGACGCGAAGACGAGGTAGACGGTCTTCACCGCGACGCCGGACTCCGCCGCGATAGCGGTCATCGACGTCTTCGCGTAGCCGCGTTCCGCAAAGAGCCGAAGCGCCGCGTCGAGGATGGCAGCTCGCGTCGCCGCGGCCTGCGAGCGGCGGCGCGGCGAGTCATATCTCCTCGGTTTCGAGCTCTCCGCCATTTGGGTACTCTCTCAGTATATTGACTATCCGTCAAATGTATCCAATGTTCCGAGACACAGACCGGGAGGATCACCGTGCCGTTCATCATCACCCGCATCAACGTCGGCGACTACGACGCCTGGAAGCAGTCCTTCGACAAAGACGTGCCACGTGCCCGCGAGGCGGCGACAGGCTACCGCCTCTTCCGCAGTCTGCAGGAGCCAGGCGAAGTGTTCGTGCAGGTGGAGTTCGCCTCCGCGGGCGATGCCGTGACGGGAGCCGAACGGTTGCGCTCCTCAGGTGTCCTGGCGCGTTTCTCCGATACAAGCGGACCCACCGTCGTCGAGGAAGTCGAGACAGTCAGGCGGTAGCAGAATGGAGAGGCCCCTCGTCCAGCTGGAACGAGGGGCCTCTCGGTAGCAAGCCGTAAGCCGGATCCTGTCGTGGGTGACCATCCATCTAGGCTGCCCGTTGCCGGACAGCTCATGCGACCGAAACCCGGGAGCCTCGGGCGAGCAACCCTCAAACGCTCCCCTATTTGGTCTTGCACCGGGCGGGGCTTGCCGAGCCGGCCTGTCACCAGACCGCTGGTGAGCTCTTACCTCACCGTTTCACCCTTACCCGCACCCCTCGAAAGGGGCCGCTGGCGGTCTGCTCTCTGTTGCGCTTTCCCTCGGGTTTCCCCGGCTGGCCGTTAACCAGCGCCCTGCTCTGCGGTGTCCGGACTTTCCTCGACGGGGAGCCTCGCGGGCTCCGAAGAGCTTCGCGACGCGACCCCACCGCGGCCACCTGGCTTGCCTCAGGAGTCTACCACCAGGGCAGCGGGGGCAGTCATCGGCGCGGGCGGGCGCAGCGTCACCCGCGCACCGCGGGGTCGAGCTCGGCCGCCGCGGCCTCGTCGAGCAGCCACGTGAGCTGCCCGTGGACCGGCCGCACGCCCTGTGCGGGCACCGCTGCGGGCACCATCAGGCCCTCCATCACCTCGGCGACCATCCCCGCCTTCTTCGCGCCGCTCACCAGGAACCACACGCGGCGCGCGGCGTTGATGACCGGGTACGTCACCGAGATGCGCGGCGAGCCGTCCGGCGCCTGCGTGGCCACGGCGAAGCGCTCCTCGACTGCGAGCGCGTCGCTGTGCGGGAAGAGGCTGGCGGTGTGGCCGTCGCCGCCGAGGCCGAGGAGCACGAGATCGAAGACCGGAAGTTCGCTCGTCGGCCGTTCGAGGGCGGCGAGCGCGCGCAGTTCCTTCTCGTAGGCCAGCGCGGCCTGCGCCGGCGGCTGCTCGCCCAGCACGCGGTGGACGTTGGCGTCGGCGATCGGCACGTGCTTGATGAACGCGTCGCGTGCCATCCCGTAGTTGCTCGCCGGGTCGTCCGGCGGCACGCAGCGCTCGTCGCCCCAATAAAGCTGGACGCGGCGCCAGGGGATCTTCTGGCTGAACTGCTGGCGCGCGATCATGCGGTAGAGGGCGCGCGGCGTCTCGCCGCCGCTGAGCGCCACGGCGAAGCGGCCGCGCGCCGCCGCCGCCTCCTGCGCCGCGAGGGCGAGCAGGTCCGCGGCGCGCAGCGCGAGCGCGTCCGCGTCGGGCAGGATCTCGATGCTCACGTCTCGTCCTCCGTCATGTCGCATCCTCCTTCCAGGGCCGGCGCCAGTAGTGGCCATCCCGCGCGATGAGCGCGTCGGCCGCCTCCGGCCCCCAGCTCCCGGCTTCGTAGATCGGGATGTCGCGCTCGGGCTTGGCCGCCCACGCCTCCAGGACGGGGCCGACGATCCGCCAGGCCTCCTCGGCCTGGTCGCCGCGCGTGAAGAGCGTCATGTCGCCCTCCATCGCGTCGACGAGGACTGTCTCGTAGGCGCTGAAAGGCAGCTCGTGCAGCGTGGTGCCGTAGGAGTAGTCCATCGAGACCGGCTGCAGGGCCACGGCGTGACCGGGCTTCTTGGACTCGATGCTGAGCGAGAAGCCCTCGTCCGGCTGCACGCGCAGGACGAGCACGTTGGGCTGTACCCCGCCGCCGCCGGCCGCCGCGTCGCGGAAGAGCAGCACCGGCGGCCGCTTGAAGTGGATGGCGATCTCGGTGACGCGGCGCGGCAGGCGTTTGCCGGTGCGCAGGTAGAACGGCACGCCCTGCCAGCGCCAGTTGTCGACGAGCAGCTTGAGCGCCGCGTACGTCTCCGTGTGCGAATCGGGCGCCACGCGGTCCTCGGAGCGGTACGCCGGCACGGACTCGCCGTCCAGCACGCCCTGGACGTACTGCGCGCGCACCGCCCAGCCCGAGACCTCGTCCACCGGGATGGGCCGCACCGCGCGCAGCACCTTGAGCTTCTCGTCGCGCACGGCGTCGGCGCCGAAGGCGACCGGCGGCTCCATGGCGACGAGCGAGAAGAGCTGGATGAGGTGCGGCGTGATCATGTCGCGCAGCGCGCCGGCCTCCTCGTAGTAGGGGCCGCGGTGCTCGACCCCGAGCGTCTCCGCGGCGGTGATCTCCACGAAGTCGACGTAGCGCCGGTTCCAGACGGGCTCGAAGATGCCGTTGGCGAAGCGCAGGACCAGCAGGTTCTGCACGGTCTCCTTGGCGAGGTAGTGGTCGATGCGGTAGACCTGCCGCTCGTCGAAGACCTCGGCGATCACGCGGTCGAGGGCCTCGGCAGTGCCGAGGTCGCGCCCGAACGGCTTCTCGATGACGACGCGCGTCCAGCCCGCCGGGTCGCCCTGGGCGTGGCCGGCGTCGCAGGCGCCGCTGCGCGCGAGGCCGGAGCCGCCGAGCTGCCGCACGATCACGTCGAACTGGCTCGGCGGCGTCGCCAGGTAGAACATGCGGTTGCCGCGGGCGCCCTTCGTATCGAGCTCGTCGAGCACGGCGCCAAGGCGGCGATAGCCGTCCGGGTCGTCGAACTGGCCCTGGACGTAGCGCGGCGCCTGGAGGATGCGCTCGCAGAGCGAGCCGTCCACGACCTCCGCGCCGTAGTGGTCGTCGATCGCCTCCTGCATCAAGGCACGGAAGTCGTCGTCGCTCATCGCCTGACGGCCGTAGCCGACCAGCGTCGTGCCGAACGGCAGCACGCCGTGGCAGCCGAGGTCGTACAGCGCCGGGATGAGCTTGCGGTGCGTGAGGTCGCCGGTGACGCCGAAGATCACGAGGCTGCACGGGTCCGGGTCGCGCTCGCCGCCGAAGGGCGACGGCGCCTCGGTGAGGTGAGGCACGCCGCCGACGCGGACGCCGTCTTCGCGGCCGATGTGGTCGGTCTCCTCGTAGCCGATGCGCCCCGCCGACTGGCCGGCGCGTGCGTCGCCGTCGTCGCTCGCCGTCACTGCTTCTCCTGCACGGCGTGACCACCGAACTCGTTGCGCAGGGCGGCCAGGACTTTGCCGCTGAAGGTGTCCGCCTGGCGCGAGCGGAAGCGCATGAACAGCGCCGCGGTGATCGCCGGCATCGGCACGCTGTGCTGGATCCCCTGCTCGACCGTCCAGCGGCCCTCGCCGGTGTCCTCCACGTAGCCGGTGATGTGCTCGAGGCCCGGGTCCTTCTTGAAGGCGTCCGCGGCCAGCTCGAGCAGCCAGGAGCGCACCACGCTGCCCTGGTTCCAGAGGTCGGCGATCGAGGCGAGGTCGAGGTCCCACTCAGTCGCCTCGAGGAGCTCGAAGCCCTCGGCGTAGGCCTGCATCATGCCGTACTCGATGCCGTTGTGGACCATCTTCACGAAGTGTCCGGAGCCGTGGCCGCCGCAGTACTCGTAGCCGTGGCCGGGCGGCGCCAGCGTCGCCAGGAGCGGCTCGATGTGCGCGAAGGCGGACTTGTCGCCACCGATGAGGATGTCGCCTGCGGCGAGCAGCGGCACCAGACCGTCGATGGCGTCCTGCGTGGTCTGGCCGTAGGGCAGCATGATCCAGATGACGCGCGGCTGAGGCAGCGCCGCGACGACGTCGGCGAGCTCGCGCACCGGCTCGGCGCCCTCGGAGGCGAGCTCCTCGGACTTGGCGTAGGTCCGGTTCCACACCACGACGCGGTGGCCGCCGCGCAGCAGCCGCCGCGCCATGTTGCCGCCCATGCGACCGAGCC
>Ga0118677_10005654_pt1 | contig 21728 bp, 18 predicted proteins | sample AliMusrvi5mmetaG_FD_86154 | JGI IMG/M metagenome (GOLD analysis project Ga0118677, IMG submission 86154)
ACCAAGCTGTCGACCCCCAGAGTAAAACTCTGTAACCAAATCTTGCTCCAAGAAAGTTTTTTTGAAAAAATGTTATTTATCTAACTTAGCTTTTAACATTTTTGAAAGTTACGTTTTTTACAATAATAATATTACGATATTTGCAGTTGTATAAATTGTCATGGAAAAGAAGAAAAAAACATTCCTCGAAAAGATTAAAAATAAATACCGTTTGGTTGTCTATAATGACCAGACTTTCGAAGAAGCTGTTTCTATTAGGTTATCGCGATTAAATGTGTTTATTGTTGTGGGTACAATTTGTATCTTGCTGGTTTTTGCAACCACTTATATTATAGCATTTACGCCTCTTAAAGAATATATCCCAGGCTATGGTAATTTCGATTCTGCTAAAAAAATAAACAGTTTATATCATAAAGCCGATTCTCTTGATAAGGCGCTGGAAATGAAAACCGTATACATCAGCAAAATAAAAACTATCCTTAAAGGTGAGGTCAATGCTGATGAAAGTAATGTGATGCCTAAAGCCGTTGATGTTCCTAAAGAAATTAATTATAAGCGTTCGAAGCAGGATTCTATATTAAGAGCTGATATTGAAAGCCAGCCCGGATACAATCTCGTTAAATCTGAAAGCAGTACAGAAAATTCCAATTATGCAACATCTTCTGCTTCTATAAAGAATTTTTTCTTCTTTACACCTTTAAATGGCACGGTTACCAACAACTTCAACCCTGCCGAAAGCCATTATGGCGTGGATGTAGTAGCACAACGTAATGAGGCCGTTAAAGCCACTCTTGATGGTACAGTAATTCTATCTTCATGGACACTTGAAACAGGCTATTGTATTACAATTCAGCACTCTAACAACTTGGTGTCCGTTTATAAACACAATTCTGTACTTCTTAAAAAAGAGGGCGATTATGTGAAGGCAGGTGAAGTAATTGCCATTATTGGCGAAACAGGTATGCTCTCTTCTGGTATTCATCTGCATTTTGAACTTTGGTTCAATGGTATTCCTGTTAATCCAAGAGATTATATTATTTTCTAAAAAAAATTATAATTTGATAAAACATATAGCTATTATCGGTTCTACAGGTTCTATTGGCACTCAAACTCTCGATGTAATAAGGGCCAATAGCGATATCTTCTCTGCTGAGATTCTTACAGCCCAGAATAATGCGGGACTTCTGATTGAACAAGCCCTCGAGTTTAAACCTAACGCTGTTGTCATTGCCAATGAATCTCTTTATGCAAAAGTTTATGAAGCCTTAAAAAATACGGACACTAAAGTCTTTGCCGGTGAAGATGCTGTTTGCCAGATAGTTGAATACGGAAATACAGATATCGTTTTATTAGCGTTAGTGGGCTATGCAGGGCTTAAACCTGCTATTAATGCCATTAGAGCTAAGAAAAATTTAGCACTTGCCAATAAAGAAACCCTTGTGGTCGCAGGTCAGATAGTTGTTGAAGAAGCCCTGGCAAATAATGTGAACATCTATCCTGTAGATTCTGAACATTCTGCTATCTTTCAATGTCTTGTTGGTGAATATCAGAATCCTGTTGAGAAAATATATCTCACCGCTTCCGGAGGCCCCTTTAGAGGTAAAGATAAAGCTTTTCTTTCTAATGTGAAAAAAGAACAAGCCCTGAAGCATCCCAACTGGACTATGGGAAACAAAATCACTATCGACTCTGCCACACTGATGAATAAAGGACTTGAAGTAATTGAAGCCCGTTGGCTGTTCGATTTAAAACCTGAACAAATAGATGTAATAGTACACCCACAGTCTATTATTCATTCTATGGTGCAGTTTAGTGATGGCTCTCTTAAGGCTCAGATGGGCTTACCTGACATGAAACTACCAATTGTGTATGCTTTATCATACCCTCATAGAATTCAAACGGATTTTCCTCGCTTTAATTTTGCCGATTATCCTTCTCTGACTTTCGAAAAACCTGATAAAGAACTCTTTAGATGCTTACCTCTGGCTTATCATGCCTTGGAAAAGGGTGGCAATATGCCTTGTATCCTTAATGCAGCCAATGAAGTTGTTGTTAATGCCTTTTTAAAAGATAAGGTAAGCTTTATGCAAATCCCCGATTTAATAGAAAAATGTATGAACAGCGTATCTTTTATCCCCAAACCAGACTATAATAATCTTGTGGAAACTCACAAAGAAACCATTAACTTTGCACAAAATTTAATTCCTTAATTACAGATACATTTACGATGGAGATTCTAATAAAAGTAACCCAGTTTTTTCTAAGCCTTTCAGTATTAATCATTATTCACGAATGCGGCCATTTTTTTACAGCCAGATTGTTTAAAATCCGTGTCGAGAAATTTTACTTATTTTTCGACCCCTGGTTTTCTCTTTTTAAGTTCAAATATAAAGATACTGAATATGGCATTGGCTGGATACCCCTGGGAGGTTATGTGAAAATTTCAGGTATGATTGATGAATCTATGGATAAGGAACAAATGAAACAACCGCCTCAACCTTGGGAATTTAGAACGAAACCACCGTGGCAACGACTTATTGTGATGGTGGCAGGCGTTTTTATGAATATTTTGCTGGCAATTGGCATTTATATTATGCTCCTTTTCTTTATAGGTGAATCGTATCTGCCCACGAATAATGTTAAATATGGCGTGGTGGTTGACTCATTGGCTTATAACATAGGCTTACGCAATGGTGATAAAATCTTAACTGTTGACAATAAATACGTCGAAAATTTTAAAGATATTCCTATAGAGATAGTTTTCAACCAATCTAAATCACTTCAAATTCAGAGAGATTCTCTTAAACTGGATATTGCTATTCCTGATGGTTTTGTTGGTAAATTACTCAAATCGAAGAATATAGCCTTTATTGATTACCGGTTTCCTTTTGTTATAGAAGATTTTGCTCCTACTTCAGTTGCCAAAGATGCTGGCATGCTCAAAGGTGATAGGATAATTGCTATTAATGAAAAAGCCACCTTGTATTATGATGAATTTAAGGAGGAATTGCAAAAATATCGCAATAATGATATTACCATTACTGTAATACGTAATGATAAAGAGGTTAAAATACCTTTGAAAGTCCCTCAAACTGCTATGATTGGTGTGGCCGTAAAGGACCCGACGAATTTCCTTAATTTTAAACAGAAAGAATATTCTTTTTTACAAGCCATTCCTGCCGGCACCAAAAAAACGTATAAAACTACTGTCGACTATTTCAAACAGTTTAAATTACTGTTTACCTCTAAAGAAGTTAAAGTATCTGATAACCTGGGCGGCTTTATCTCTATAGGTAAAATCTTTTCACCTCAGTGGGATTGGGTTCATTTCTGGTCTATAACTGCTTTCCTTTCTATCATTCTGGCTTTTATGAACATCCTCCCAATACCAGCTTTAGATGGTGGGCATGTCATTTTCCTTTTTTATGAAATTATTACCAGACGAAAACCCAACGAAAAGTTTATGGAATATGCACAATATGCCGGTCTCATTATATTACTCGGATTAGTGTTGTTTGCTAATGTTAATGATGTGCTTAGGTTATTTAAATAGGTTTTTATTATTTTTGTTTTCGTTAGGATTATTAGAAGAAGGCCTCTATTCTATTTCCCCGGAGGGGAAAAATATCAATAGCCATCGGTGCAACCGATGGAAAAAAGAGGAGGAATAAACCAACCCTGAAGGGGTTGAATAATAATCATATTTTTTATGCGTAAAATTCAATCCGATTGTCTTTTCCCAATTTACAGCAACCCCATCCCCAATGGAATTTTGTTAGTATCTGATGACGATACTATCGTTGACATTATTGACCCCGCTACAATTGATCATAACATATCTGATATCCAATATTTTAATGGGATAATTTGTCCGGGATTTGTAAACACCCATTGTCACCTGGAATTGTCCTTCCTCAAAAATAAAATTGATAAAAATATCGGTCTTCATAACTTTGTTATAGAAGTACAACGTCATAGGTTTAGTGATACAGATGTTATTTTGCAGTCAATCAGCGATAAGGACAGTTTGATGTATGCGCAGGGTATTGTTGCAGTTGCAGATACACTTAATACTACTGACACATTAAAATGCAAATCTCAAAGTAAAATCTTTTATCATAATTTTATTGAACTTATAGGTTCCGATCCTGAATATGCAGATATCGTTTTCCGTAAAGGGATAAAGATTCTTGAGGAATTTGAGTTAAAAGTGCCACAAAACAAATCTTCACTCACCCCACACAGCCTTTATGCATCTTCTGAAAGGCTTCTTAAAACTATTACTGAACATGCCAAAAAACGTGGAGATTTAATTTCTTTTCATCATTTGGAAGGACAGGAAGAAAAAGATTTCTTTTTTAATAAATCCGGGACTATTCCTGAGAGATTGAAATATTTTAACGTGGACATCTCTTCATTTAGGGCGTCAGGAAAGTCCCCTCTGGAAACCTATTATAAATACTTACCTGAGATTTTACCTCTGCTTTTAGTGCATAACATCTATGCTCATCAAGACGATATTGAATTTGCTCTTGAAAAATTGAAAAATGTATGGTGGTGCCTTTGTCCTAATTCTAACCTTTATATCGAAAATAAATTACCGGATGTTAACCTGATGCTTAAAAATAATTGCAGGCTCACCATAGGGACCGATAGCCTTGCTTCAAATGATGAATTAAATATCTTAAGTGAATTATATACATTGCAAAAGCAATTCAACATAAACACCAATGATTTACTTAAAATGGCAACGCTTAATGGTGCTGAATATCTTAGGATTGATAATACCTTCGGCTCTTTCACCAAAAATAAAACCCCGGGAATTGTACTCATAAAAAATGCAAACCCCGGAAACTATTATCTCACAGATAAGTCTGAATCTGAAAGGATTACCTTATAGGACATGTAATATCTCTATTATATTTCTTAACTAACACCGGTCTTAAATTGAGTTTTGAAAGTTTCAAAATCCAAACTCCAAGCCCAAAATTCCAATAAAGCTCACTGCGTAGAACTTGGGGTTTGAAATTTGGGACTTGGAACTTGGAGCTTTTTAAGAAAGCGCAAATTTATCCCGTACCATGTATACATTATATCAATAATATTAATTTTGTTTAATTAATTTTGAAAGCTTTTGTGTCAAATATTCAAGATTTCCTTTTATGAAGTTGAAAATCATTAGATTCGTCTTTATTGTCGTTGTTTATCTGCTATCAAATAGCATTAAGTTATATGCTGTCGAATATAGCCTTGTCCCTGTCTTAAAAGAGCATCAGAAAAGGGGAGAGGAATTTTATTGTACCTGTCAGGATAAAAATGGCTTTTTATGGTTCGGGACAGATATGGGCGTTGTAAAGTACGATGGACATAAATTATCTTATTTTTCTGTTAATGATGGCTTACCCGATAATACAGTCTTTGGCTTTTTTGAAGACGATAATAACAGGTTATGGGGCAGAACTTTTAATGGAAAGCTGTTTTACATTAAAAATAATAAGGTTTTTACCAATAATTGGCTTAATGAAAATCTGCTGAAAATTTCAAATAAAAAGATTCCCATAAGTCTTTGTGTTACTGATAAATATATTTACATCGGTTATTTGCATGCGCCTCCTCTGAAGATTAATTATACTTCTGATTTAAATGTTGAAATTTTAGACATTAATAAAGATGGCATTTATGTATATGATGTAGATGATACAAATTTTATTTATGGCGTTTTCTACAAGAAAAATTCAAATCCAAAAACAATTAATTGGCGGAAGAAAAACCTGGAGATTAAAAAATTTAAGATAAAACCATTTGTTGATTTTTACTCAGATACGCGAATTCTTAAAACAAATAACAACTTATTGGTGTTGATGGGTAATGAGATATACTACATTAATGATAATGGAATTATTTTCGAACAGCACATCAATGGTATAATCTCCGGGGCGTTTGCAAACGACAGTAATGTTTTTATTGGTGTTGAGAAAAAAGGGGTTTTTGCTGCAAATCTCACAACTGATAGTTTGCATTTTAAAGAAAATATTCTGCCCGAATATACAGCAGATGTTTTTGCTGACAGAGATTGTAATTTATGGATTACGACCCTCGAAGATGGCGTGTTTTGTCTCCCGCATTATAGGTTTCAACAAATTCATCCCCAACAGGATATATCTAAAAATGAAGTTCTTTTGTTGGAAAAAGAAAATGATAACGCTTTGTTTTTTGTACTTAAAGATGGACAATCCGGCATTTATAAAAATAAAAAAATTGAATACTTAAAAATTGAAACCGGGCAGGATTTTAATAGCTTATATATCAGCCCCAATGAATTATGGTTTGCTACTAAAATAAATTACTTTGGAAAAATTTTTTTAATTAAAAACAAAAAAATTAATGACACTTTTAAATATGACTTTGGTTCTGTTAAGTGCATGATATATAATAAGCCGGATTCGAGCGTTTTTATTGCCCATCACAACAGGTTATCTTCAGTGAAAAAGAATATTAACGGTAAATATGTAATTGATACTATTGCAACCGGAAGAGTTAATGCATTAACTCTTATTGATAATTATTTGTTTTATGGCACTTTCGATGGGTTGTGGGCAAAGAACTTAAAAGATAAAATGAAACCGCCTGTACATTTACTTTCAGATATTAGAATCAATCATCTGGTGGCAATTCCCGACAAAACTATTGCAGCCTCAACACATGGCAAAGGATTATTGGTTATAGGTAAAAATCTTTTTTTCAAATTGAATTCTGATAATGGATTAATAAGTGATATTATCAAATGTTTGTGCTTCGATGAAAAAAGAAAAACTCTTTGGATAGGTACGCCATCCGGATTAAGCAGAATAATCTTTACATCTCCCGATAATAAAAAATATGTTATTCAAAATTATGATATTAATTCCGGACTGGCTTCTAATATTGTTAATGATATTGAAATTTTATCTGACACACTTTATGTGGCCGGAAAAAATGGCATAACAATTATTCCTGTTGAGAACCTCCCCGCTAAAATGCCAAAGCCACAGTTAATAGTTAATAATGTCAGAGTAAATAAAAGGGTTGTTAATATTGAGGAATTTTCTGGAGATCTTAACTATAGACAACGTGAAGTAGAATTTAATTTCGATGCTATTTCTTACTCCTTTTCTCCTAATATCATTTTCTACTATCGCTTACTGCCTAAAGATACATTGTGGACTGAAACAAAAAGTAATTCAGCAACTTATGAAAATCTTAATTATGGAAAAAATACTTTCGAACTCAAAGCGTGCACGCAGGATAAATCTAACTGCAGCGATGTATATATTAAAGTAATAAATGTTCAGTATCCCTTTTGGTTCAAATGGTGGTTTTATTTACTTACGATTGTTTTTATAGCTTTAGTCGGTTATATCATAATTAAGCTAAGATTAAAAAATGTTAAAAGCAAACTGAAAGTTAAAAAAATGCTTTTAGACGCTGAGAAAAAAGCACTAAGAGCTCAGATGAACCCCCATTTTATTTTCAATGCGCTCACTTCTATACAAAAGTTTATACTGACCAATAATGTAGAGCAAGCCGATTATTATGTACGGCAATTTGCTAAACTTATTCGTTTGATATTGGATACGTCAAGACATACAACAATAAACCTGACAGATGAAATATCCATTCTTAGGCTTTATCTGGAACTGGAAAAACTACGCATGAACGATAAATTCGATTTTATAATAAATCTTGATAACATAACTGCAACTGATACTATAATGATTCCCTCAATGCTTATTCAGCCAATAGTGGAAAATGCAGTCTGGCATGGCATTGCCGACCTCAAAACCAGAAAAGGATTAATAACAATTTCATTCTCACAAAATAACGACATAATAAAATGTGTTATTGAAGATAATGGTGTTGGCCGTATCAAAAATTATAAAGAGAAAGTTCAGACTAAGTTTAAATCGAGTTTAGGATATAGTATTACAAGGCAGAGAATTGAATTAAGTCAGAAAATTGGCTCCAGCATTGATATTCAGGATGTCATTGATGAGAATGGAACCCTGTCAGGAACCAGAGTAGTAATATTTATTTAAATATTTTATTATGATAAAAGCAATAATAATTGATGACGAATACAACTGTTGTGAAATTCTTAAGATCAGATTAGAGAAATTCAACAAAGATATTGATTTAGTTGCAGAAGCACATAATATTCAGGATGCTGAACTACTTATTAAACAACTGCTGCCTGATATCATTTTTTTAGATATTCAAATGCCTGGCGGCTCAGGATTCGACTTGTTAAAATCTTTTCCAGAGCCGGAATTTGAAATTGTTTTTATTACTGCTTTTAACGAATATGCTATAAAAGCCCTTAAATTAAGCGCTCTTGATTACTTGCTAAAACCCATTGACCCTGATGAGTTAGAAATTTGTATAAATAAAATTAAAAACAGATTTCAAAATTCAAATAAGTCATCTAATAATAGCAAGTTGCATTTGCTTCAAACAAATATTGATGCGAAAAACAACAAACTTCTCAGATTGGTTGTTCCTTTAATGAATGGATTTGAGATAATAAAAATAGAAGATATCATATACTGCAGAGCAGAAAGTAATTATACCCGGTTTTTCAATATTAACAATGTTGAATATCTTGTGTGCAAAACTTTAAAAGAATTTGAAGATATTCTTTCAGGTCTGTCCTTTTATCGTATACACAACAGCTATTTAATTAATTTAAATCAGGTAAAGGGATTCAGTAAGGGTAAAAACGGTACTGTTGTAATGACTGATGGGACTCCCTTAACCGTATCCCGACAAAAGAAAAATGATTTTATGGATTTTTTTATGAATGGATAGTTTTTGCTATAATTTTAATTAAAGCAATAATATCATTAAAAAACGTAAATTTGTAAAAAATACAAACACAATGCGTTATCTGGATCCTAAAAATGATTTAACTTTTAAGAAAGTATTTGGGCAGCATCCACATTTACTCAAGAGTTTCCTGAATGCTTTGCTGCCTTTGCCCGAAGGCTCTTACATTGAAAGTCTTGAATATTTGCCTGCCGAATTGGTGCCCGAAATTCCACTTATTAAGCATTCTATTGTTGATGTGAGATGTAAAGACAATAGAGGCAGGCAGTTTATTGTAGAAATGCAAATGCATTGGACTACAGGTTTTTTGCAACGTGTGCTTTTCAATGCTTCTAAAGCTTATGTAAAACAGCTCGATAAAGCTTACGAGTATAAAACACTACAACCCGTTTATGCACTGAGCTTGGTTAATGAGATATTTGAACCTCAAAAAAAAGAATACTACCACCATTATCAAATAGTCAATATAGCCGATACCCAAAAACAAATAGAAGGATTAGAGTTTGTTTTTGTAGAACTGCCCAAGTTTAAAGCCCAAAATATTAGCGAAAAGAAATTGCAGGTCTTGTGGCTTCGCTTTATGACCGAAATAGATGAAAACATAGCCCAAGCCCCTGCTGATTTGTTAAACTCAAAAGAGATTAAAGAAGCATTAGAAAACTGTTTGGTAAGCGCATTTAGTAAAGCAGAGTTAGAAAGTTACGATAAATATTGGGACAGCATCCGCACAGAGAAAACCTTACAGATCGGGTTTTTTGATAAAGGCAAAGCTGAAGGCAAAGCTGAAGGCAAAGCTGAAGTGGCTCAAAATGCAAAAAAAATGGGCTTGCCTCTCGACGAAATTTCAAAATTAACAGGATTGAGTATTGAAGAAATTGAGCAGTTATAATAATCACTATCAAAAAACCAAACTATTTTAGTAAAGAAAACCATTTTTTTGAAAAATGGAAATATTCAGCTCTCTTACAAATTAATAATTAATAACTAATCATTAATAATTATTCGTTTTTCCCATCCGCTAATTATATTTGACAATCTACAACTCAAAATGTGCATTCTGCTCATTAGCACTATTTTAATATAAAAGAGTTCTTTACTTTTATCGCATTATTAAAACAAAATGCACTTTAGTTATAAAACTCAAATTTATAGATATAAACATAAGCACGAAATATTGAAAGGTTCTTTTTATTCAATCGATATGAGCAAGTTTACACTGACAAAAAAGAGAACTTCAGAAATTTTTGCGACAGTTTCTTTTTACTTGAAATTTATTTGATATTGCCAAATTAAAAAAAAGTGGAGCCCAGAAACCACTTTAATAAAAACGGGGCGAAGCTGAAAAGCCATATGAGTAAGTAAACATAAAACATTTCAAAATGAAAGACTTATTAAAACTTTACGATGAATTTTTTAAAACACTTAGTAAAAGAGTTGAAGAAAGCAATACTCAAATAATAGAGGCGGCATCCCCTGATGAAGTCGACAATTTAGCTTCAGAATTCAACATATTTATTCCTGATGACATTCGCTCATACTTGTGTGAACCCAAGACCGTGTATAAAATAAAAAGATTCACTGATACTGAAGAGTGGGAAGCAGGGTTTGACTTTTTACAAATTGACATAATAAGACGCAATATTTCTATGTACAGGGATGATTTAGCACCCATCTATGAAGATGAAGATGATAATTTCTTATACAATCTTCATCTAAATTGTGTTCCTTTAAGTTTTGCTGAGCCTGCTTTAGTTTATGATGCCGACCCACTTATTAAAAAACCGGGACTATATTTAATGTTATGGGACGGAGAAGCTTCTTTCGAACCTATCGCACCTGATTTTACAACATTTTTCACACATTGGCTTGCAAGTGGATGTTTTAGAGGAAGAGAATTTAAAAAATATTGGGAAGTAGTAAAAGATATAGTTCCTATTAAGATTCCTTTAAACGAAAATCTGTGGCTAAATTATTATAGTAGGTTGTATAAAAATCAATATACTATATTTTGAAGTGAAAAAAGTAATCACATAAAATTCACCTGATTGGATTGACGGACAGTTATTATTAACTGATGGTGAGCAGTTGGAGCATTTAACTTTGAATGTAGCAGACGAGACAAAGAGAGTTGTCGTGTTAAATTATCCAATAAATCATAAGCCAATTCCAGAAAAAGCTCTAATTATTAAAAATAAAAAATATGACAACAACAACTTTTGAAGATTACAAACAAGAAATAATACAAAAAGTATTAAAAACAAAAAAAAGCGAGAGTTATCACAGCATGATTGTGAAGTCAAACAATTATGATGAGCTTTTTAATGTTGTAAGCGAGAATGTAAGTTGGTTTGCGCGTAATAAAATCGTAACTTACCTGCCAGAAAATTTGACACTTCGAGGCTCTTTAGACTTAACAAATGTACAAATTACCCTACTACCCGAAAATTTATCTATTAGTTGCGATCTTAATTTGACTAACACAGAAATTTTGCTACTGCCAGCCAGTTTAAAAGTTGGTGGTACGCTTTGCGTGGCGGGTTTACCAATTACTCAATTACCAGAAAATTTATCAGTAGGTGGTACTCTTGATATCAGGAGCACATCCATTCCTCAACTACCTGATAATTTATCAGTTGGAGGTGATTTATTATTGAGTTGGTCTGGCATTACTAAACTACCTGAAAACTTTTCAGTTATAGGTGATCTTTATTTGAGTTGCGCAAAAAAAATCACAGAACTACCTGAAAATTTATCCGTTGGAGGCGATCTTGATTTAACTAACACGCTAATAACTAAGCTCCCGGCAAGTTTATCAGTTGGCAAAAAAATTATTGGATTCAATTCATAAATTATCATTGGTGTCGGATAAAGAATTAATAAATTTATGTAAAGCCTTACTAAATCTAACTTTTGAATGGTTTATGAAAATTACACCCTGCTTTTTATTTATTGGAAGAATTGCTTCTCATCAATTTATTTTGCCTCTTTCCTAAAGGATGTAAATTGCTGAAAATCAATTCTTCCTTTAGGATGAGAGGCTAAAAACGAAAAATTATTTTACATCCTTTAGTTATTTAAAATTTTAATCGGACAATAGTGATAAATAAAATGGAAATTTATTTAGAAGAATTTAAAAAAATGGTTGATGAACTAAATCAACATCCTGAAATCATCGTTACAGATTTTGTTATTAACCCACCTGCAACAGAGGAAGAAATAAAATTGGCAGAAAAAAAGTTCAAACTCACAAACGACATGTTGGAATTTTATAAATCGGCTAATGGTATAACTTTATCATGGGAGTTAATCGAACCCGAAGATTCTGTTGTAAGAGGTAACATTGAGCTATTACCTGTCCAAGAAGTATTTCAGGATTGGAAAAATACCATTTATTGGGATGATAACGATAAATACAAACAATTGCACCCATTAGACTTTTTTGTCCCTGAGGCTTGTGCAGCATTAAATCTTGAGGATTCTGACAATCCTGATGTTTATTATCATTATTGTGGGGAAGAAATGAATACGTTGAAAATGAATTTTAAAGAATATCTCAATGCATTAATAAAAACACGTGGTTTTTGGTACTGGCAAACTGTAGTTGTAGCTGAACTTACAGGTGAAGAAAATACCACAGAACCTGAAAATTTCAGAGTAAATATGCCTAAATTATTTCCTGATTTTAAATTATCCGAAATATTGAAATAAGAAAATAAAATGACAATAAAAAAATGGTTTTTAACATTAATACTATCTGCACTATTTTGCACGAGAATATTTGCTCAAAACTGGGTTCCGCAAACTTCAGGAACAATTCAGAACCTCAATTCGATATACGGAACAAGTGCAACCAATGCATTTATAGTCGGAAATAATGGCATTGGCCGCAAAACGAGCGATGGCGGCAGCAACTGGCTGAATATGAGTTTAGGATCTTCTTTTTCACATTACAGTTTAAGGTTCTTAAATTCTACTATAGGTTTTACTGTTGGTGATAATCAGGAAATACTAAAGACAACCACCTCGGGAAGTTCATGGACTAGCTTAGGCATAGGAATAACAGCCCTGTATGATGGCTTTTTTTTATCTTCTACTTCAGGTTGGGTTGTAGGTGATATTGAAGTGGGTTATGGCTTTCTCTACAATCAATTTACATTGAATTTAATTCAAATACCTGCCATCGCCAATAAAGTACTGCGAGGAATTTATTTTGCAAACAGTACAACCGGTTGGGTAGTTGGTGATGGCGGTTTAATTATTAAAACAATAAATGGCGGCACCGCATGGACACAACAAACCTCAAGCACAATAAATCAACTAAATAAAGTAATGTTTACAGATGCAAATAATGGTATTGCTGTTGGTAATTCAGGCACTATTTTAAAAAAAACCGATGGTAGTACCTGGTTGCCTGTTACTACTTCTTTCACTCAAAATCTAAATAGTGTTTATTACGGTAGTGCTTCAGAAGTGTGGATATGCGGTGACCAAGGCTTAATTCTGCACAGTATCAATGGCGGAAATAATTGGAGTCAGGAGGTTACTAACATTACAGAAAACCTGAATGCAATTCATGGTTTTGGGATAACTGATATTTGGAGTTGTGGTAACAATGGAAAAATCATTTACCGTTCAGGAACTACTTCTGTTTTTGATCTTCAATTAACAACAAACATTTCCATTTATCCCAACCCCTGCACTGGAAAATTTTCAGTTAATAGCAACAGCGACATAAAATCAATTGAAATTTACGATGTGTTTGGAAAAAAGGTTTATGCGACATCAAAATTTAATCTACAGACATCAAACGAAATAGATCTTTCCGATTTCCCCAAAGGAATTTATTTTGTGAAAATTTATGACGAACTAAAAAATTATACACAAAAAATTGTAATGCAGTAATAACCTATTTAGACTGACAGTAAAAAAAGTTTATAAATTGTAACACTATTGTTGGCGGTAATTAATCAAAGAAAAACGAAATAAGAGCCGATGGAGATAATAAATAATTTCGAGGAAATAATAGCGACTATTTCATTTAGCGACTATTGGAAAAAAATGCAAGAAAGTACTTTTCTTGACGAGCTAGAAGAGAAACGTGTCGAATTTTTAAGAATGAATTTCGAAAAAGTCCTAAATAATGGTTCAAAAGCAGACAAGGAAACAATACATCTGTACCATAGTAATTTTGAACTTGAGTTTAATAATTTTGCAGAATCTTACAAGTCTCTACTCCTTTTAATTAGTGATGAATCGAACGGTCTTTTTCAACCAATTAAAATAAGTGAAAAATTAAATAAATTCTCAAGAAATATTTCATTTGAACTCAACAAAAAGAAATATGAATGCGATTTGGTATCAGAAAGAATTTGTGATACCAATATTTTTTGGCTAGTAAATAAAGCGTTAAAGGCAAATAAATCAAAGGAGTTGATTGCAATGATTGGAGTCGACTATGAATATCAGAGTGACAACATAAATTTTGGCTTCCTTAACTCAAAGAAGTACTCAATACTTCAGAAGCTCTCATTGGTACCAAATTTTGATGACAACATGTTTTTTTCTAAAAAAGCAAAAATAAATTTTAAAGACTATGTAGTTTTGGATGAAGATGATTATTAAATATATTATCGCTAACAAAAAATTGGAATGATTAATTAAAAAATTATTACAGTATATGAGTTAATGAGAATTTGTTTTTTAAGACAAAAGCATTTTAGAAAAGCATAAATTTAAATAATGACAAAAAAAATCAAAAAAGCCGCCTTACTATTTTGCATAGCAGGACTGACAGTTACATACAGTTTTGCTCAAACTTATCAATGGGTAAATGGTACAAGTTGGTCTCCTGTAAATAATGGATTATCAAATACACATATTAATTCGTTAGTTACGGACGGACAATATATTTATGCTGGAACTGGAGGTAGCGGTGTTTGGAAGCGACCATTATCAGAGTTGATAGGAATTGAAGATATAAATGAAAATAATGATTTAGTTGTTTATCCAAATCCGGCAAGTGACAAAGTCACTATTACAAATAATGATAATTTCGCAAAAGAAATTGCAGTAAGTATTTTCAATATTACTGGTCAACAAATAATGTCGGATAAATTTAAAAATCTAAATAAGATTGAACTTGATATTAGTAAAGTTGTAAAAGGATTTTATTTTTTAAAAATTCAAATTGACAATCAAATTGACAATCATAAATTAATAATTCAATGATCAATAAAAAAACTTAAGTTAAATCATTATGAAAAAAGGTTTGGAATACAAAGACCAAAAATCCCAAAAATTTTGGCAAATAGAAGTAATTGAAAATACGCATTCGGTGACCTTTGGCAAAATTGGTTCTTTAGGAAAAAATATGATAAAACCCTTCCCAACTGCTGCCGCAGCATTAAAAGATGCGGAAAAATTGATTCAATCAAAATTGAAAAATGGATATCAGGTCGTTGAATCAGAGAAGTCAACCAAACAAAATACTACTGATCTGCCTGAACCCTTAATAGAATTTTACAAAAAATTCGACCGCCTTGGATCTGACACTATTGTATCTTCTGCAGAATTAGCAGCGCTTAAGATAGACTTTAATGGGTGGACACATTCTCATCTTGAAGAAGATGAAGGAGAGGTGGATGAAGGGAATATACATCTTCTGACGCTCTCCAAAACAGATCAGCTTGTCCCATTTGGAAAGAATGCATCGGGAGATTTCTTTTTCTTTGACCCATTTTTTAAAAATAAGGATGAAATACCTGTGCTCAAATTTCATCATGATGAAGCAATGACCTGTTCAATACAAGCGAGTTCACTTGCAACATTTATTGAAACACATATTCAGGAAGGTGATACCATTTTTGATATTAACGCGAAGACTTTTAAAAATCCTGATGAGGAATTATATGACATCGCTGATTCTCTATATATTCATAGTAAATATAAACAAGCGTTATCGAAAATAGAAGAAGCCCTAACAATAGTGTTTAAAGAAAGCTATGTGGAACTAAAAATAATGTGTTTAAATGTTCTTAATAAAGATATGGAATTAAAAAAATATGTGGATGAAATCTCATCAAAATTTCCCAAAAATGTACTTATATGGTTACTTTATGCCCGCAGTTGTGCAAATCTGCAATTATGGGATGAAGCTGTTAAAGGATATAAAATTTCATTAGAGAACGATCCGCATTTGCTACGCTTTAATGATGAAACCTCTTATCACTGGTTAGGGTACATCTTGCTTTTTAAGTTAAATAAGGCAAAAGAAGCACAACCCTATTTAGAAAAAGCGCTTGAATTATTTAAAAAAAAGGCGATGGAAAGTGATAACCCAAATGTAAAAGGAGAAAGCTTATTTTGGTCGTCAGCAATTTTATGTGCCTTGAAAAGAATACCTGAATCCATTCAGGTATTATCGCAAGCGATAAAATTTGATAAATCCTTAAAAAAAGAAGCAAAAACCTCTGACGATTTTGAGTCTATACATGGTTTGCCAGAGTTTAAGAAATTAGTCGGATAGATGGAAGTTTTCCAATTTTCCATAATTCCTGAATTTTTTAGAACCCACATAATAATAATTTTCCCATCCGCTAATCAGATTATCCAATTTACTATTCAAAGTGTGCATTCTGCTCATTAGCACTATTTAAATCTAAACATCTTATTTACTTTTGACCACTCTTAAAGAGAATAAAACCATTTATTAATCAAATAATAATGCTGACTATGAAAAAGTTAATTTTACTTTCTTTTATCGCGCTTTATGCTTTGAGTCTTAAGGCACAGTCATACAATGTTGGTCATACAAGCCTGACACTTGACGACCCTGCAAGAAATAATCGTGGTGTTGCTACTGAAATTTATTATCCCTCTCTCACCAATGGTGATGATGTTGCTGTAGCAAACGGGGTATTCCCTTATATCGTTTTCGGACATGGATTCATTATGGGCGATGTTGATTATACTAATCTTTCAGATGTTCTGGTTGCCAAAGGCTACATTGTTATATTTGTTACCACGTGTGAAACTGTGTTTTCTTCCGACCACGAGACTTTTGGTTTAGACTTATCCTTTATTTGTGGACAGTTTTATTCTTTAAACTTTAATCAGTCATCTCCTTTTTTGGGAAAAATTGATAATAAAAAAGCTATTATGGGTCATTCAATGGGTGGCGGATGCACTGTACTTGCAGCTAAAAATAATGCAAATATAAATACTATCATTTGTCTTTCTCCGATGGATACTGACCCATCATCTGTTGCTGCTGCCCATTTAGTTAATGTACCTGCTCTCATTATTTGTGCAACTGGCGATTCGGTTTGCCCTGCTCATTCTATGGGTAAACCTATCTATGATTCCTTAGCTTCAAATTGTAAAGTATTTTTAAATATAAAAGGTGGTGGTCATTGCCTCTTTGGAAATAATTCAAACGCAGCTTGCAGTCTGGGCGAAAGCAGTTCGGGCTCCACAATTACTATAACCAGCGCACAGCAGGATGATGTGACTCTTGATTTTATTACACCCTGGCTCAACTATTACCTGAAAAACGATTACAGTTCTAATGTCCTGTTTTTCGATTCTTTACAGACCTCTTCCAGAATAAATTTTGTGAATGAATGTATAATGACAGATATCCCTACACATGCTGTAAATGAAAGCAATATAAGCTATTTCGTTGAAAATGAAAATTTGAATCTGGATATCAAAAATCCTTTACAAAATAATATATCCTTTCAGATATTTAATTTGCTGGGTGAAATTCAGTCATGTACAGTGCTATCTTCTGATATATCTAATGCAGGTAGTATAAAAAAAATCATAAACATCTCAAACTTAGCGCATGGAATGTATATTATTAAAGTATGTGATAGAAATAAAATCTACGGTTTAAAATTTATAAAATAGAAGAAAAAATGAAATTTATTAAAGAAAAATTATGTTTAGTCCTCGTGATGGGCATTAGTCTTACAGAGATTCAAGCTCAAGAGTCAATACCCACTTCGGGCGGAAATGCATCTGGAAATGGAGGTACAGTGAGTTATTCAGTAGGTCAGCTTGTTTTTACAACAAATAACAGTGGCTCAAATGGCTCTGTAGCACAAGGCGTGCAACAACCTTTCGAGATTTCTGTGATAACAGAATTAGTAGAAGCTACGGGCATTACTTTACAATGCTTAGTTTACCCTAATCCTTCTACTGACCTTTTAACATTGACAATTGAAGGAGATTTTATTCAAACTCAATACATGGCTTCTCTCTACGATTTCAATGGGAAACTTATACTAAGCAAAATAATTTCAGAAAATGAAATGACTATTTCAATGAAAAACCTTGCTGCAGCTAACTATTTTCTAAAAATTGTACAAACGAAGCATGCATCATCTCAAAATATAAATAAATCTCAGGAAATTAAAGCATTTAAAATAATTAAAAAATAAAAAATATGAAAAAATCAATTGCTATTTTTGTTGTCTTATTATTTACTGCAACAACATGGGCACAAAGTCCTCAAAAAATGAGTTATCAAGCGGTAATACGCAACAACAGTAATACGCTGATTACATCAACGCCTGTAGGAATGCGGGTTAGTATATTGCAAGGTTCGGCTTCTGGAACAGAAGTTTTTAAAGAAATTTTTAATCCCAATCCACAGACTAATGCAAATGGATTAGTTACAATTGAAATAGGAACTGGTATACCATTAACAGGAACTTTTGCTTCAATTAACTGGGCTAATGGCCCTTACTTTATAAAAACTGAAACCGATCCCACAGGTGGAACTAATTATAATGCAATTGTTGGCACAAGCCAATTGCTAAGTGTGCCTTATGCATTATTTTCAGCCAATGGAACACAAGGGCAAACAGGAGCTACAGGCGCAACAGGTGCAACAGGACCAACTGGCACAACAGGCGCAACTGGAGCTACAGGTGCAACTGGTGCTGGCTTGACGGGTTCAACAGGGCCTACTGGTATTGCCGGCCCAACAGGAGCCACAGGACCTACTGGCGCTACAGGAGCTGGGACAACAGGTGCTACAGGCACTACTGGCCAAACGGGCCAAAATGGAGCAACTGGCGCAACTGGCGCAACCGGTGCTACAGGAATTGGAGTTGCTGGACCAACAGGAGCAACAGGAGCAACAGGATCTATCGGTTATTTAGCCCATTACCCCGGCGAACTCTATCAGGGGGGCGTTGTTTTTTGGGTGGACCAAACCGGAAACCACGGCCTTATTTGTAGCATGGTTGATCTGAATCCAACCACAGCCTGGAGCGATGTTACATCTACCCTTATTGGCGCAACAGCACAGAGCGACTGGAACGGTCAGTCTAATACAACGGCTATAGTAGCTCAAAGCATCTCATCAAGTGCTGCCGATTTTTGTGATCTCTATACCAATGCTAATTACGGAACAGGTGTTTATTCAGATTGGTATTTGCCCAGTCGTAGTGAGTTAAACGATTTATGGAATAACTTAAAGGCTGTTCAAAAAGCCCTCGACAATGATGGTAATGCGCTGACAACTGCATTGGTCAAATATCCCTATTGGTCATCAACTGAGGATGATATGTATAATTCCTATTGTTTTCGCTTTAATTCTGGCTATGCTGATAATGTAGGTAAAAATAATCTCTTCTATGTGAGGGCTGTGAGAGCTTTTTAGTAATAAAAATTATTTCAACAACTTAAAATATATGACTAAACAAGAAAAAATCAAACAATTAAAATCATTCACAGGAAAAACTATTGACTGTGAAGTTCTGTTCTCATTTTTATGTGAAGAGGGAAAATGGAAATATGACACTGAAGAAAGTGATCTAATACTTTGCTTTATGAGAACCTGGAAAAAAGAGGGCTATATAGCAAAAATCGTTCTGGAGGATGCTATTTGTGCACCACCTTATGGAGAAGAAGGTGAAATAAAAGAAATTATCATCGGGACATTTAACATAGAAAAGTACATTAACATTCCTAAAGTACCTAAAGATCAGGAAGATGATAATCCCGAATACTTTCTTGCTAAATATGGTGACTCCAATTATAATCTGAAACTGAAAGAAAATAAACTTAATGATGTACCCGATTCAATATTCGATGCTTTGTTCGATGAAATAGTATTTCCGTTAACTGAGAGTGTTTTAGAATAATTGATATCCAATTAAAAAAAATGAAAAAACTACTAATTTTTGCAGTCCTTTGCCTTTTAGGCAATATAATGTACTCTCAATCTTGGCTTTGGGCCAAAAGCGTACATGGTGCGTTTGATGACTGGGGGCAATCCATTGCGGTGGACGCACAGGGTAATACTTATGTAGCAGGGCGTTTTACAAGTACCAGCATTTCTTTTGGTAGCACTACCTTAAAAAATTCCGATTCAACAAACACTAGTAACCCGGTAACAGGAATGTCTATAGATGTTTTTCTTGCTAAATACGATGCCAATGGAAATGTACTCTGGGCAAAGAGCGCATGGGGTACTGATAATATGGATGAGAGCGTATTTTCCGTTGCTGTTGATGCTTCGGGAAATGCTTATATGGCAGGCATGTTTAGCAGCCCTACACTCTCCTTCGACGGCATTACTTTAACGAATGCCGGCGTTGAAAATATTTTTCTGGTAAAATACGACACCGATGGAAATGCAATCTGGGCAAAAAGTGCTGGGGGTAGTTTTCACGACTGGGGGTATGCTGTTGCTGTAAGTACTTCGGGCAATGTGTATCTGACTGGTGTTTTTCAAAGCCCTACTATTGCATTTGGCGCCACGACTTTAACAAATACGGACAATACAGGTCAGACAACGGATTTGTTTCTTACGAAATATGATGCAAATGGAAATGTGTTATGGGCAAAAAGAGCAGGAGGAATAACTTATGACTGGGCATTGGCTGTGGCTGTAGATAAAAATGAAAAAATATCAATGACCGGTTACTTTTTTAGTCCTACACTTACGTTTGGATCAACAACGCTTACAAATGCGAATGAATTGTCTGATATCTTTTTAGCTCAATTTGATGAAGATGGAAATGCACTATGGGCTAAAAGTGCTGTAGGTGCAGGGGCTGATGATGCAAACGCTATTGCAACAGATGCTTCAGGTAATATTTTTGTAATAGGCGATTTTGACGGCACCTTGATATTTGACACCATCACTTTAACAAGAACAGGATCAGCAAATAGTGATATTTTTCTGGCAAAATATAGTTCAAACGGAGATATACTCTGGGCAAAAAACTCATCAGGACTTACATCTTATATCCCAACAAACGATTTGGGAATTTCAGTTGCAGTTGATGCCTCAGGAAATGCTTATATAACTGGTCGCTTTGAAAGCCCTACCTTTACATTAGATACTATTTCCCTTACAAATGCAGGCGAAGCCGATATTTATCTGGCGAAATATAATTCAAATGGGAATATATTATGGGCAAAAAGTCAGGGCGGAACTAACAATGATGGTGCCCTGTCAGTAGCTGTGGATAATTTCGAAAATGCCTTTATAACAGGATGGTTTAGAGAGGTCTGCTCTTTTGGTTCTACTTCTTTATCGAATATCGATCCAGTCTTTGGTGGCTCTGATTTATTTATAGCCAAGATAGGTGTTACTACAGAAATTAATGAGATAAACAATACCTTAAACACCTTGATTTTTCCAAACCCATCAAATGGAAATTTTATAATTAACTGTAAAAGAAATATTTATACTTTTGAAATATTCAATGTTATTGGAGAAAAGGTATTCCAATCTGAAATCAACAATCAAAAATCAGAAATAGATTTGTCCCTTAAACCAAAAGGAATATATTTTGTGAAAATATATGACGGAGTAGAAATTTATACAGAAAAAATAGTTATTC
>Ga0118677_10005655_pt1 | contig 21728 bp, 20 predicted proteins | sample AliMusrvi5mmetaG_FD_86154 | JGI IMG/M metagenome (GOLD analysis project Ga0118677, IMG submission 86154)
GCCAAACATCGTAAACTTTGATTTTATGCTCACTAAAGAGAAATCGGAGGGTAAAGAAGATGGCCGCGATATAGCTTAGGGCAAACGGGATGTCTTTCAGATTATTTTGGGTATGCCCAAGGAAAGTGGGGGAGAGGGCGAACAGCAGAATTACGAGAATTCCCGCGAAATATCCTTCGAGCCAGATTGCAAAAAAGGCTGTCATAAGGATTGTAAGCCATCCGGCTACTGAGCACGAAAGGTGGCGGAACAGAAAGATATCATCAATCTTAAACCACCTGATTAATAGGGTAGTCAGATTATCGAAGGACTGGCCGTAATATTTGAGATGAGTATTGGGGGTATTGAGGGCTGAAGTATCCTTTCCAAGGGAGGCGAAATAGTTATAGACTGAAACCGATTGGTCATAATGAAGGTACTCATCGCCTGAAATTCCGGCATCCCTGCCACCTTTGAGCATAAAAAGGAGCAGTAGGAGAGCAAGCGTAAAGAACAGATATTTCAATCGGTTGCCAACCATTATTTCAGAACATTTCCATCGTAAAATTTCTGAACGAAATAGAGCGGCCTGTTTTGCGATTCTTTGTAAATCCGGTAGACATATTCTCCTACGATACCGAGCGAAACCAGTTGGATCGAACCCAGGAAATAGATACTCAGCAGCGTGGAGGACCATCCTATTATGGCAAATCCAAACATTTTGGCAATCAGGACATAGATTCCGGCACACATAAATACGAAGGTTCCGATCAGGCCCAGGGTTAAGGTCAGCTTAATAGGAAATCTGGAGAAGGAGAATATAGCATCTGTGGCAAGAATAAATAATTTGGCAAGGCTCATTTTTGGGTCACCCTCCATCCGTTCATCCCTGACATATTCGACAAAACCTTGTTTGAATCCGATGAATGCGCGCAGACCAGGTAAGTACCTAACTTTTTCCTTCATTTTCAGCAGGGCATCCACGGCCTCGCGTTTCATAAGGGAAAAATTCCCTGTATTCTGTATGTTTCGGATAACGGCCACATTCTTAAACAGCAGGTGAAAAAGGAAAGTGTAGAAATTCCTACCGTTTTTACCTTTCCGGCCACTTCGTTTTCCACTGATAATATCGAAATCCTCTTCACAAATTTTACGGTACATTTCCTGAAACAGTTCAGGCGGATCCTGAAGATCTCCATCCATCATCCCAATAATTTCACCCGAAGCATGTTCAAGCCCTGCCGTGAATGCAGCCTGATGACCAAAATTTTTAGAAAGGGACAAAATTCTGATACAGGGATATTTCTTTTGCCAGCTTAAAAGGTATTGCAGGCTTCTGTCCTCGCTTCCGTCGTCTACAAACAGGAGTTCAAAATCGGTGGTAAACGCTTCAATTGCTGAAACTGTTCGTTTTACCAGATCGTCGATCAATCCTTCTTCATTGTAAATGGGGATAACGATAGAGAGCATATAAAATGGTTTCCAGGTGAATTATTGAATATTAAGCACTAACAAATTTAAGATAAAACAATAAAACTTAGTACGATAATATTTTGCCGTGATTACTTCTTGTTATAGAGTTCGTCGTACTTTTTGATAATTGCCAAATGTTTATCGTTTAAGGCATTGGCATGGAAGAAGGTAATTCCGATCGCGCCGTTATCGTGTGCCTGCTTTATTGCTTCCTCGAAATCTGCCATATTATCCCCATAATCTCCTACAGCCACTCCCGTAAAGAGGAGTTGTCCTTTTTTCATTTCGCGGATACCCTGTTTGGTTGCGAATCCCACCCATCCCATATTTCCCTGGTGGTCACCCTTGTAGGCCATTGGGAAAAAGAGGTCGAGGTTCCAGTGGCTCCAATCCTGGCGTACATATTCGCGGGCCAGTTCAGGGAATGGGAAGACGGCAGCTGAAGCCATGGTTCCCTCTTCATGACAAATCTGAATACATTCTTCAACCAGAGAGGTGATTTTATCCATTCGGAACTGTTTCCAGGCGGGGTTTTCCTCCTTGTCCGGAAGGTCCATTGGATCCATTCCGAATTTTTCCTTGAATTCCTTTCTTGCGAGAGGGTGGTAATCAAAGTCAAATTCAGGAAATACCTGATTTTGAACGAGGGGCTTGCCGTTAAGCTTGTATTTTTTCTGTAAATCGGCACCCAGGACCACATCGACATAACGGATATAATCGAAATGAACCGATGCAAGCCCTTTTATTTTAGCGATTTCCTTAACCCCTTTTTTGACGTACTCGCGGGCGCCCGGGGAAAACGGACTTAAAAAACTGTAGTACCCCACATAGGGATGGTAGTCCCTGCAACTTTGACCAAGTGCATTCACCGAATACCAGTCGGGATTATCCTGACACTCTTTTGTGCCGCCAACATTCATCATCCAGTGCCAGGCATGAACCCTCACTCCGAGAGGAGTCCCAATTCGGATTAAATCTTTTAACTGATCCACACCACCTCCGGGAAGAATATCTGTAATTCCTGCTCTGGCCAATTTAGCCATCCAGGCCTGCTTAACCTCTTCTGTTCCTGCACCGGGATCGCCCCAGGTTGCGAAATAGAATTTCTTGTCCGTATAGCTTTTATCAGACAAATTTCCTGGTGTTTTTGCTGCTAATTGCAGGGATATCATTGCGGCCAGGAAAAACGAGATTATCTTTATCTTTCTCATATTTAAATATATGTCGGTTAAACCAGATGTTCTTTGTAAATTGATGCCCACGGCTCCCTCATATTCCGATGGAGCATACTATTTGCAATGTCGTTGTTTATAAATTTTTCTGCCACGGGATCCCAGTCAAGATCCTGTTGCAGCTTCATTGCAATATTTCCAAGGTGTGACATTGTAATGGAACGGTGTCCAATTTCTGCCGGAGCAATAGTCTCCTTTCGCGAGTAGACACAGTCGATGAAGTTTCGGAAATGGTCGTCACTCTTGTAAAGGTGAATTTCGGAAGGGGCGATCACGGTCTCTTTCAGACTTTCGGGAAATACCTGGTGGTTACCGCGGTTTGCCCTGGCCCATCCTTCAGTTCCCCGGAAGGTAACTCCGCCGACAACTTTATTTGAGATAATGAGTTTGACTCCGTTTGCATAGATACATTCGAAGTAATATTCGGTGGCGGTATTCCAGATCGGATGCACTGCCCATTCGGCTTTTGCATTTTGAATCTTTACCGGTCCGGTTAGTTCGGTATCCATTCCCCACTGGGCGATATCAGGGTGATGGCCACCCCAGTCGGTTACCTGTCCTCCTGAATAGTCGAGAACCCAGCGGAAATTGACATGTGTCCGGGCCGGACAATAGGGGGCTTCGGGGGCAGGACCCAGCCAGGTGTTGTAATCGAAACCTTCGGGGACAGGAATCGTGTTTGTAAGATTACCTGTCCTGCCATAATCGGGTGTTCCGGATGGAAGGCCGCATTCGACGGTTAATAGCTTTCCGATACGGCCATTACGCACAAGTTCGCAAACTCTTCTGAAATTTTCATCAGATCGCTGCTGACTTCCGGTCTGAAAAACTGTGCCATATTTCCTGACTGCATTGGCCATTGCCCTCCCTTCTGGAATTGTAAGGGCCAGTGGTTTTTGGCAGTAAATATCTTTTCCGGCTTTGGCTGCCATTAACACAGGGATTGAATGCCAGTGATCCGGGACAACTACCTCCACAGCATCAACATCCTTTCGGGCGATCACCTCCCTGAAATCTTCGAAGCCTTTGCATCCTTTGTAATTTTTGCCATGAAGCTGGGAATAGTATCCATTAACCAGATTAAGGCCAATGTCTCTTCCGCCCACTCTTCCGTCCCAATAGCCGGTACTCTGCTTATTGACATCACAAATGCCTGTGATCTGAACGCGCTTATCGGTGAGGAAATCGTTTAGGTCATTCATCGCCTGGTTTCCGGAGCCGATGAACATGAGGTTTACCCGGTCGGAGGGTGCAACATGACCGTTTTTTCCACGGGCGCAGGCTGAAATAATTGTTGGTACAGCAATAGCCCCGATTCCAATTGTGGAGGTGAGTTTAATAAAATTCCGTCTGTTGAGGCTGGTCATTTTTTTGGGTTTAGGAGGTATGAACGATCTGTTTTGGCGAAATCGATAGGCTGCTGGCTTTTGGCAACTGGCGGGCAGCAGTAAGTTCTTTATGGAGAGTCATTTATTTTTATTCATTTTCTGAAAAAGGTGACTCTCTTTTTGAAGCGTACTGCCAGCGGCCAGTTGCTAATAGCCAGGTAATTTTAAGTTTTATTTTGATGGTTGCAGACGGGCGAGTGCGTATTCGGCCACATCTTTTAGTTTTTCGTTTTTAGCGAGTTCTTTAATAACCGGGATACTCAAGTCAGAGCCCATCCAGCTGATTTCGCGCAGGAGTAATTTTTTCCCGTCTTCCGAAGCCTCAGAGCTTTCCAGTACTTTGATTATCTGTTTTTCAAACGCCTGATAGTCGGCGGGAGTTTTTGCCTCGTATCGGATATGACTTTGCAAGTCGGAATAATACTTGGTGCTTTTGGTTATATCGTATTGTGCAATTTTTGCAAGATCACCTTCAACAGTAAGAACTTTAAAATCGGGTCTTAATGATGAACCAGTCTGAGTTGGAAAATCATAAGGCACTTTCTGGGTTACTTTTCCGGTAGCTGCCCATTCGGCTCCACGTTGGAATGTTGTAATAAATCCGACGCATTCCAATGCAGGGCCGCCATCTTCATCGGCATGGCCCAGGGCGGTATGGAAAATTCTTCCTTTGCCGTAGCTCAGCGCCATCAGTAAAGGTTCGTCACGACCTGTTCCACCCTTTGCGGTATCTGAATAGGCCGTTGCAAGGATCTCCATATTTTTTCCCGGTCCGCGTAGCTGGGCATAAAGTTCGTCAGCCCCATGGATCCAATGTTTTGGTAAACCTTTGGTAATGGGATGTTCTGTGTTACGGGCAATCAACTCAAATTCATGTCTTTTACCATGGTTTCCGCCTCTTCCTGCAGAGGAGTCGATAATTAATGAATCATGTCTGTAGTACATGTACGGGCCGTCCTTTTCATTCCGGTCACCCCATCCGCCTAAACCGATCATCAGATTATACTCCTTCCATTCAGGAAAAGTATTATCCCCGGCATGATAGACAACCAGTCCACCTCCGTTATTGACATAATCAACAAAGGCACTCTTCGTTTTTTCTGACCATGAATCTCCATTATAGTCAATTACCACTACGCTGTATTTCGAAAAATCGGGATTAAAGGTATTCATGTCGCCACCTTTATCAGGAGACTGCGCGATTTCAGCGGAGAAAAGGCCGGTTTGCTCGAGCAAATCCTTAAGAATTGGTGAACTTGATTTCCAGTGATGATTATTTTGCCCGGTGACAATTAGCGCTTTGTAAGCAGTCCCATTCTGTTTTTGGCATGCGTTGAAAACAGTTAATAATCCTGCAAAAATCAGTACAATCAGATATTGTTTCTTCATTTGAGTTTTAGATTAAATTGTGGGTAAGCTCCATGGTTGACGGTAAGGTCTGCTCAGCAGGCGACTTGCGGCCGGATTTCCGATAATCTCCTCTTTCACAGGATCCCATTGGATTTTTTGTCCGGTTGTCATGGCTATTTCACCTAAGAGTGCTACAGAAATAGCGCGATAAGCGACTTCGATCGGTGCGATAGGTTCCTTACGGGATTTGACGCAGTCGATAAAGTTTTGCCAGTGGTTGTCACTTTTATAGATCTGAATTTCATTAGGTCCAATCACCTCCTGGAGGATTTTGGGATCAGAAGCCTCTATTCTTCCGCGGTCAACATTAATCCATCCTTTTTCACCATACCATGTTGCACCGCCGCCATGAACCAGTCGGGCGCTGTTTGCTACCCTCATCTCAATACCATTGGCGTATTTACACAGGAAGTCGTATTCAACCGGAACGTTGAAAATTCCATCTCTGGGATAAACACCTTCGCCCGAAATTTCAACCGGTCCGGTATGTTCAAGTTCTGCACCCCAGTTTGCGATATCGATGTGATGACCTGCCCAGTCGGTAAGTTGTCCACCTGAGTAATCGAGAATCCAGCGCCAGTCCCAGTGACTTACACCCCGGTAGGGAACTTTAAGTGCAGGTCCGAGCCACATTTCCCAGTTGAGTTCTGCGGGCACCTCTTTGACCGGAGGGGTTCCGATCCCTTTGTTACCATTGGGTAATCCAACTTCAATATGTGTTATTTTTCCGATTCGTCCATTTCTGACCAGTTCAACTGCGTGATGGAAGTTCGTCTGAGACCGTTGCCAGCTCCCAGTTTGCCAGATAATATTATTTTTCTTAACGGCACTTACAATCGTTTGACCATCTTTTATGGTGCGGCAGATCGGTTTTTCACCATAAACATCTAATTTTTTGTTGGCTGCTGCAGTATAAATTAGCCCATGCCAATGATCCGGCAAAGCGATAGAAACTGCATCCAATTTCTCTTTTTCAAGAAATTCGCGATAATCACCATAAATACGGCAGTCCTTATTGTTGTTTGCCTTGTCAGCCAAACCTTTTGCATTTGCGGCATGGTTTGCATCCACATCACAAATTGCAACATATTGAACCTTATTCCTGAGTTCAAGAAAATCCCTCATGTTGCTGGTTCCCTGTGAGCCGAGTCCGATGCCCCCCATTACAATTCTGTCACTTGGCGGAAGTTTGCCCCCCATACCTAAAGCAGTTGAAGGAATAATCTGTGGGATGATCAAAGCGCCGGTTGCTACGGTTGCTGATCGTTTCAGAAAATCCCTTCTTGTAGATTTGTCTAACATTGTTGTTAATTTTAGTGGTTGTTAAGGATTGATTTTTAAATATGTGGGTCTGTTCCTGCGATTGGTGTTTCGAAGACCATATCTACAGGTCCAAATTCTATTTTTTTCGGTCCCAGATCCATATCTGATTTCATGATTGCATCCCAGGTGATCAGCTGTCCGGTATAGGCAGCGGTGCGTCCCATGATCGCGGTAAGGGTCGAAATAGCTGTCCGTTCGGCTTCATTTACGTAATTTCCCGTACGAATGGCATGAACCAGGTGCATGTGTTCCTGAACGTACGGGGATATTTTTAAGGTGTTCATTGTATTGCCGTTTTCGTCCTTCGGATATTCAAATTTCCATTTTATGCTGCCATCAAGGTTCCAGATTGTATTTATGCAATTGGTATACCCTTCCGTTCCATTGATCAACTCACCGGTTCCGTTGGCACAACTATCCAACTCACGACACATACTATGAGAGCTTACGCCGTTGCCATAGTCAAAGTCGATGCTGAAAAAGTCGTACTGATCGCCGGTTACCCTTCGTGCACGACCTCCGTAACCAATGGCCTTTTCGGGATGTTTTCCCATAAACCAGTTGATGACATCTATATTATGTACGTGTGTATCAAGGATATGGTCGCCACAAAGCCAGCAAAAGTTATTCCAGTTCCGGATCATATACTCCATATCATTCCATCCGGTTTCACGGGTTCTGAACCATACGTGCTCCTGGTTCCAGAATGCTTTGGCTGAAGTTAATTTTCCTATCGCTCCGTTTGCAACCTGTTTGTAGGTTTCGATATAATCTTCCTGGTGACGTCGTTGTGTACCGGTAACCACGCAAAGACCGAGTGCTTCGGCTTTTTTTGCGGTAGCGATCATCAGACGTGCGCCGACGGGATCGACGCAAACAGGTTTTTCTATAAAACAATGTTTTTTATTGGTAATAGCTTCGAGGAAATGTTCAGGGCGAAATTGAGGAGGGGTAGCCAGAATAACAACATCAATATCGGGCATTGCCATTAATTTCTTGTAGGCATCGAATCCTACAAAGCAATTTTCTGCCGGGATAGGAAGATCGAATGAGGCAAATCTTTTACGGCAATTGTCAATTTTATCCTGAAAAACATCGGCAAGTGCAACAATTTCAAGGTCGGGACCCGCACTGATGAAATTTATGGCAGCTCCTGTTCCACGGTTTCCTGTACCGACAAGGCCTGCGCGGAGCTTTCTCCCTTTTGGTGCACCTTTGAGAATCGGAGGTAATCCTAATGCAGAATTATCCAGTTTTTTTGAACATGAAGAGAGTACAGCGCCGGCACCGGCAACACCTATTCCTGCTAAGACAGTTGCTCCGAGGAATTTCCTTCTGTTGATATTTTTTGAATCGTTTTCCATACTATTTTATTCTTTCATTTTTCATTCTTTCATTTAATACTATCCGCCTCACATACAACCCTGAAACCGTTGTCTATACAATCGGAGTACCACCAGACGCTCTTCGGCATCTGCGGATCGGTGGAGAGCCATGCCTGGGTTTTTGTGAAATCCCGCGCTGCACTTCTCACATCTTTGGCGTCGCTCTTGAATGAGCCGCCTCTGATCACATGCTCCAGACCCGACTCGGGACCCTTGGGATCAACTATCAGTCCGGTACCACTTTTGTAGGCATCGGGGGAATAGAAATCGGAACAAAATTCAGCGATGTTACCCACCATATTTTTCAGGCCAAATGGGTTCTCTTTTACTTGTCCAGGGTCTTTAGTCTTTGAGGAACTGTTGACCATATAGACAACATGTGAATTTATATTCGTTGTGTCAGGCCCGAAGATTTTCCGGAGTAAACCTTTTGAGGTGAATTTTTTCGGATCCCCCTCAAAGAAATAGGGCGTTGAAGTGTTTCCGCGACAAGCGTATTCCCATTCGGCTTCGGTAGGAAGGCGGTATTTTTTGCCGGTGACTTTCGAGAGCCAAATGCAATAGGTATTTGCGGCTTTCCATGACATTGTGATTGCAGGTCTTGTTCCTTTTCCCCAACCCTGATCGGGAGCTCCCCACGGTGGGGTAGGACCGGTAACTGCATCCACATTTTTATTTTGAAGAACCTGTCCTTCTGTTCTTCCCTGTGATGCAGTCGCCATAAAGAAGGCAAGGTATTCATTCCATGAGACTTCAACTTTACCCATCCAGAATTTCGAAATCTTAACTTTTCGCACCGGCCCTTCGTCAGGTTTTCGCAATGGCTCATTTTCGGGGCTTCCCATATTGAAGGTACCTTCGGGAATTGCCACCATATCAAAAGCAACCGTTGAGCCGGGGATTTTTTCTGTGAAATTTTCAAATTTTTCAACCCTGGTGGCATTGGTGAATTTTACCTCACTTGCTGCAGCATCAACCCCAAAATTTGCATCGTGCTCGTGTTTTGCATTTTTATCGAAGTGTCCGACATTCAGATGACAGTTTATGCAATTGGGTTTGGGCCCCTCCTTTGTCGGGTCTGGTGTGGCCTCCTTCGCGCTGATATAAGCCATGTGTGCATTACTCCCATTCACAGATAAGGTTGCGGGAAAGAGATTCGAATGGCATTTAATGCACGACGTTTCGTAGGTAAAACTTTTTGCATTTTCAAGCAGCCGTTTCGATTCCCAGTTTATCTTTGAACTGTCTTTAAACAGATATCCATAAACATCGGCAGCTCCATGTTTTGCTTTTGCGAGCAGGTAACCTTCACCTTGAGGTGGCAGGTGACATTCCACACAATGGACAGATACTCCGGTTCTGTTATTGTGATGCGGGGAGAGTTTCCAACTCTGTTCAGCCCAGGGGTGTACATGGCACGACATGCAATAAGTGTCTGTTGAGGTGTAGGTCAATACCTTGTTAAAGGTGCCAAGAACGACAAGGCATAGAAGGGCTCCGAAGGTCATCATCCAAATCCGGGACTTTGATCCGTTGATCGCCCGAAGAACAAAATTCTTAATCTTCATTGTTTATTAGGGTTCAATCCAAAAACGCAAGTTAATATTCCTGTTCTGTTGCGTTATGTATATTGTGTTTTAACGACTATGTTTTTCTTCAAATCCGGACTCAATTTATTCCCAAATTAACCGATATAGCTATTGTTAAAAATCCGTTCTGATCCGTTCTGTAAACATAGTCGTTTTTTTATTTCACCCAACAAAGAATTTTCATGTTATATAACAGTTCTAAAAGAGGAATAAAATCAATGGGCAAGAAGCCAATTTTCGGCTGCATCCATCTCAATATCAAGGGGTACATCCAACTTTACAGCATTCTCCATCTCCTGTTTTACGATTGTTTTTACCGCTTCGAGTTCAGTTTTTAAGACATCAAAGTTTAACTCATCATGCACCTGAAGGATCATTTTTGAATGTAAACCCTTCTCTTCAAATTGCTTATTGATGTTTATCATGGCAACTTTAATGATGTCAGCTGCCGATCCCTGAATTGGTGCGTTGATTGCATTTCGCTCAGCAAAAGCCCTCACTGCAGCATTTGCAGAGTTGATATCTGCAAGGTACCGTCGTCTTCCCATGATGGTTTCAACATAACCTCTTTCACGAGCCAGAACCAACTGACTGTCCATGTAATTCTTGACCATTGAGAAATTGGCAAAGTAGTCATCGATAAGCTGTTTAGCTTCCCCCCTCGGAATATTCAGCCGTTGTGAAAGGCCAAAAGCTGAAATTCCGTAAAGGATTCCGAAATTGGCTGTTTTGGCTTTGCGCCGCATATCCGAAGTTACTTCGTCGAGGGGAACATTGAAAATCTTAGAAGCTGTAGCAGCATGAATATCCTCGCCATTGCGGAATGCCTCTGTCATTACGTGATCGCCTGAGACAGCTGCCATAATCCGGAGTTCAATCTGCGAGTAGTCAGCCGATAAAAAAGTATGTTCATTATCGCTTGGGATAAAGGCCTTCCGGATTTCGCGTCCGGCTTCGTCCCTGATTGGGATATTCTGCAGGTTTGGATTAGTGGAACTTAATCGTCCGGTGGCTGCAATGGTTTGATTGAATGAGGTGTGTAATTTTCCTGTCTTGGGGTTGATCAGTTTTGGCAATGCCTCAACATAGGTAGAGAGGAGTTTTTTTAATCCCCGATGTTCCAGTATCTTATTAATAATCGGATGTTTATCCTGCAAATTTACAAGGATCTCCTCACCGGTTGAGTATTGTTTTGTCTTGGTTTTCTTAGCTTTCGGATCGAGCATCAGCTTCTCAAAAAGAATATATCCGAGCTGTTTTGGCGATGAAATATTGAAATGCTCCCCGGCCAGTTCAATGATGCTGTTTTCGAGATCAACGATCTGATCACGTAAAATTACCGCATAATCATCCAGCACAATAGGATCAATTTTTAGTCCTGCCAGCTCCATTTGCACAAGGACTTTTAGGAGGGGCATTTCAACCTGAGTGAATAGATTTTTTACTTCACCCTTTATGAGTTCCTGATCCAGTAACGTCTTAAGCTGAAAGGTAATATCTGCATCTTCACAAGCATATTCCTTGATCAGTTCCAGATCGACCTGGCGCATGGTCAACTGGTTTTTGCCCCGTTTGCCAATCAGTTCTTCGGTGGCGACTTTTTTATATCCAAGGTATATTTCACTCAGGTAATCGAGGTTGTGCCGAAGGTCAGGCTGAACCAGATAGTGGGCAACCATGGTATCGAAGTAATCACCTTTTATTTGAATGTCATAATGTGAAAGGATCAGAATATCAAATTTCATATTCTGGCCGATTTTCAAAATAGATTCGTTGGCAAATACCCCCTTAAATTCCTGAACGAGGGTTAATGCTTTTTTCTGATCTGCCGGGACCGGCACATACCAGGCCTCTCCGGTTTTATAAGAAAATGACAATCCGACAAGCTGATCGGAATAGGTATCCAAACCGGTTGTTTCAGTATCAAAACAAAACCCCTTTTGCTGTGAAAGTTTTGAAATCAGCTCGGTTATTTTTTCGGGTGAATCCGCAAGTTTATAATTGTGGTTTGATGATCTGATATCGGTGTGAACTCCCGGAACTTCAGTCTGGGTTTGTTCTCCCATGCTGAAAAGTGTCCCCTGCTCAAATGCCGGAGGAGGAGTTGGTTCTGCAACTTTTTTTGCTGCCGGCAGAATCCGCTCGGCCAGAGTTCGGAACTCAAGTTCAAGGAAGATCTCACGCAGTCTGTTAATGTCGGGGGCTGAGAGAATCAGATCTTCTTCATTAAACTCCACAGGTACATCGAGGATGATTTCAGCCAGTTTCCGTGACATCCGAACCTGTTCTTCAAATTGTTCAAGGCTCTCCTTCTGCTTTCCTTTCAATTTATCAATATTCTGATAGACCCCTTCAACGCTTCCATATTCACCTACAAGCTTCATGGCTGTTTTTGGACCAATCCCCGGGCAACCGGGAATATTATCGGCGGTGTCACCCATAAGACCCAATACATCAATAACCTGCAAAGGGTGCTGGATCTGAAAATTCTCGCATACCTGTTCCACTCCCAGGATCTCCATTTCATTTCCAGACCTTTTGGGTTTGTACATGAAGATATTTTTTGATACCAACTGGGCGTAGTCCTTGTCAGGAGTTACCATATAAACCTGGAAGCCCTCCTTCTCGGCGGTTTTAGCTAAGGTTCCGATTACATCATCGGCTTCAAAACCCTCTTTTTCGATAATTGGAATATGATATCCTTTGATGATTTCGCGGATATAGGGAATAGATTTCCGGATGTCTTCGGGCATTTCATCACGGTGGGCCTTGTATTCCGGGAACATATCGTGTCGGAAGGTGGGCCCGTGCATATCGAAGGCAATCGCTATATGGGTTGGCTTTTCTTTTTTGAGTATTTCTTCAAGGGTATTTACAAACCCCAGCATTGTTGAGGTATTGAGCCCTTTGGAGTTGACGCGGGGTGCATTAATGAATGCAAAATAGGAGCGATAAATCAATGCATAAGCATCAAGCAGAAACAATCGGTTCATGGCAAATAATTAATTTAGAAGGAATCAAAACTACATAAAATTAAATTGAATTTTGTGTTTTGGATTGGGAAACCACCATCGCGCTGAAGTAAAATTAATGTTTACCTTTGGCCGGTTGTAAAATAGAGTAAGCATACAATTTTTAAAGCATGTCATCTAAAGACCTGATAATTGCCCCAATTCGGGAGGAGCTTGTAAACTTTGAGCCGTTTTTTAAGAAAGCGACAAAGAGTGATTTGCCCCTTTTAAGTAATATCATCAACTATATTTTGCGTCGCAAGGGGAAACAGATGCGACCCATGCTCGTTTTTCTGACCGCTAAGTTGAATGGAGAATTCAATGAACGGACCTATCATGCAGCTTTGACGATTGAATTATTGCATACTGCTACCCTAGTTCATGATGATGTTGTGGACGATTCGTATCAGCGACGCGGTTTCTTTTCGGTGAATGCCGTTTGGAAAAATAAGATTGCGGTACTTGTCGGAGATTTTATTCTGGCAATGGGGATGCTTTGGTCAATCGATCATAAAGATTACGATATACTTGGTCATATCAGCACAGCAGTTAAAGATATGAGTGAGGGGGAGATTCTTCAAATTGAGAAAGCCCGGAAGCTTGATATTACTGAAGAGGTTTATTTTGAGATCATCCGGAAGAAAACAGCATCGTTGCTGGCCACCAGTGCCGCAGTTGGAACATGTTCTGTGACTGCTGACGCTCAAATTATTGAGCAGATGAGGCTGATGGGAGAATATGCAGGGATGGCTTTTCAGATTAAGGATGATCTTTTTGATTACCAGAAATCAAACCTTATCGGAAAACCTACCGGGAATGACCTTCATGAAAAGAAAATCACACTTCCGTTAATTCATGCCTTAAACCATGTAGGAAGCAGCGAAAAATCACGAATTCTTAAGATTGTAAGAAAGCGGACAAAATCTGCAGATGACCTCCGTGAAGTGGGAGAGTTTGTAGGGTTAAACGGAGGCTTCACTTATGCTGAACAGATTATGCATCAATATAAAGAGAAGGCTATCGGACAGCTCGCACTCTATCCCGATTGTGAAGTGAAAACAGCGCTTGTGGAATATATCAATTACATCATTTCGCGCGTAAGCTGAATTCTAAAAATAAATAATTTTTTCTCCTTTAATGGAGGTTAGCAGGTTATTTGCCAGACGGCTTGCTCCTATTCTGAAAAGCTTATTATTCAGCCATTCATCTCCAAGCACCTCTTTTACGATTGAAATATAGATCAACGAGTCGGTAGTTTCAACAATTCCACCCGCCGCTTTAAATCCAACTTTAATACCGGTTTTTTGGAAATAGCTTTTTATGGCGTGACACATGACAAATGCCGCTCCAGGTGTGGCAGCCGGCTCCATTTTCCCGGTTGAGGTTTTGATAAAATCGGCACCACCCTCCATTGCCAAAAGGGAGGCTTTCCAGATATTAGAATAATTATTCAAGGCTCCGGTTTCAAGAATCACTTTTAGATGTGCGGTATCACACGCTTTTTTTAAGGTTGAAACTTCATGAACCGCAGCGAGGTAATCCTCCGAAAGAAAATTTCCCAGGTTAAGTACAATATCAATTTCGTTTGCCCCTTTGCCTACTGCCATCATGGTCTCGAGCACTTTTACGTCCAGAAAAGTCTGTGAAGAAGGGAATCCAGCCGAGACTGATGCAAGCTGTACTCCGTTTGCCCGAAGTGACTTCTTAACTGATTCTACAATTGAGGGGTATACGCATATTGCTGCAACGTTGGGCAAACCGGGAAATGTCTCCGGGAAACCGGTAACCTTCGTAGCTATCTGCTCACCCTGAAGATAAGAGTCTGTTGAATTCAGTGTTGTCAGATCGATGCATGAGAGTGCCAGTTTATACCATTGATCGGTTTTAAGGTCGGCTGAACTTTTAGTAATGCCGGCAACTGCTTCATCTACATCATTATCGTTAAAGTTCTGATTTATTGTCTCGAATAAAAAGTTCATTGGGAGTTTTTTTGAAATTTTGTTGAGGTTGAGCGATTATTACAAAATTTAATATGACCTTATTTTATACCTATCCGATCAATTTTTCATTATTCAAATGACGAAGTTGATCCCGATCAGTCTTTTTTGCAATATTTTTTGACAGCGCTTCAGTCAGGTCAACTCCAGTCTGATTGGCAAGGCATAGAAGCACCCAAAGTACATCGGCCAGTTCATCGGCCAGATTATCTTCGGCTTCACCTTTCTTAAACGATTGATCACCATATTTCCGTGCAATAACCCGCGCCACTTCGCCCACCTCTTCGGTTAGAATTGCCATATTGGTAAGTTCGCTAAAATATCTCACGCCATATTTTGTAATCCAATCATGAACCGCTGACTGGGCATCACGGATTGTAATATCTTCTGTCATAAATCTTTGTTTTTCGAATCAATAATTATCGTAACCGGACCATCATTAATCAGCTGAACCATCATCATGGTGCCAAATTCGCCGGTCTGAACCGCTCTGCCCAAATTTTCGGAGAGGGTTTGCACGAAATTGTTATAGAGAGGAACAGCTATTTCGGGAGATGCCGCATTAATATAGGATGGACGATTGCCCTTTTTTGTTTTGGCGTGAAGAGTAAACTGACTGACGGCAAGAATTTCACCATCAATATCTTTCACCGACAGGTTCATCACCCCCTGAGCGTCGTCAAAGATCCGGAGTTGAATAATTTTCTTGATGGTCCAATCCAAATCTTCGCGCGTATCTTCGCTTTCGAAACCCACCAATACAAGAAGCCCCTGCTTAATTGAGGATTTTAATGAATCATCAATAGATACTGAAGCCTCTGAAACGCGCTGAATAACAACTCTCATAAATCAGATTTGAATTCAAATTTAACAAAATTTCAATTCGAAGGTTTACATCACCATTTTCATAAACCCAATAATGGCAATATAGCGGGCGATTTTTCCAATGATCATGAAAAACAGGGTAAAGAAGGGGGAGATGCGAAAGAAGCCTAATCCAAGGATTACCACATCACCGATGATGGGAACAAACGAGAGGGAAGCTGCCACCGATCCATACCGCTTCAATCGGGGAAGGATGGCATGGATTTTTTCCGGTTTTACTTTAGCATATTTTTCAATCCACTCCATTTTGCCCAGATAGCCCAGGTAGTAAATTGATACTCCGCCTAAGGTATTTCCTGCAGTAGCCATGATAAGAGAACTCGTTACATCAAATCCTGAATAAATCAGCAAGGAGAGGACCGCCTCTGAATTGAACGGGAAGATTGAACCCGAAAGGAAGCCGGCAAGGAAAAGCCCGAATAGCCCGTAATGGTAAAAGAAATCGATCATAAGGGGGGCAAAGGTAATCGATTTTATCCAAAAAATAAGGGAAGCAGTTTAATCTACTTCCCTTTAATAGATTATATGATAGTAAATTAAGAAAGAGCCGCAATTCCTGATCCAATCATATTCGCGCTTTCGATATTGGCAATATTCACTTTTATCTTTTTGTGTCCCATTTCGAAGATTAACTCTCTTAAAGTGCTTTTTACAATTTTATTATAGTCTTTACAACCTGAAACTTCGCTCCAGAAAAGGCTACCTTCAGCGGTTATCCTTACTTTTTTGATTTTTTTATCGTGTGTTGCAAGCAGGTCAACTAATCCGGCAAGAGATGCGGCAACTAATTTTGCAGACCGCTTATAGATCTCTTTTGCAACTTTTACCTGTTTCTTTTTATGCTTGTCAGATCCGTTTATAAGATCAGTAAGCGCTTTTCCATCAGTAGTTTCATCAAATCCATCTTCAGGGAATACCTCTCTGAGGATTTGTCCGATATACATTCCGGAAACTGCTTTTTCGAAGCGCTGGGCACCTTTATTATCCGATTTTTCATCAACAGCTTCATCATATTTGGTCAGATGGGGCGGATTGAAATTGCCCGATTCGAGATTAACCGGTGTGAGCCCTTTCCAGTTCAGCGCGGGGTCGATTTTAGGGATTTGGTCGGCATTTACAAATGCAGCCATATTGGTTCCGGTTCCAACGATCAAACCGATATAAGCATCAAATTTCGGATTGGTTAATCCGGCAAAGAGGGAGGCAACGGTATCATTTATCACTTTTATCCCTGTAAATTCTCCTTTACCCTTGGCATTCAGGATATCCAGAAGCGGTTTCCCAACCGGATTCCCGATCATCTCTTTAATATCCATTCCTTTTGTCCAACGAATCAGTTCTGCATCGCCATTTGGCAAACATTCAGCCGGATAAGAAAAACAGTAGCCGATAGGCGCCTTAGCCGGTATTTCGATTTCATCGACAAATTCTGATTGTTTCGCTAAAAGATCCTCTTGTGAAAAGCCTTTGGTTGTAGTTGAGGAAAGTTCTCGGCCACTTGACTTTTCAGGGCTTATTGTGGCAACACCGTCAGCAAAATTAATGACTGCTGCACGATAATTCGTTCCGCCCCAGTCCAGAACAATGGCCTGTCCTTCAGCGCCAGCAGAGATGGGATGGATGTAAGTAGGGATACTTTTTACTTCGGTGTTGTCATTTTTTAAACCGGTGTTGATTTTTTCCCCAAGATTGAGGGCAATCTCTTTTAATTGTGAAGTTTTGAGTTTGAATTCGTTCTTTTTCATCCGTATATAATTTGTTTTTTAATTGCCGGATGGAACTCGCATGTGAAATATTCATCCGTATTTGTGTTTGCCGAACATGCTCGTTTCATTATGATGATTTTAGATTTTTCCGTACAGTCAAAGATATTAAAAAGTAATGATATGCACAGCTATTAGCCCTTATTGTTTTTAATGGTTCTCCAAGCTTTGAGCTTCGACTCCCATTTTATGGCATGTGCCGGACTTGTTGAGGGCATCACCTGATTTGACAGGATTACGTCCGAAAAATATTTTTTAAAGTATCCCTGTGCACCCTTTCCGTTGAAAATAATCCTGGAGATATTCTGATGAATTAATAAAAACTCCCTTAGATCATTCGGCTGTTCAGTTCGGATATCTATATCAAGACTGGAATGCCTGGTACATGTTTCCAATACATCCCAGAGGGCGATCCTATTTTGTAAAAGTAATTCTCTTCGGATCTGATTTTCGTCTGAAAATGGGTGATTAAATAGTATAAACATAATCTTCCAGAAAGAATTTTGAGGGTGGGCATAATAGGCACCCTTTCTGAGCGATTCTTTTCCAGGCATTGTGCCTAAAATCAGCACCTTACTATGAATATTCGCGATTGGAGCAAAGGAATAAATTGGTGAATCAGATAACACCGTATTTTTCATCGAATTAATATAAAAAGGGAGTATGAACCCTGATGATAAGGTCAAAGATAAGGCATAAACGGAAAAGATAATTCCTAAAACCTTCAGAACGTGCTGATTTTATTTAATTTTGCATTAAATAAACATTAAAATGGAACAGTATTCAACAAGACAAAATAAGATCGGAAGGTTAATTCAGAAAGAGTTGAGTGAACTTTTACGCCGTGATACCAATATTTTAGCAAAGGGGAGGATTCTCTCTTTAACCATTGTGAGAGTTACACGCGATATATCTCAAGCTAAATGTTACCTGAGCATCTTCCCTTCAGCAGGTGCTGAGCAGGTACTTGCCGATATAAAACTGCATAAAAACAAATTAAGAGGTGAACTTGGAAATATTGTCCGATTTCAGCTGAGGCATGTTCCGGAACTTGAATTTTACCTGGATGACAGCCTCGATTACATCGAAAAGATTGATAAGCTTTTACATTAAGACCTCTCTTTAACCCCATCTGTTATTGTACAAGATTGAACCTCTCGTTTTACATAGCGAAAAGATATCTCCTCTCGAAGAAGAAGACTAATCTAATCAATATCATTTCTTCCATTTCGGTGGCTGGCATGGTGATTGGAACGATAGGATTGATTATCGGATTATCGGGCTTTAATGGTTTCGATAGTCTGATCAAATCGTTGTTTTCCTCCTTTGATGCTGATCTGAAAATTACACTTGCGGAGGGTAAAAGCTTTAATGCTTATAATCAAGATTTTAAAGATATTCGCAAACTAAAGGAGATCCTGTTTTTTTCAGAAATTGTTGAGGATAATGCGCTTCTAAGGTATGAGAATCGCCAGGTTCTGGCAACGATAAAAGGAGTAAGTGACGAGTTCAGTCAAATGACCGGGCTTGATACAATGATTGTGGAGGGATCGTTTAAACTCAAAGAGGAGGATAAGCAATATGCAGTTTTAGGACAAGGAGTTGCCTATTATCTTTCTGCGAGTCTTAACCTTATGAATCCAATCAATATTTATGTCCCACAAAAAGGGAGAAAAGCGGCTCCATCTGTTACCGGGGGTTTTAATCAGGGTTATATTTATCCGTCGGGGATATTCTCTGTACAACAGGAGCTTGATTCAAAATATATGATTGTACCGATCTCATTTGCCAGGGATCTATTTGAAATGGCAGGTAAGGTTAATTCGGTGGAACTGAAATTACGGGAGGGTGCTTCAGTGAGTAAGGTTCAGGAATCGATCTCAGCCAAACTGGGCAGCCGCTTCATCGTAAAGAATCGCTATCAGCAGCACGATTATCTTTATAAAACAATGCAGGGGGAGAAATATGCCGTTTACCTTATTCTTATCCTTATTCTGATTATAGCATCGTTCAATATTGTGGGATCGCTCACGATGCTGATTATTGACAAGAAAGAGGATATTTCAATTTTGCAGAGCATGGGAGCAGACAGGGTGCTGATTCGTAATATTTTCCTCTTCGAAGGGTGGTCGGTGTCATTGTTGGGAGCGGTTATTGGAACGTTTATCGGAATTGCGATCTGTCAGCTTCAGATCACTTACGGATTGGTCAAGCTACAAGGCGGAGGTTCATTTATAATTGATGCTTATCCGATGAAAATTATCCCGCTTGATATCCTGATGATATTCTGTTCCGTAGTTTTTATCGGTTTTGTCGCCGCCTGGCTGCCTGTTAAATATATTTCCGGGAAATTTCTTCACGAAGAGGCTCATTAAATTGTGGGGCGGATGGTAACTGACGGCTGGCGGCTGGTAACTGGATCATCCATTTACAACGAAGGTTGTGTTTCTGAAGAATTAAAGGATTTCTGTTTAGAAAATACAGCCAGCTGCGAGTTGCTGGCAGCCAGAAGCCTTTTGTATAAGTCACTTTTTCAATCAATGCCTGTTGACTTTCCTACTCAGTTTCTATAAATTGAAAGCCTATACCACGAACCGTCTCCAGAAATTCACCTTTACAATATTCTGAGAGTTTTTTGCGCAGATTCTTGATATGAACATCAATATAATTTGAATTGTAATTTTCCTCGATAATATCTCCCCAGATATGTTCTGAAATCTGAAGACGGGTTACCACCCTGTTCTTGTTGAGGATAAGGAAGCTCAGAATATCATATTCTTTTCGGGTTAGCGAAACCTGATTCCCATCGGAAGAGACGATTCGCTTATCCAGGTCGATTTCGAGTTTATTAACGTTAATTATATTCGCCCTGATTCCATGTTTGCGCCTCATTACTGCCATGATGCGCGATTTCAGCTCGAGTAACGAAAATGGTTTGGGTAAATAGTCGTCGGCTCCAATATTAAGTCCTTTGATACGATCCTCCAGGGCACTTCTGGCAGATAGAATAATGACAGCAGTATTGCTATTATTTTTGACTGACTCCTTAAGCAGATCAATCCCGTCATAATCGGGTAATCCCAGATCGAGAAGTAAGAGGTCATAATTATTCGAGAAAAGTTTATCAGATGCAATCCTGCCGGTATGTGCCTCTTCACACGAGAATCCCTCCTTCTCCAGATAGCTTCTCACCTCTTTGGAAAGTGGAATCTCATCCTCAACAATTAAAACATGCATTTTAAATTTTGAAAATCCATAAATAGGTCTTCTTTTTCTCATAAACAGTGATGATTAAAGGTTACTTATTAATAGAATTTTTACAGTTTTAGTTTGCCCAGAAGCTGCTGCAGCTACAAGAGGTGAGGAACCATCAGTAAGTCCCAAATCAAGATCAGCACCATTCTTTATAAGTTCATTTATAATCTCGACATGACCTTTCGAAGCTACACACATTAGTGCTGTAGGGCCACCAGCTCCTCTTGCGTTGACCTCTGCGCCGTGTTTTAGAAGTTCTCTCACAATCTCAATATGGCCATATTGAGATGCAACAATTAAAGGCGTTGCACTATTGGTTGTTCTAGCATTAGCATTTGCACCTTTTGATAACAATATTTTTGCTATTTGTTCATGTCCAAATTGGGATGCCATAAAAAGTGGGGTTGCTCCTTCGTCCTCTTTAACATCAACAGAAGCACCATTTTCAAGCAGCATTCTCAAAATCTCATCAAGACCAAGAATTGTAGCAATGTGAAGGGGTTTGCCACCGTTAAATATGGCCTGTCACATTAACATCTGCACCCCTTTCAAGCAATAAGGTTACAACTGTCAAGTGTTTGCCTTCGATGGCAATGGGAAGAGCCGTTGTGTTCTTATAACCTTTTTGGTTAACATCATATCCTTGATCGAGCAATATCCGAACCTGATTCACATCTCCTTTCTGGGCAGCTAATTGTAAAGGAGTCCATCCAAATATTTTTTTAAAAAAACTCATATTGTTCTGAGTGTCTAGACAGGCAACAAACTTCAAAAATTACAAACTTGGCACTCACTTTCGCTTCAGTTACACTTTTGAAGGTTTTTGTGAGATATGCCCAATGATATTAGAGTACACATCAACAAAATCCTTGACAACTGTCTAATCAATGTGCTTTTGATAATTCTGTTTAACCTGAGTTTCCAGACTGCTTTCAAACTGTGAAAAGTAGAAGGTTGCCAAATTCTCTCGCTTCAACATCACTTTTGCATGGTATGGAGACGTACACTCAATGCATGGTATTCGACAAATCGCAAACC
>Ga0118677_10005657_pt1 | contig 21724 bp, 4 predicted proteins | sample AliMusrvi5mmetaG_FD_86154 | JGI IMG/M metagenome (GOLD analysis project Ga0118677, IMG submission 86154)
GGATGATGTTACTCTGACCGGTACACCCGTTTATACTTTCGCCTCAGCATCTGTTGGAACAGGTCTTAAAATCAACACAACCGGGTTCACACTAGGCGGTTTACAGGCTGGTAATTATACCCTGACTCAACCTTCTTTCAATGCCAATATTACAGTGAAAGGATTGACAGTTACAGGACTTACCGGCGGCAACAAGCCCTACGACGGGAACACAAATGCAACGGCAATCGGAACTGCAGCACTTGATGGTGTTATCAGTCCGGATGTTGTTACACTTGGTGGAACTCCGGTATATACCTTCGCCAGCGCAGCAGTTAACACAGGCATTGTAATCGCAACGACCGGTTATACGCTCGGTGGTGGAGACGCAGGAAACTATTCTTTGACACAACCTGTACTTTCGGCTGATATTACCGCGATTGCTTTAACAGTGACTGGCCTTACGGGTAATAACAAGGTATACGACAGAGGCACTGGAGCAACTGCAACAGGAACTCCGGCTTTATCTGGTATAATCAGTCCGGATGATGTTACTCTGACCGGTACACCCGTTTATACTTTCGCCTCAGCATCTGTTGGAACAGGTCTTAAAATCAACACAACCGGGTTCACACTAGGCGGTTTACAGGCTGGTAATTATACCTTGACTCAACCTTCTTTCAATGCCAATATCACAGCAAAAACATTAACAATCAGTGGCCTTTCTGGCGTAAATAAAACATACAACGGGAATACCGATGCAACGTTCACAGGAACAGCAGCTCTTGTGGGAATTATAAGCCCTGATGTGGTAACAATCGCCGGAACACCGGTTGCAACATTTGCAACACCAGGTGTCGCAAACGGAATCGTTGTAAGCTTTACTGGATATACTTTAGATGGTGCTGATGCTGGGAACTACTCACTGTCCCAGCCGACAACCACTGCCAATATCACGCAAAAAGAGCTAACCGTCACTGGCGCCTCAGTTACCACCAAAACAGAATATGGCTCCAATACTGATGCAACCATTACGGGGGCTACTTTATCTGGTAAAGTTGGTTCAGAGGATGTTGTTTTAGCCAACGAAACTACTGGAACCTTCGCACAATCAACTCCTGGCTTGGCCATTTCAGTTTCAACTGCCATGTCTATAACTGGAGCCGATGTAGGCCACTATTACTTAACTCAGCCAACATTAACCGGCCGAATCAATCCGGGCGCCCCCATAGGTGTTGCCTCACAAACCTTCTGTTCCGGGAGCCAGGTACAAAATTTAGCTATAACCGGCGGGACAGGTTCCACCATTAATTATTATGATGCTGCAAGTGGGGGTAATTCAGTTTCTGGAACAGCACTCTTGGTAAATGGTGTCACATACCATGCCAGCCAAACTGTAAACGGTGCCGAAGGTGCCTCCAGGCTGGCGGTAACGGCAACTGTAAATCCAAATCCGGCAGCAAATGCAATTACAGGTCCAATTACTTTATGTGCAGGTACTACAGGTGCAGCTTATGCCGTAACAACGGATAATACGGGTACAGGAAATACTTATGCATGGTCATATAGTGGAACTGGCGCTACATTTAGCAGTGCTACTGCCTATAATCCTTCTGTTGACTTTTCTCTATCAGCAACAAGTGGCACTTTAACTGTAGTTGAGACAATGGTGACAACAGGATGTACAAAAACAAATACACAAGCACTTACAGTATATTCTACTCAAACCGCTGCCCCGGCTATCACCACATCTGAGCTCTGTGCCGGAACCACTACCCTAAGCGGTACCAGCGAAACAACGGCTGACATAGTCGTCTATGCAGCGGGTTCAAGTATTGGAACTACAACCGCTTCGGGAGGAGTTTGGACAGCAACAGTTACCGCCTTGGTAGCCGGTAATTCTATCACTGCCAAAGCACAATCTTCCGGTAAATGTCAGAGTGACGCTTCTTCAGCCGTAACCGTTAAAAGTACTACCGCAGCACCTGTTGTCACCTCACCGATTTTGGAAGGAACAACTACAGTGAACGGCACCTGCGAATCAGGAGCTTCTGTTGATGTTTATGTCGACGGGACCAATACAATAACCGTTACAGCAACAGGTACTGCATGGACAGCAACGGTATCTGCACTTACCTTAGACCAGGTGGTTAAAGCTTATGCCACGGCATCAGGAAAATGCGCCAGTGCAGTTTCCAATTTGGTAACCGTTAGCGTTTTGGCCATTGGCGATGCCTACCAGGGTGGAAAAGTTGCCTACATATTTACTAGTGGCGACCCCGGCTATGTGGCAGGTGAAACACATGGGTTGATCGCAGCCATAAGCGATAATGCAAATACCAATTGGGGATGTCAAGATGTCCAAGCTAATCCAATACCTGGTGCCATGGGCACAGCCATTGGTACAGGAAACCAGAATACGATTGATATTTTGGCCGGATGCGTAACACTTGGAATAGCAGCGAGACTTTGCACTGGTTTGGGTGCAGGATGGTATTTGCCCAGCAAGGATGAATTGTTGAAGCTCTATTTAAACCGTGTTGCAATTGGCGGTTTCAGCTCAGTGCAATATTGGAGTTCCACGCAGTCAGACGGGCGGTATGCAATAGAAGTGGATTTTAGTAGTGGGACTAATACGGGAAATTCTAAAGATGGAAATAGCTATAAATCACGTGCCATCCGTTCATTTTAACCATACAGCCCACCCATCCAGGATCCCTTGTGGATCCTGGCCGTGGGGGGAAACTCAAAAAGAAACATAAAAAAAGAGATAAACTAAATGAAACAATATAATATGAAAACCATGAAAAAGTATCTGCTTATTTTCGTGTTGCTGCTGGGGGCTGTATGTTCGTATGCGCAGGGAACGCCCGACCAGGCGGCCGTGCTGCAGCTCAGCATCAATATTTCACAGGCAACCGCACACCTGAAGATGGATATGGCCGGCACGCCGGTCACCTTATGGCTCGTCCAGGGGGCGGCCATCGTACCGGTAAGCCCGGGGGTGAATGTGAACGGCAAGCAACTTGCCGAAACCACCCTGCCCCAGATCGTGGCTACCGACGCCAGTTCCTATTACAGCTTCGGCCAGTTCGAGGTGGGCGCCGCGACGGCGAACGTCCTGATGGATTTTTATTACGACTGCGATACATCCAAAAAGGTGCTTCACTGCACCATCGCACTGCAGAAGTCCGGCAGCAACTGGACCATTGTAACACTCAATGTACAGGGAGGTAGCATATGAAAAACTATTTACAGACAATCGGCTTACACAGGGCGGTTGCAGTGCGCCGCGCAATTACGGTTCTCCTGCTCCTGCTCGCGGGCTTCATGCAGCCCGGCCTCGTAAAGGCCTCCGACTTCCTTGTCATGGGATGGTCAAACATCAATTACAGCAACAACCTGTCGCTGGTCGGAACCGGCGGAAGCGCCGTGGTCACAATCAAGTGGTCGGGGTGGTACCTCGAAACAGGCAGCCACAGTACAAACAACCCCAATTATATCTGCGGGTTTTACTACAACCAGTACTACCGCAACTGGTTCGCCTTCGACATCCCCACGGGGCTGGGAACCATCACCTCCGCCACGCTCAACGTGGTGCAGTACGGCGGGATCCCGTCGTCGGGCTATGTCACGATCCAGTTTTACGATGTGACGACTCCCTACGCCACGGTGAACACCAACTACAGCGGCGGCAGCGCAACCGGCCAGGCGATCTTCGCCGACCTGGGAACCGGGGCCTATTTCGGCAACGGGCTCATCGACAACAGTCTCCCCCAGTCGAACATGGTCTCCCTCCCGCTGAACGCAGCGGCCCGCGGGTCGATCCAGAATGCGGCGGGAACCACCTGGATGGTAGCAGGGCGCGCCGATAACATCTCGCCCACCCTTCCCCCCGATGCGGTCACCAACAGCGCGACCAACGTGACCGGCAGTTCGGCTACCTTCAACGGCAGCGTGAATGCCAACGGCACCTCCACCGCCACTTACTTCAGGTATGGCACTGTTTCGGGTAGCCTCGGCACCGAAGTAACCGCCTCTCCCGCAACGGTTACCGGCAGTTCGGCCACAGCGATTTCGTACAATGTAACCGGCCTTGCCGCCGGCACCACCTATTATTACCAGGTGAAGGCCTATGCCGCCTCCATCTCCTCCACGGTGTACGGGCTTGAAAAGAGCTTCACCACCGCCAATTCCACGCCGCCCGCGCCACCCTCCTCTATCTCGGTGTCGGCCAACCCCATCTGCAACGGGGGCGGGACCACCCTCACGGCCAACGGCCCCGTGGGAACCGTATACTGGTACTCGGGAGGGACCTGCGGAGGAACCTCGATCGGCCAGGGCAACACCCTGACGGTCTACCCCACCACCACCACCACCTATTCGGCGATGAACTATAACAACAGCCTCTTCTCCACCTGTACTGCTTCGGCTTCGGTGGTGGTGAACAACCCCGCCACGGTGCCGGCCACCGCCACCTGCGGATCGGTCACCAATACCACGGCAGCCCTCTCCTGGGGAACCTCCACGGCCACGGGCGCCATCACTTACTACTGGGTTGTTGGTACGAGTTCCTCGGTCACCTACGGCACCGTAGGCGTGGCCGGCGTCGCCGCACAGGGAACCACTTCGGCTCCCACCACCACCGCCACCGCCACCGGGCTCAGCCCCAGCACCACCTATTACCTGAGGGTCTATGCCACCACGGCAGCCCCCTGCGGCAATTCGGCCTACCAGACCTCCACGGCCTTCACCACGGTGCCCACCGCACCCGTGGCAAGCGGCGCCACCCTCATCAGGGCCAACAGCTTTACCGCCAACTGGGCCACCACAACGGGCGCCACCGCCTATTTCCTGGATGTGTCGACCAACCTCAACTTCGGAAGCTTCCTCACGGGATACAACAACAGGAACGTGGGCAACGTGACCAGCCTCGGCCTCACCGGCCTCAACCGGGAAACAACCTATTATTACCGCGTAAGGGGTTACAACACCGGGGGCTATAGCCTCTACTCCCCCACCATCACGGTACTTACCCTCCCGGTCAGCAACTTCCTGATCGAGAATCCCTCGGGCGGCAACGTGACCGACCAGACGGCCGGCATCGCCTTCTCGGTGAAGATCACCGCCCGCGACGCCTTCAACACCACGGTAACTGACTATACAGGCAATGCGACCCTCACCACCAACTCCGTCATTTCGACCGGGGCAACCACCGCAAACTTCGCGGCAGGGGTGCTGAGCAGCACGACCCTCACCCTCACCCTGGCCGGTACGATGAAAACCATCACCGCCACCAGCGGCCCGGTTTCAACGGCTTCGAACACCTTTACGGTGCTTCCTGCCGCCATCAACTACTTCGGCCTGGTGGCCAACGGGCCGGTAACCGCCGGCACCCCGTTTACCGTCACCGCCACGGTGTATGACGTTTACAACAACGTGAAGACCAACTACAGCGGCGCACATTCCGTAACCTGGACCACCACCGCCACCACCTCGCTGAGCGGCCAGGGGCGTATCATCCCCACCGACGGGGACCAGACCTTCACCAACGGTGTTGCCACCATTGGCGGGTCCATCATTGGCGGGTTTACCTTCTATAATTCAATGGAGACCCCGACGATCACCATCACCGATGCCCCGACCTCGAGTCCGGGCACCACCGCCCCCATCACGATCCTCGATGCAGGGCTCGACAACTTCAAGGTTGTGGCAGGCGTGACCCAGCAGACAGGAGTGCCCTTCGACGTTACCGTCACGGCCCGCGACATTTACTGGAACACCTGTATCTATTATGTGGGGAACGTAAGGTTCAAATCGTCGAATGACGCAGTCGTCGTCTTCCCGGCAGGCCTGCAACCCTTCATCCCTGGCGATCATGGCGTACGTGTATTCAGCGGCGGTGTGACCATCAATGCCATCGGCGCCTACTGGGTACGTGCAGCCGACGGAGTTTTTGCTTATAAGAGCGGCCAGCAGGAGAACATCGTGGTAGGACCCGGTCCCTTCTCGAAACTTGTGGCCAATTCAACCCTTACCATCGCCCCGGGCGAGAACCACCCGGCCATTGATGATCCCATTTACCGCGTTGCCGGCCAGTACGTGTTTGTCACGGCCACCCCGCGCGATGCCCTGGGCAACCTGATGTATGCCTGCCGCGATATTTCGATATTGCTGAACGGCCAGCCAACCGACAACACCGGCCCGATCGTGGTCACCAACGTGGGCGACGGCTCCTATACCGCCACCGTCCGTGCCACCCTGTCGGGGACCAACACCATCAGCGCCCGGTACAACACCACCCTGACCCTGTTCGACCAGACGCGCACGGTGATCGTCACCCCGGCTCCGATCGACCTGGCCCATACCACCATCACCGCCTCGCCCACCACCATGACCACCGACGAGACCAGCAGCATCACCGTTCAGCTGAAGGACCAGTTTAACAACAACCGGACGACCAGCGACGGGACCGTGGCACTTGCCACCACCAAAGGCTGGCTTTCGGCCGTGGTTGACAATGGCAACGGCACCTATTCATCGACCCTGCACGGCAACTACGGCGCGCTGGGAACCGCCCACATCACGGGAAACTTCACCGGCAATTCGCTGAACCTTACCATCAACGGACCCTTCTCCAACTCGGCCGATGTGGTGATCAACGAAGGATTGCCCGCACTGGCGACCATCGACATTTCGGCCAACCCGACCGTGATCACCACCAACCAGACCAGTTTAATCTCCGTACAACTGAAAGACCAGTTCGGCAACCTGGTGACCACCAACCGCGGCACCGTGACCCTGGCCTCCGACAAGGGAGCCCTGACGGCAGTAGCCTATACCTCCGGGGGCATTTATACTTCGACCCTTTCGGGCTGGAATCCCGGCTTCGGCACCGCCACCATCACGGGTAAATACAACGGGGGCGACATTGCCGACAATGCAACCGTGACCTTCAACCCCGGCAAACCCGACCTGGCCCACATCACCGTTTCGGCGAATCCCATCACCATGACGAGCGACGAAAGCAGCGTGATCACCGTGCAGCTGAAGGACGTGTATGACAACATCATCACCACCAGCCGCGGCACCATCACCCTGTCCTCCAACAAAGGGGCCCTGACATCGGTGACCGACCATGCCGACGGAACCTATACGGCAACCCTGACCGGCGACAACCGCGGTTTCGGCACTGCCACCATCACCGCCCACCTGGTGGATGCACCCGATGTGATCAACGGCGACGTTACCCACCATGCAACGGTGAACATCACCGAAGGCAAACCGAACCTCGCCCACATCGACATTTCACCTTCCGTTTCGTCGATGACCTCCGACCAGACCGCGCTCATCACGGTACAGCTGAAGGACCAGTTCGGGAATAACCTCTCGGCCAGCCGCGGCACCATCACCCTGGGGACCACCCTTGGCGCGCTGACGAGCGTAACCGACCATTCGAACGGCACCTATACCGCCACCCTTTCGGCAAACATCAGCGGCTTCGGCCTTGCCACCATCACCGGCAGCCTCACTGACACCCCTGATGCCGTTACCGGCGCAATCACCGACAACGCCCTGGTGACCATCACCGAAGGCAAGCCCAGCCTGGCCCATATCCAGATCACCGCTTCGCCCCTGAGCATCACCACCGACGAATTCAGCACCGTCAGCATCCAGCTCCAGGACCAGTGGGGTAACAACCTCTCGACCTCGCGCGGCATCGTGACCCTTTCCTCTGATAAAGGACTGGTAACCGGCACCGCCACCTATACCAGCGCAGGGATCTACACCGGAACCCTCACCGGCGACAACCGCGGCGTGGGACTGGCAACGATCACCGGCCACCTGCTTGACAGCGACGACGCCATCAATGGCGACATCACCGACAATGCGCAGGTCACCATTACCGAAGGTTTGCCAAGCCTGGCAACCTCCACCGTGACGGCCAACCCGGTCACCATGACCACCGACGGTTCGAGCACCATCACCGTTCAGCTGAAAGACCAGCATGGCAACCTGATCATCAATGACCGCGGTACCGTTACCCTGGTTTCGACCATCGGGCTCCTTTCAGGCGTTACCTATGCAGGCAGCGGCACCTATACCGCCACCCTGCAAGGTGATACCCGCGGCACACACGGCACCGGACTTTCAACCATCACAGCCAACCTGGTCGGCACCGGCACTGCCAGCGCAGTTGCAGGCGACCTTGCCCACACGGCCACAGTCAACATTACCGAAGGTCTGCCGGCCCTGGCCACCACTATTATCACGGCCAGCCCGACCACGATGACCACCGACGACCACAGCACCATCACTGTTCAGTTGAAGGATGCCCTGGGCAACCTGATCGTCAATGACCGTTCAACGGTAGCCCTGTCAACAACCAAAGGCGTTCTTGGTTCCGTATCCTATGCAGGACTCGGCACCTATACTGCCATCCTCTCCGGTAACAGCTCAGGAACAGGCCTTGCCACGATCACAGGCACCCTCGCAGGTGTTGTAGCCGGTACCATCACGGATGACGCCACGGTGCTCATCACCGAAGGCGCGCCCGCACTTGCCGTGACCACGATCAGCGCATCACCCCTCACCATGACGACCGACGAAAGCAGCGCCATCACTGTTCAGCTGAAGGACCAGTTTGGCAACAACCTGACCACCAGCCGGGGGACCATCACCCTCTATACCGACCTTGGCGTACTGACCACCGTAACCGACCATACCAACGGCACCTATACCGCAACCCTTACGGCCAACTTTACCGGCACAGGCTATGCGCACATCACCGGGCAACTGAACGGCAGCAGCATCACCAGCAGCCCGACGGTTCACATCACCGAAGGGAAACCGAACCTCGCCCATATCGACATTTCGGCTTCGCTTTACACGATGACCTCCGACCAGACCAGCATCATCACGGTACAGCTGAAAGACCAGTGGGGCAATAACCTTACCTCCAGCCGCGGCACCATCGCCCTTTCGACCAACCTTGGCGCCCTGACGAGCGTCACCGATCATGCGAACGGGACCTATACCGCGACCCTCTCGGCAAACAATACCGGGTTCGGACCGGCGACCGTTACCGGAAGTCTGACCGACACCCCCGATGCCGTGACCGGAGCGATCACCGACAATGCCGTGGTGACCATAACTGAAGGCAAGCCCGACCTGGCCCATATCCAGATCACCGCTTCGCCCCTCAGCATCACGACCGACGAAACCAGCACCATCACCATCCAGTTGGAAGACCAGTGGGGAAATCTCCTGACCACCCAGCGCGGAACGGTGACACTTACCTCTGGCAAAGGACTCGTAAGCGGCACGGCCACCTATGTTTCAGGCGGCCAGTATACGGGCACCCTGACGGGCGACAGCCGCGGAACCGGTCTTGCAACCATCACCGGCCACCTGGCCGATGGTGTTGAGGTGAACGGCAACATAACCGACAATGCACAGGTGACCATCACCGAAGGTTTACCAAGCCTGGCCCATTCGACGGTCACGGCAAGCCCGACCTCGATGACCACCGACGGCAGCAGCACCATCACCGTGCAGCTGAAAGACCAGTACAACAACAACATCCTGAATGACCGCGGCACCGTGACCATGGTATCGACCATCGGGTTGTTGTCGGCTGTTTCCTATACAGTGAACGGCATTTATACCGCCACCCTGCACGGCGACACCCGCGGCACCAATGGCGTCGGCCTCTCGACCATCACCGCACACCTGGTAGGTACGGGATCAGCCATCGGCGTTGCAGGCGACTTCGGTAGCACCACCACGGTTGACATCCAGGAAGGCCTGCCTGCCCTGGCAACCACCGACATCTCGGCCAGCCCGATCACGATGACTACCGACGACCACAGCACCATTACAGTTCAGCTGAAAGACCAGTGGGGCAACCTGATCACCCATGACCGTTCTATCGTTGCGCTCCATACTACTTTAGGCGTACTTGGTACTGTTTCCTACACAGGTTCGGGCGTATACACCGCCACCCTTTCGGGAAGCATCCCCGGCACCGGGATTGCAACCATCACCGGAACCCTTACAGGCACTCCGACCGGCAGCATTACCGACAATGCAACCGTCACCATCACCGATGGCGCCCCGTCGCTGACCATGAGCATCATCACGGCGAATCCCATCACCATCACCACCGATGGCAGCAGTTCGATCACGGTACAGCTGAAGGACCAGTTTGGCAACAACCTGACCACCAGCCGCGGAACGATCACCCTGTTGACCTCCCTCGGTGTCCTTACCGGTGTGACGGATCACAGCAACGGGACCTACACCGCAACCCTTACGGGCAGCAACCCGGGCGTTGGAACCGCAACCATTACGGGTAAACTCGACGGCAGCAGCCTGATACATTTCGCTACGGTCTCCATCACCGAAGGCGCACCCTCGCTTACCGTCAGCACGATCACGGCCAGCCCGACCTCCATCACCACCGATGGTTCGAGCACCGTAACCGTTCAGCTGAAAGACCAGTGGGGCAACCTGATCACCCACAGCCGCGGAACCGTCACCCTGTTCACCAGTAAGGGGGTCCTCACGGCAGTGACCGACCATTCGAACGGAACCTATACGGCCGTGCTAACAGCAAACGCCACCGGGACCGGGACAGCCAATATTTCAGGGAAACTTGACGGCAGCGACTTTGCGACCGGCACCTCCGTGCTGATCACCGAAGGACTCCCGGTACTGGCCAGGATCGACATCTCGGCCTCACCGACCGCCATCACCGCCGACCAGACCAGCACCATCACCGTTCGGCTGGAGGACCAGTGGGGTAACTTCCTGACCACCAGCAGGGGCACTGTTGCCCTGGCCACCAGCCCGATCGGGCACCTGGGAACAGTTACCGACCATGGCGACGGCACCTATACCGCCACCTTCTCGCTGACCGCATACGGAACAGGTGTTGCCACCATCACCGGCACCTTTGCCGGCACCGGCAATGCTGTCGGAGTAAATGGTGCGATCACCCACAGTGCCACCGTTACGGTATCCCCGGGGGCAGCCACCAAACTGACCATCCTGACCCAGCCTTCGGCCAGCGCAACCGCCGGTATTGCCTTCGTGCAGCAGCCGGTTGTAAGGATCGAAGACCAGTGGGGCAACCTGACCACCGACACCCGGCCGGTAACGGCTGCAAGGTCGGCAGGTACTTCGATCCTGCACGGCACCACCACGGTGAATGCCGTGGGAGGTGTTGCAACCTTTACCGATCTTTCGTACAACAAGGCAGAAACCATCACCCTGCTCTTTACCTCGAACCCGGCACTGGCCACCGCAACCTCCAGCAACATCGTAGTGGGACCAAATGTGGCCGCCTACTTTGCTGTGACAGGAAACGCGACCCAGATTGCGGGTTCCAGCCAGACCATCACCATCACGGCCTATGACGCATACGACAACGTGGCCACCGGCTATACCGGCGCCAAGACGGGCGTGTTCATCACAGGTGCCAGTCCCTCCAATGCTCCTGTCAACAACCCGACCTTTGCCTCAACCGCATTCGGAACCGGGCAGACGGTAACCTTCAGTTCGGGGGTTGCAACCGGGAGCATGATCCTGTTCAAGACGGAGGTCGCACAGATCAACGTTGACGATGGAACCAGAAACGCCTCCCTGCACAAACTCAGTGTAACTGTCGGACCGACGGTGCTGAAGGATATGCTGGTATATGGCGTGGGCAATCCCCATGACCTTGGTACCTGGCAGACGGTAACCGTTGAGCCTCGCGACAGCTATAACAACCGCAAGACAAACTATGTTGGCAAGATCACCTTCTCCAACACGGATGTGTTGGCCACCAACCCGGCCGACTACCAGTATGTGCTTGCCGACAACGGTATCCATACTTTCACGAGCGGCGTATTGTTCGGCCAGACAGGAAGCTGGTGGCTGACGGCCCTCGACCTTGCCGAACCAACCAAATACGGTGCACAGGCGAACATCATCGTACAGCGTGCCGTGACCATTACGGCCAACAACCGCAGCAAGACTTACGGCGACGTAATGACCCTCGGAGCGATGCTGATCAGCACCTGTACCGTTACCGGCATTGTTCCCGGTGTTGACCCCGTTGCGGGCGACATCACAGGCATCACCCTGGCCAGCCCGGGTGCTGCAGCAACTGCCACGGTGGCCGGTTCAACCTACCCCATCACCCCGAGCCTGGCAACCGGTCCCTACAACCCGGCCTATTACCGCATCGTTTACTCGACTGCGGGACAGCTGACGGTGAACAAACGGGACCTGACCCTGAGCAACTTCCTTGCCAATAACAAGACCTACGACGGAACAACCAATGTGACCGGTGACGGATTCTCCGACAACCGCGTAAACAGTGATGTTCTGACCTTCAGTTATTCAGTGGCATTCGCTACCAAGCATGCTGGTCCCTCGAAACTGGTCAACTACACGGGCATTGCCATCAGCGGCGGTGCGGGTGCCGGCAACTATACGCTGGTTACCACCAGTGGCACAACCACGGCTGCCATCTATGTGAGAGCCATCAACGTTACCGCCCAGACCGATAACAAGGTGTACGACGGCACCAACTCATCCGCAGTACTGCCGGTGGTTGATGCGCTGCAAACAGGCGACCTGGTTACCAGCAGGGGAATCCAGACCTACGATAACCGGAATGTCGGTACATCAAAGGTGCTGACCCCGGCAAGTGCTGTGATCAATGACGGCAATAGCGGTAACAACTATGCCATCACCTATGTTACCAACGGAACCGGTATCATTACCCGCGCCACAGTAACCGTGACGGCGCAGCATGACAACAGGGTGTACAACAGGCTGGTAACCTCGTCGGTTGCCCCTGTCGTGACCGGGATCATTTCGCCCGATGTTGCAAGTACCAGTCCTGCACAGGTCTATAATTCAAAGGATGTTGGCACGGGCAAGACGCTCACCGCCAGCGGCCTTGTGATCAATGACGGGTTCAGCGGAGGCAACTATACCATTAATTATGTTGCCGACAACACCGGTATTATCACCACTGCACCGGTAACCGTTACCGCCCACACCGATTCGAAGATCTACGACGGAACCACCACTTCATCAGTCGCTCCTACCGTTTCCGGTATCATTGCAGCTGATTATGCAAGTACACTGCCACACCAGACGTATGATAACAGGAATGTCGGCACCGGCAAAACCATGGCAGCCAGCGGTCTTGTGATCTTTGACGGATTTGGTGGCAACGACTACGCCATCACCTATGTTGACGACCACACCGGCGTGATCACGACTGCCGCAGTTACCGTGACGGCCAACCACGAAACGAGGATATACAATGGAACAAACAGTTCCTCGGTAGCACCCACCGTTACCGGTATTATCGGACCCGATGTAGCCAGCACGAATCCTACGCAAACATATGATACACGTCATGTGGGTACCCTTAAAACCATTACCGCCGCCGGTCTTGTGATCAACGACGGGAACAGTGGTAACAACTATACCGTAAGTTATGTTGCAAATCATACAGGTATTATCAACACCGCAGCAGTAAGTGTTACCGCACAGACTGACAACCGGATCTACAACGGAACCACCAGTTCATCGGTAGCGCCCGTTGTTGTTGGTATTCTTTCGCCCGACGTAGTTGGGACCGCACCGGTTCAGACCTACGACACCCGGTTTGTAGGTACCAATAAAACCCTTACTGCCATTGGCCTTGTGATCAATGACGGGAATCTTGGCAATGACTACTCGGTGACCTATTACACCAACGCAACCGGCGTCATCACAACCAAATCGGTTACGGTTACGGCCCAGACGGATAACAAGGTTTACGACAGGTCGGTTGCCTCTTCGGTAGCCCCGGTTGTTACCGGTATCGTTTCCCCGGATGCTGTCGGCACCGCTCCCCACCAGACCTACGACAACTGGAACGTTGGCACCGCAAAGACCATGACCGCAACCGGTCTTGTGATCAGTGATGCATTCAGCGGGGGTAACTATTCCATCAGCTATGTACAGGATCATACCGGTGTCATTACCACCGCCGGGGTGACTGTTACCGCCCATGCCGATTCAAGGATCTACAACGGGACCACCAGTTCCTCGGTAGCGCCTACGGTTTCGGGAATAATTTCGGGTGATGCCGTTGGCACGGCTCCGGTCCAGACTTACGACACCAGGCATGTTGGCACGGGCAAAACCATGACAGCCGCCGGACTTGTAATCACGGACGGGAACAGTGGCAACAACTATTCCATCAGTTATGTCGGGAATTATGCCGGCGTGATCACCACTGCTGCAGTAAGTGTTACAGCACAGACTGATGCCAGGATCTACAACGGAACGACCAGTTCTTCGGTAGCACCGGTTGTGGCTGGCATCCTCTCACCGGATGTGGTGGGTACCGCCCCGGTTCAGACCTACGATACAAGGCATGTTGGCACCCTTAAAACGCTTTCTGCCACCGGTTTGGTGATCAGTGACGGGAATGGCGGAAACGATTACGCGGTGACCTATTATACCAATACAACCGGTGTAATTACCACCAAGGCCGTTTCAGTTACCGCCCAGACGGACAACAAGGTGTACGACCGGTCGGTCAGTTCAGCGGTAGCACCCGTTGTGGTTGGTATCGTTTCTCCTGACGTTGTAGGAACCGCACCGGTTCAGACATACGACAACTGGAACGTGGGTACCGGCAAAACCATGACAGCAGCCGGCCTGGCGATCAGCGACGGTAACTCAGGGAACGACTATGCCGTTACCTATTATACCAACACCACCGGTATCATTACCTGGAAGCCGATCACCGGCAACTTCACCGTTACCTCCACCAAGGTCTATGACGGCAACTCCCTTGCCAACGTACTGACCCGGACCCTCAACGGTGTAATTTCCGGTGATGATGCCTACCTCAGCGGTGGTATCGCAAACTACAACAACAAGAATGTCGGCACCGGCAAAACCGTAACCCTTACCGGTTACAGCCTGCTGGGCACGACAGCCCCGAACTACAACCTGACCGGTGTCTTCACCACCACGGCCGACATTACGGTACGTACCCTTACGCTGAGCAATTTCGCAGCCGATAACAAGGTGTACGACGGAACGCTCGTTGCGACCGGACTTGGTTTCAATGACGACCGCGTATCGGGCGACAACCTCGCATTTACCCGCGATGCAGCCTTTGATAACAAGAATGTTGGAACCAGCAGGACCGTCCTCTATACCAACATCGTGATCTCCGGCGGCACCGACAAGGACAACTATGTGCTTGCCTCCACTACAGGCAATACCGGCGCCAACCGCGTGATCTCCGCAAGGGGGCTGACAATCTATGCCAACAGTGTAAGCAAACCTTACGGAACCGCCATCACAGGTGCAAGCGGATCAACCGCCTTTACCTCGGCAGGTCTGCAGAACGGTGAAACCATCGGTACAGTGACCATTGCCTACGGCGCCGGTTCAGCTGCCCTCGACCCGGTTGCAACCTATACCGGTTCGGTAACAGCAACGGCTGCCACCGGCGGAACCTTTACCGCAGGCAACTACTCCATCACCTATTCGGCCGGTGATATCACCGTTTACAATTCAAGTTCTGTTTCAGGTCATATCACCTATTACAACGCCGGCAACACGCCGATGAACAATGTGACGGTCGAACTGTGGCAGGGCGGATCAAAAGTCTACCCGGCTACCGGGACTGTTGCTACGGATGCGCAGGGTTACTATACCTTCCCGAATGTACTGTCGGGAACTTATGATGTGCATTTCACCACCGTTAAACTAACGTACTCCGGAACCTACCCCTTCATCAGCGGGGCCATAAATGCCACTGACGCTGCGCTGACAAACCAATATGCCAACGGAATACTACCCGGCAATGTTTGGCCTGCAATTGAAAAAGTGAAACTGATTGGTTGCGATATCACGGCTGCTGGTTCTATTCAGGCAGTTGACCCTTCCATGATGCTGGCATATTTTACCAATTCATGGACTACCTGGGTGGGACACGTAACAAGTCCCCGTCCCGACTGGACCTTCTGGAAACCTGAAACAACAACGCACAACAATATTACCGATGGACCATATCCTCAGATTACGATTGTGCCGTCAACGAACCTGACGCAGGATTTCTATGCTTTAGTGACCGGCGACTTCAACCAGAGTTTCACACCCGGCGGAGCCAAATCGGCAAACGCCAACCTGAGGCTGGAATACGGCCAGACAGTGAAAGCCAGTCTTGGCGACATCATCGAATTACCGGTGTACGCCACTTCGTCCATGGAATTAGGAGCAGTTTCCCTGATCCTGAACTTCCCGTCGGACAAACTGGAGGTGCTCGGTGTGGCCATGAACAGCAATGCCAGCAGCCAGGCTGTATTCAATGCAATCAACGACGAACTCAGGATTGGATGGACGTCACTGACCCCGCTCAACCTGAATGCCGGAGAAAAATTGCTGACGATGAGGGTCCGCGTGATTGGTTCCATTGCCAAGGATGAGACCCTGCGTTTCACCCTTTCCTCGAACCCGTTGAATGAACTGGACGATGCTTCCGTAAAAGAGATCGGCGATGCCGTTCTCAGCATGGATGTCCTTGGAAGTTCAACCCTTGGCATAACAGATCCGGGTGCAAGCGGCAATATCCGCCTGGCCAACTACCCGAACCCGTTTGCCGCTACAACCACCCTTGCCTACACCCTGCCGGTTGCCGGCGATGTGACCATCGAGATCCGCAACATGCTTGGAAGCGTGGTGCAGACCGTGGTGAACAACGAAGCGCAACAGGCCGGTGACTACAAACTCAGGATGGATGCGTCCATCCTTGAACCGGGAGTCTACACCGCCACGCTCAAACTCAATACCGGCAGCACGACGCTTACCCGTACCATCAAAATTGTCCGTACACGTTAAATCCTGATTCGAAGAACGGGGGAGGGAACTCCTCCGTTCTTTTAAAATTTTAAACGTTTGAAATAACACCCTTACCGTGATAAAGAAGATCCCTGCCTTTACTGTTTGCTTTCTTCTTTTCTTTTATGGAACCCGGTCCCAGAACGCGCCCGTTACAACCCTCCCGGTTGTAACGGCATGTCCTGGGTCGGTGATCTCCGTCCCGGTGACGGTTACGGGGTTTACCAATATCGGCGGTGTAACACTCACCATGAGCTATGACATCACCGTGCTTTCCTATATAAATGCCACAAATACATCTGGGTTCCCCGGGTTGACGATCAATGGAACTATTCCCGGGAAAATCACTATTGCCGGATTTTCAGGATCTTTTGGCGTAAACCTTCCAAACGGAGCTACCTTCATTACCATTAATTTTACGTACCATGGCGGTTCAACGGCCATTTCGTGGTTTACCTTAGGAAATAATTGTGAATATTCCGATTACCCCAACTATAATCCACTAAACGACATTCCGAAATCAACCTATTATATCAATGGCCAGACCGGGCCCACCCTCGGGGTCGATTTTACGGCCGGCAACCTTCTCCCATCCGCAGGACAGGTGGTCCAATTCACCGACCTTACTACCGGCCAACCAACTGGCTGGAACTGGAATATCACCCCTACCAGCTTTGTTTTTGTGAACGGAACCGGTGCCGGGAATCAAAACCCGCAGGTACAGTTTACCTCAAACGGCTATTATACGGTTACGCTCACCGCTTCAAAAAACGGCTGCAATATTTCTACGACGAAGCCAAATTACATTAACTGTGTGCAGAAAGGTTTGTGGACGGGGAACACCTCGGCCGACTGGAACATCCCTTCCAACTGGAGCAATTACGCCGTGCCCGACAATACAACCGACGTGGTTATCCCTTCCTCAACAATAAACTGGCCGGTTTACTACGGCAACCTCACCATCGGGTCGCAATGCAATTCCCTGGTGCTCCAGGGATCAACGAGCCGGATGACGGTCACCGGGAACCTGGTGATCCCCTCCTCGAAATGAAAAGGAAAAGATGATATTGATGCTGCGCAAAAAATACATATTCCTCCTCCTTCTCCTCCTCACTTCAGGGGTCCTCTTCCCTTTTAGCCGGCTTTATGCGCAGAACGCACCGGTTTCAACCATCGGTATGGTGAACAGTTACAGCAATTCCGCAACTGTGCAGGTCACTGCCATCAATATCCTCAACATCGGTTCTTTCAGCATCAAAATATTATACGATTCAACGGTCGTTCATCCGACGGGTGCAACGGTCGGCCCTCAGCTGGGAGGAAATATGTCGGTGAACCTGAATTTGCCTGGAATCATTTATCTTTCATGGTACACCTATCCCGGGGTTACAATTACTGGTAATCCCGTGATCCTGAACCTGAATTTTACGAAGGTGGCAAATGGCACCTCCGCACTCAGCTGGTCTGACAACGGGGTTTCCTGTGCCTGGTATGACGGAAATGGCGCCATGCTGAACGACGCACCCACCTCATCCTATTATATTGCAGGCTCATTATCTTTTTCGTCTCCAAATGCTCCGCATACCTTCCTTTCGACGCTGAATGTATGCCAAGGCACTACTGTCAGCATGCCCGTAAAGGTGTCCGCATTCAGCAATATCGGGTCATTAACGCTTACCCTGAATTATACCCAGGCTGCATTGGTCTACCTTTCATTTACGAATACCTCAGGGTTTCCGGGGCTTTCCGTAAATGCTGGCCAGCCGGGGACCCTGGTCATTTCTGGTTCCGTCAGTACAGGAGGCAACGGCATTACACTTGCCGACAGTTCCGTCCTGGTCACCCTGAATTTTAACAGCCTTGCCGGACCAGGCACCCTGGCCTGGACCGACAACGGAACCTCCTGCCAGTATGCCGGTCCGCCGCCTGTAAGTTATATTCTGAACGATGTTCCTCAGAATACCTATTATTTGAATGGAACTGTCAGTGGAACCACCATTCCGGGCGCATCAGGCGTCATCATCGGGCCGGTCGGCGGCAATGTATGCCCGGGGCAAACGGGAGTGAACTTTTCCATCCCCGCTGTTCCCAATGCCACGGTATACGTGTGGTCACTCCCCCCGGGGGCGCAGGTGACCGGCGGTGCCCAGACAAACAACATTTCGGTCACCTTCGGCAGCCTCCCGGGTAACTGGGATATCAACGTTTATGCCAATAACGTTTGTGGCAACGGCCAGGCTTCGCCGGTTTTCACGGTTTATGTCAATGAGCCGCCCACCATCACGGCACAGCCTGTATCGCCCGATACGGTCCTGGCCGGCGCAGGATCCGCTTCGTTCCATACAGGTGCTTCGGGGTCCCTCCTCACCTACCAGTGGCAGGAATCTGCGGGAGGCTGGCACGACATCCTGAACGCCGGCGTTTACGGCGGTACAAGCACTTCAACCCTTACGATCACCAATCCGCCGGTCGCCATGAACGGGAACCAATACCGCTGCATCGTTGGCGGTTTATGCCCCCCGCAGGTCGTATCCGACGGCAACGCCAGGCTTTATGTAACGGATATTACGGGTACAGGAGACAACGATCCCGGTAAAAACGGGAACAAACAAAACTTATCAATGGATGTCTTCCCGAACCCGGTGGTTTCGGAATTCAACATCCGTTATTTTTTACCGGAAACGGGACATGCTGTCCTTGAAATTTCTGATTTGTGCGGCAGGAGGATGGAAGTGCTATCCATCGGCGATGAAACTGCCGGAACCCATTTGACGGCAAAAAAAGTCGACATGCACCCGGGCCTGTACCTCCTTACCCTCACCCTTCAGAACATCAAAGGAACAACTGCCATCACTAAAAAAATCATGTTGCAACAATAAAACGGCCGTTATGAAAAGTCTAGCGTTTTGTAATCCATTATCATCATTTTTTTCCCAGGGAAAACTTAAAACCAATTATATGAAAAACTGTACGATTGCTATCTGGATCCTATTTGTTTTAGCTGCCATCGGGGGATATTCACAAAATGCTCCTGTATCTACCGCCGGAATAATTACCAGTACCGGTATTGCGGCAACAGTGCCCATTACCGCGGCCAATTTTACCAACATCGGCAGTGGAAATTTAACGATTAACTATGACCCATCCATCGTTTCTGTTGGACTTGGATCGGTGACGGTAGGCCCGGATTTGATAGGTAATTTCAATGCTAATATACTTACACCAGGTCAAATAATAATTACGTGGTCAACCTGGCCCGGGTTGAACCTTCCAGGAAATCCTTTGATAGCGAATATCGTGTTCAACAAAATCAAGGACGGCACTTCTCCCGTGACTTTTTCTGACAATGGAACATCATGCGCATGGTGGGATGGGAACTTTGCGTTGATGAATGACACTCCGACTTCGACATACTATATTGATGGTTCTGTAACGTTCGAATCGCTGCCAGCACCAGTAACAACCGCCCCCTCAGTGTCGGCCTGTGCCGGGACTGTAATTCATATTCCGATAACGGTTACCGGTTTTACAAACATCGGTTCCGTTTCACTGACCATGTATTACAATCCGTCGGTCCTTTCTTTTCTGCCTGGAACAAACAATTCAGGATTTCCCGGATTAATCATCAATGGAACCGGATTTCCCGGAAAGATCGTGATCGCTGGTACATCAAATTCCGGTAGAACTCTTTCAGATGGAGCAACCTTTGTCACCCTGAATTTCACCTGCAATGGCACCGGGGGCACCACCTCCCTTACCTGGGATAACAGCGGGAACAACTGCGAATATAACGATTACCCCGGTTATGCCATCCTGGTCGACGACCCAACCGCCAACTTCTACCATGATGGTTCCGTCAATGTATATGCACCCCTCTCCGCCTCCATCAGCGGCGGCACCTCGCCCATCTGCTCCAACACCTCCCCCGGCACCTTCACGGCCCTGGGCAGCGGCGGCACCGGCTCCTATACCTACCAGTGGTACAGCACCAACAGCGGGATCATCACCGGCCAGACCGGAGCGACCTACAATCCCGGCGCCATTAACGCCTCCGACGGCTATTACTGTGCCGTGACCAGCGGTGCCTGCGGGACGGTGAATACCAGTACGACGAGTGTTACGGTGAATGCGTTGCCGAATGCACCGGTTGCCGGGAATGTAAATGTAACGTACGACGGCTCTTCGCATACCGGGAGTGCTACTCCCCCGGGAGGCTCTTCCATTGCATGGTATACTACCTCCAACGGCAATACTACTGCTTCGGCTCCTTCGGGAACCAATGCAGGCACCTACACGGCATGGGCAGAATCAGTGGACAACACTACTGGTTGCAAGAGTGCCTCCAGGACCCTGGTTACTGTGACCATCGGAAAAGTTGAACTTACAGTTACCGCTGTAAACAAAACGGTCACCTATGGTGATGCAACGCCAACGTTAACCTATACCATGACCGGGTTCATCCCTGGAGAAACTGAAGGATCAGCAGTTACAGGCTCCCCTTCATTGTCAACAACCTATACGTCGGCAACACCTGTATCATCAAGCCCGGTTGCCATCCTTTCAGCCCTGGGTACGCTTGCTTCGACAAACTACAGTTTCAGTTTTGTAAGTGGTTCCGTGACGATCAATACTGCTTCATTAACCATCACCGCTGCCAACAAGACCAAAGTATACGGAACTACCTATACCTTCGACATGACCACCCCGTCAACCGACTTCTCGGTGACCGGGTTGCTCAATTCCGATAATGTGACCAGCATCACCCTGATGAGTGCAGGTGCCGCTCCTACTGCTACCGTGCTTGGATCGCCCTACACAATCACCCCGAGTG
>Ga0118677_10005658_pt1 | contig 21723 bp, 18 predicted proteins | sample AliMusrvi5mmetaG_FD_86154 | JGI IMG/M metagenome (GOLD analysis project Ga0118677, IMG submission 86154)
CTCAACCATCCAGTCGCTCAAAGCCAGCGCACGCGGCTTCCGCAACTTCGAGAACTACCGCATCCGTATCCTCTTCTTCCTCGGAAAGCTCGATCTTCAACCACGCTAATTCACGAAGAGCTAATAAAATACAGCATGCAACGCAACAAATCGCACAGACAAACCAGCCTTCGGCTTGGTGAATGTTAACGCGCAAAACAAATCTTATCGCAACAAGAGCCAATAATAGCTCAAAAAGGTTTTGTTTTAAATAGCGAAAGATGAACCGATTATGCATATACCGGAATTTGATTGACATCTGGCAAATCTCTAAGTTTTTTATCCGCTTCCTGGCGATGTTTTTTACACCAGGACGAGTCAAGCATCGCATTGACGGCGTGGTCTATTGCCCAGTCCATAACGGCATCTATAACGGTATCTTTAACAGGGCCGAAAGGATCGAAAGCGGAATGCCACGGAGTGCCTGATTCTCCTAAAGGATCTACCAAATCTATCGGGTTATTCCTTACATACGCATACAGATTCGGTCCCTGCAGCATTTCCACCGGAATGCCCAAGGAGAACCGAGTCCCGACATTTCGAGGTATGCCCGCAATGCCCGACATAAGGCGCATTGTCGGGTCCCCGAGTGGGTCGCGGCTGATACGCGCGCCCAACGCGGTTTCGTAGCCGAAAGTCATTTGCCCAAGGCACACGGCGGCGTCGCGCGTCATACGCGAGGTGCGGGCGGGCCGTTCGTAGCCTGGGTTTATCGTCACGCGGGTGAGCTTCCTTATTTGTCACTCCATTGCCATTCAGGACTAGGTTCGTTAATTCTGCTCAACGGAGGCCGATTGTCTCCATAAAAATCTCTTTCATTGGCGAACTCTACCACCTCGAAATACACTCCTGCATCTTTCTGCTCAATCATTTCGACGTATTCACCAAACTGATTCACTATCCATATAATTCCTAATCCATCCTTTTTATTATAATAACCCACTCTGCATATACGCCCAATTTTCTTCTTCCATTCGACGGCACCCGCCGGTTTCTTTATCAAGCGCAATAGAGAACCCGGGGGAACAATGGATTGTCCGCCAGCTTGATGTCTTTCATTCTTATCCATATTTAGGCCATGTTATCCGGATCGCGAGGGTCATAATTATAGAAATTATTCAATTCGTTATTCATATACTCAATTTGAATCATGAATATCAAATTAAGCTTTTCGAGCGCCTTTAATAAATTAGGCAATAGCGATTTAGGAACTTTGGGCGGGCATTTCCCCTTAAATGGGATTCCCGAGCCATCTGGCCGATATCTTCCCATATTTTTTCCATTCCTATACCAATCAGCGTGGGGGCCGCCGTGTTTAGAAACATCCGGGACGAACTTGTCGTCTACTAACCCCAAAGAGTCTATCGCATTGATTGCGTTATTACCCACATACGCATACAGGTTCAACCCGCCCTCTTCCTCAATCGGGTCGCGGCTGATACATCTCATATTACAGTGACATTCCATCGCTACCTAGTCCATAAACCACCCAAAGCAACCACCAGGATCAGCAATAAAGAGCAGCAAAAACAACGAGACTTCACCTATGAAAAGCACGGCCTTTCGATACGGGAATACACCGCTTCCACGCCACAACAGAGCTAATCCCAATGAACAAACCAACAAATACAGCGGAAACAAATATAACGATATTACAATAATCGCGTGAAGAAAAGGAAGCCCCACAGCACTCGGTTCGGGGAGACCTGACCAAGGCCATGTACCAAACTTTGAGTGCGATAGGCCAACAAACGCGATGAAACCTACAATCCAAAACACAGGAAGTAATAAGCCTATCCGAATTAACCATTCCCCTGCGATTCCCATTCGATTTCTTTGTAATATGTTCACGTTATTCAAAAATCACGGAGTTACATTTCCCGGCCACCTCGGCGGTTGAGGCTCACCCCGATTCCATTCTGGACTCTGTCCCATCCACCACGGCCACTTAACTGACCGCATCTTTTTAAAATTCCCCTTACAATCACAATCGATATAGAAGTGCATATTGTCTGGAATCTTTTGCGCCCAACCGATCCCGGGCACATAGATAGCATCAGCATCAACGGTACCCTTAGGTAGGGGAGTTAGGTTGTATGGCGGATCTTCAGGAATATATTGAAACATGCTACGAACACTATCATTGCATTTGGGGTCAATGGTGATTTTACCAGCACCCATAGCTGACCGCAGTCCCAACGGGTCAATTCGATTGACCGGATTATCCGCCACATACCCATATAGGTTCAACCCGCCCTCTTCCCCAATCGGGTCGCGGCTCAGCCACCTTGCCGTATCGGCATCGTATGCCCGATAGAGCGTGAGACAAAGCGCGCTGGGAGCGTGGTAGTAGTGGCCGGTATAGCCAAAATCAGAATCAATGTTCCCAGCCACGTGCGCGGCGGTCTTGCGCCCATACGGATCGTACGCATATCGCGTCTTGAGGGTCCCCGCGTTGTCCGTCACTTCGCGGATGCTCCCCAAGTGGTCGAACGTGTAGAAGTAATTAGCCGTGCTTGTGCCCACTAGCTGCATCCCGCACGTGTAGTAGCGCTTGGTCGCGTTATTGCCGCCGTCCCGCTCTTCGGCGATTTGGTTTCCGCTCCATAACAGGTTCTTGTTGCTCGTGCCGGACGTGCTGATTTCCTTGATCTGAACCCTCCGGTTCTGCCCGTCGTAGGCGAATTCCGTCCGGGGCAGATCGCTTCCATAGCGGATCGACTTGAGCCGGTTGCACGCATCCCAGGTAAACGTCCGGCTCCCGTCGGAGAGTAGGTTTCCGTTGTCGTCGTAGCTAAAATTCTGCGAAGCCGTCCCGGTCACCACGATCTGCGCCGTCTTGGAGGTCGAAACATTGTTCGCATCCGTCGCCACGATGGAAATGTTGTTGGTGCCGGTGCTCACGTTGATCTTCGTTTTGAAGTTCTTGGCGTTGACGGCGACATTACTCCCGCCCACGCTCACTGTCGAGGGTTTGCTGATGGTTCCCTCCAGCAAAATTTGCCCGCCGCTGCTGCGTCCTGTCAATTGGTTGAGGCCGTTGAATGTCCCGCCATTGACGCTTCCGTCCACATGCTCGCTCAGCCGGTTCCCTGCGGGGTCATACACGTAGCCGAACTATGAAGGGGTCCTTGTCTTTTACATTTTTGGTTCCCCTCGTTCCAAAGTGTACCTTTGGAACGAGGGTTTCTTGCAAGGCTCGCCTGTGCGGCTTCGCCGCAGATTACCTCGGCAGCGGGTAATGGCGTGTCAGCTCCTGGACGGCGGCGCGCACTTTGGCCAGCGCGGATTCGTCGTCCTTGTGGCTGAGGGCCTCGTGGATGAGGTCGGCGATTTGCATCATCTGCTCCTCCTTCATGCCGCGCGTGGTGACGGCGGGGGTGCCGATGCGGATGCCGCCGGTGAGCGTGATTTTTTCGGTGTCAAAGGGGATGCCGTTTTTGTTGACGGTGATGCCCGCCTTGTCGAGGGTCTCGCTGGCGACTTTGCCGTTGAGGGTCTTGGGCCGCAGATCGACGAGCATGAGGTGGTTGTCCGTGCCGCCGGAGACGAGCCGGTAGCCGTGGCGCGTGAGTTGCGCGGCGAGGGCCTTGGCGTTGTTGACGATCTGCGCGGCGTAGGCTTTGAAGCCGGGCTGCAAGGCTTCGTGCAGGCAGACGGCCTTGCCGGCGATGACGTGCATGAGCGGGCCGCCCTGGATGCCGGGGAAGACCTGGCTGTCGATGGCCTTGGCATACTGCTCCCGGCAAAGGATGATGCCGCCGCGCGGTCCGCGCAGGCTCTTGTGGGTGGTGGTGGTGACGAAGTCGGAATACGGGACGGGGCTCGGGTGGAGGCCGCCCGCGACAAGGCCCGCGATGTGCGCCATATCCACAAAGAGCATGGCGCCCACGCTGTCGGCGATCTCGCGCATGCGCTTGAAATCAATGACGCGCGGGTAGGCGGAAGCGCCCACGACGAGCATCTTTGGCTTGAATTCGGCGGCCTGTGTGGCGAGGGCGTCGTAGTCGATGGTCTCGGTCTCGGGGTTCACGCCGTAGGCGCCGATTTCAAAGAAGCGCCCGGAGAAGTTGGCCTTGTGGCCGTGGGTGAGGTGACCGCCGTGGGCGAGGTTCATGGCCAGGATGCGGTCACCCGGGGTGAGGACGGAGAAATAGACGGCCATGTTTGCGCCGCTGCCGGAGTGGGGCTGGACGTTGACGTGCTCGGCGCCGAAGAGCGTCTTGGCGCGGTCGATGGCGAGCTGTTCGACGACATCGACATGTTCGCAGCCGCCATACCAGCGTTTGCCGGGGTAGCCTTCCGCGTATTTGTTGGTGAGGCAGGAGCCCTGCGCTTCCATCACGGCGCGGCTGGTGAAGTTCTCCGAGGCGATGAGTTCGATGTTCTCGAACTGCCGACGCCCCTCTTCGACGATGGCTTTGGCGATCTCCGGGTCGACTTTGGCGATGCTGCCTCCCGCCTGGAACTCCTCGCCCACATGCCCGAGTTTGACCACGCGCCGCTCGTGCCGGTTGCCGCCTTCAAACGTGCTGCCGAGGAAGGCATCCACGGTTTTTTTTGCGGCATCCACGGAAGCGCCCTTGCTGCGCAGGCAAAGGACGTTGGCGTTGTTGTGGAGACGCGCCATGACGGCGTCCTCCGGGGCGTCCACGAGCGCGGCGCGGATTTGCGGAAACCGGTTGGCGGCGATGCTCATGCCGACGCCGCTGGTGCAAAGGAGGATGCCAAAATCCGCGTTGCCCGCGATGACCGCGTTGCAGACGAGGGCGGCGAAATCCGGGTAATCAACCGCCTCAGGCGTGAAGGTCCCGAAATCGTCCACGAGAATCCCCTTGCCCGAGAGGTGCGCATGGATCGCTTTTTTCAACTCGAATCCGCCGTGGTCTCCGGCGACGGCGATGCGAAGGGAAGAAGGGGTGCGGACGGGTGTGGACTGAGTATTCATGGGCTTTGGCTGGGATTTGGGCTTGGGCTTGTTTTGGTTGATAAAATGGAGGACGCTTGGGAGTGCGGCTTGGATGCGGTCGCGGCACTTCAAATAGACATCGACGCCCTGACCGATGGGGTCGGGAATATCGCTGCCTTTTTCGGGGCCGGACAGGAATTCTGTCAAAAGATACGTCTTTTGGGCGGCTTCTGGGAAAAAAGTCAGAATGACGTCGAGGTGGCCGCGCGTCAGGGCGAAGATATAGGTCGCCTTGTCCACCAGCGCTTCCGTGAGCGGCTGGCTGCGGAAGCGGGAGAGATCGATGCCCAGGGGGCGCAGGGCGGCGATGGAGTTGGCGCTGGCGGGAAACCCCGCGGCGGCGCTTACACCAGCGGAAGAAACGACGATGTCGTCGCGTTCCCGGGTCATCTGCCGAAACAACCCCTCCGCCATGGGGCTGCGACAGATGTTGCCGGTGCAAACAAAGAGAATGTGCTGGACTGGTTTCACGTGAATGGGTCTCGATCCCTGGGTCGGGACGAGACAACAGAATTTCATGGATTTTTTGGCGTGTCGAGGGTCAACAATCTGTTGCTTAATACCGGGGGAGAGCGGTAGGGTTACTCCGAGTGCAAAATCCCCCCTCTGTTCCCTTATCGAACCCGCCCCAGGAATCCGACGCCGCTTGGTATCGGTTTGCCTTTTTGTTGACGGGGGACGCCGCCGCCGCCTGCGAAATTTTGCGGGCGATTTTTCTCGTGGCGCCGGATGAACTCGCCCAGATCCGCAGCCGCGAACGCCAGAAAATCTGGCTGATCCGGAAAATCCGCGCGCACGCCCTCAAATGGCGCCTAGAACACACCTCTGCGACCGGGGAGGGGGATGCCTCTGTTTTTCTGGCTGGACGGGTTTCCGCCCTCCCGGAGCCAGCCCGCAGCGCCTTCGCGCTCTTCCATTGCCTTGAGGGAAACCTGGAGGAGTTTGCGGAACAACTGGGGCTGGGGACCGCCGCTTTTTCGGACGCCCTGGCAAAGGCGCGCCAGACGCTCGCTCCCGGCTCGGTTTTCCCGGAAAACGTGGCGTTGCGCATGCACCGCCCGTGGGGCCAGGACCGGCCCAATGTCGCCAAGGCGGTGCAAGCCGCCCAAGACAAACCGGAACTCGCCGCGCAGATCGCGGCGGACCGCCAATGGCACGAGGAGATCGGGCAGATACCCCTCCCCGAAGAACTCGCCCTCTTGCATCCCGCAAAACCGCCAAGACAGGGCTTCCTCGCTCTCATCCGGCAACCTGCGGTGCTGGCGATCGCCCTGGCGCTCTTGGTGATCGTGGGCGTGGTGGTGTATTTGACCCAGACTCGGATGGGGGATTTCCCCGGCAAAGAGACCATCGAAGCGCTCGTGGAGGACGCCGCGACCATTAGCGAGTCGGATTTCGAACACATCCCCCCCACCGAAGCTGGGAAGCTTGGGGATTGGTTTGTGATGAACGGCTTTGAGGGGTTCGCCGTCCCGCCGGAACTGGAGGCTGCGAAGGCGGACGGTTGCCGCGTGTATAAACACGACGGCATCCAAGTGGGCGGGGTGACTCTGGAAAAACAAAAAGCTCTGCTGCTTGTGGTGCGGGCGGCGGATGTAAAACCCGTGGTGCCGCCGGGCAGCAGGCACCAGTTTCAGGTGGACGAATGGGCGGTGGAGGTCCGAGCTGACCCACAAAACGTCTGCGTTCTCATGTTCCAGGGCGATTCGGAGGACATCCCGACCCTCCTGAAGTCCTTGGGTAAATAGGAAACGCGACTCACTCGCAGCACGCCATGTGCATCGGCTCGGTTTGCACTTGCGCGTTGCCTTGGAACCATTGCCAGAAGTCGTCGATGCCCTCCTCCGCTGCGACGGAGGGCTGGAAGTCAAACAGACGGCGCGCCTTGTCGATGTTGGCGAAAGCGCACGGGATATCCATGTCCGGCAACAACGCGGGAATGAGCAAAGCCTGGCAGCCGGAGTATTTTTCAATCCGTTCCACGAAATCCGCCACCAAAAACGGTTCGCCCCGCCCGAGGTTGACGATTTCGTAGCCGAGCGGGCGATCTGCCGCCGCAACGATCCCCCTGACGAGATCGGCAACGTGAATCCAGTCCCGGTGCATCTGCCCCTTGCGGTAGAGGCGCACTTTCTTTTTCTGGCAAATGCTCTCTGCCACTTTATAGGCCATGCCGTCTGGGCGATTGCGCGGGCCATAGACCGTGAAAAATCGCAACGCCGTGAAGTTCAGGCTGTAAAGGTGATGGTAGGTGAACCCGAGGATTTCCGCCGCCCGCTTGCTGGCCGGGTAAGGTGCCAGCGGCCTGTCGCACACATCGGTTTCGTCAAAAGGGATGCTGCGGGTGTTGCCGTAGGTGGTGCACGTCGAAGCGAAGACAAAGTTCCCCACCAGGTGCTGCTTGGCCGCGTTGAGCAGGTTGAGCGTGCCGAGGAGATTCACGTCGTAATAGAGATGCGGGTCCTCGATGGAAATCCCCACACCCGTCATGGCCGCGAGGTGGGCCACGACGTCGAAGGCGTTTTCCCCAAAAAGCCGCTCCACCAGCGAGACGTCCCGGATGTCTCCCTGCACAAACTCCCATTGGCCCGGTTCCTGTGCCGCGTCTTGCACCCCGGCCAGATTCGCCCGTTTAAGGGCAGGCGCGTAAGCGGCGTTCAGATTGTCCAACCCGACCACCCGGTCGCCACGGCGCAGGAATGCCTCCGCCAAATGGCTGCCGACAAAACCGGCCGCTCCGGTGACGAGGATGGTCTTCTTCATGGCAATCAGTGCGTGAAAATAGAGGGGGCAACTGCAAATCGGACTCGGGGACAAAACCGGACTTGCCGATTTTGGGTTTGGGCCGAAATCCGCTCCCAAACTCGGAAAATGCTGGGCTTCAGCCAGCAGTTTTTTCTTCCCTCCGGGTTCAAGACCCCGCCGCTTGCGGCGTGCAGAAGAATGAAGAGGTGAGTGGCCCATTTCATAAACATTCGCGAGATGGGAGGGTTGATCGCCCGCAGAGCGGTCCAGCATGTCGCGCAGGAATCCCACACCCCGCCTCCTGGGGTTTGTGCCCCCCGAACAATAATACCACGGGAAGAAAACCTTGCTTAAACGGTTGGTTTCCTCTAGAAGTTTTGATCGGTTTCGCGCGCTTAACTCAGTGGTAGAGTAGATGCTTTACACGCATCCTGTCGGGGGTTCAAATCCCTCAGCGCGCATTTTTGCTATGGGTAGAGACCAGTAGCAACCGTTCAAAAAAGGGGATTGACTTCGCCGCGTATGTCCCGGATTTGTGCGGTCAGCGGGGCGGTCAGCACGAGCGAGTGGGCATCGATATTCTCCGACCCGCTACGCCTCGATGGCGACTTCCGTCCCCGGTTCCACCAAGTCAAAGAGGGCGGCCACGTCTGCATTGGCCATCCGCACGCAGCCGTGGCTGCACGGTTCGCCGAGGCGCTCCTCGTGGTTGGTGCCGTGGATGTAGATGTAGCGCGCGTGGGTGTTGGCGTTGTGGGGTTCCAGGCCGTCGAGCCAGAGGATGCGCGTGGTGATGCGGTCGCTGGGATCGCCGGGGCTTTCAAGCGGGGCGATCTCGCCGGTGGGCGCGCGCCCTACAAACACCGCGCCGAGCGGGGCGCCCGCGCCGATCTTCTCGCCCACGGCGAACCGGCCCAGCGGCGTTTGGTTGCTGCCGGGTTCCGAGCCGGTGCCGTAGCCCGAGGTGGAAACCGGGAAGCTGGCCAGCAGGCGTTCGCCGTTTGCGGGATCGGTTTCCAGCAGGTCGAGCCGTTGGGCGGCGAGGGAGACCCGGATTTTGCGTGGGAAAGGTTGCATGATTTTCTGAGTGGTATAAAGTCGCCAGCTTTTTAGTATAAGTCCACAACCATGAGCCGTAAATACACAGTCGCAATCGTCGGGGCCACCGGAGCCGTCGGCATCGAAATGATCAAAGTCCTGGAACGCCGCAAATTCCCCGTGGGGAAACTGGTGCTGCTTGCCTCCGCGCGTTCCGTGGGCAAGACGCTCTCCTACAATGGCGAGCCCGTGACCGTGCAGGAACTCACGGAGGATTCCTTCGGCGGCGTGGACATCGCTCTGTTCAGCGCGGGCGGGGATATTTCGCGCAAATTCGCGCCCATCGCCGTGAAGGCGGGCGCGGTGGTGGTGGATAACTCCTCGGCGTTCCGCATGGACCCGGATGTGCCGCTCGTCGTGCCGGAAATCAACGGCGCGGATGTGAAGCTGCACAAGGGGATCCTCGCGAACCCGAACTGCACGACGGCCATCACGCTCATGGCGCTGCACCCGCTGCACCAGGCGTTCGGCGTCAAGCGCGTCATCGCGTCCAGCTACCAGGCCGTCTCCGGCACCGGCGCGCAAGCCATCGAGGAGCTGCGCACGCAGGTCGAGTCCATCACCGCAGGCCGCCCGGTGGTCAAGAAAGTTTACCCGCACCAGATCGCCTTCAATGTGCTGCCGCATGTCGATTCCTTCCTGGAAACCGGCTACACCAAGGAGGAGATGAAGATGCAGAACGAGGCCCGGCGCATCCTGCACCTGCCCGCGTTCAAGGCGTCCGTCACCTGCGTGCGCGTGCCGGTTTACCGCGCGCACTCGGTTTCCGTGAACGCCGAATTTGAGCGTCCCGTCTCCGTGGATGAAGCCCGCGCCGTGCTCTCCAAAGCGCCGGGGCTGCAACTCGTGGACGATCCCGCCAACAACAGCTACCCGCTGCCGCTCTACGTGGCCGAGAAGGACGACTGCCAGGTGGGCCGCATCCGCATCGACTGCGCGCTGGAGAACGGCCTGGCCTTCTGGGTCGCCGGGGACCAACTGCTCAAAGGCGCGGCGCTCAACGCCGTGCAGATCGCGGAGCTGATTTAGAGTTAGAGCGGTTTAAATTTCATTCTTTACACGCTGCTCGGCGGCGCGGGCCGTCGCGGGGCTTTTCCAGCTTGGGCGGTAGGACAAATACAGCCGCTGCGCTTGAAAAGCCCCGCAACAACCCACGGCGCTCTCGCATCATTGTAAACGCTTCAATTTAAAACGCTTCTAGCGTTCCACCGTCAGCGCCCGGTTTTCCAGCCGGAAGACGCGTCCGAGGTCCGTTTGCGCCCAGTCCAGGTGCGTGGTGGTGATGATCTGCTGCGCGCCTGCCGGGAGGTGCGCGAGCAGGGCGTTGCGGCGGGCCGGATCGAGCTCGCCGAAAATGTCATCCAGTAACAACAGCGGGGGCTTCTCGCGCTGCGTGGCGATCAAGCGCGCCTGCGCCAGCCGCAGCGCCAGCGCCGCCGTCCGCTGCTGCCCCTCGCTGGCAAGCTCGCTGCCAAGGCCGTTGAGCGAGAGCGCCAGCTCGTCGCGGTGCGGCCCCACGGTGGTCTGCCGCAGACGGACGTCCTCCTCCCTGCTCGCCGCCAGATTCGCCGCGAACGCCCCGGCCTCAACGCCGCATCCCGGTTCGTAACGCATGCCGAGCGTCTCGCCCGCCGCGCCGCCGATGGCCCGCTGCGCCTCCGCCGCGTGCGGCTCCAGCGCGGTGATCAAGCGCCCGCGCGCCTGCGTCAACGCCGTTCCAGCGGTGAGGAGCGGTTCGTCAAACGCCGCGATCTCCCGCCAGCGCGCACCGGGCATTTTCAGGAGCCGATTGCGCGAGCGCAACGCCGTTTCGTAATCCCGCAGATGCCGCCGGTAGCCGGGATCGAGCTGCGCCGCGACGAAATCCAGGTAGCGCCGCCGCTCGTCCGCCGCGCCGCGGATGAGCGCGATGTCGCTGTTGGAAAACCAGACCGTGCGCCCGATGTGCAGATACTCCGCCGCCGTCCGCTGCTCCACGGAATCCAGCGCGAGCTTCTTGCGCCGGGGCGAGTAATAGAATTGCAGGTGATTGCCGGAATAGAACCCGTCCAGCACAAACCCGGCGGCCCCGAGCCGGAGCAGCGGCCCGAGGGTGCTGGCGCGCGGTGATTGCAGCCGCAGAAGCACGCAAGCCGCCTCCAGCAGCGAGGTCTTGCCCTGTGCGTTCGGCCCCACGATCACGTTGGCCCCCGGCGCAAACTCCGCCTCCAGCGCGGCGAAGCAGCGAAAGTCACGGAGTTTGAGGGTGGTGAGCACGGGAAGGGGAGTGATCCGCAGATTACGCAGATTACGCAGATTGAAGAAAGCAAAAGAGGAGAACGCGTTCTCGTGCCCAAATGGGGTCAAAATCGCGTGGTCAATGACCCACCACGAGGCGCAGGAAGCGGCGGGGGCCGGTCGCGGGGACCGTGGTCGTGCAACGGTTATTGGCATCCGGGGCCGAGACGTTTGTCACCGGGGTCCAAGTCTGCAAGTCGGTGCTGGACTGGACGGTGTAGGTCACATCCGCATTCCCGGCGTAATAGGTGAGGCTCATGACACTCCCGGAGACCACCGGACGGGGAATGCTGCCGCTCTGGTTCCGGATGGGGTCAAGATTGAGCGCATAGGCCAGCAACAGAGAACTGCTCTCGCTGATTCCAGCCCCGGCTATGCTTCACTTCCCGGCAGGGTTGCAATTCCGGCCCATGTTAGTCGCCCCTCCCTTCGGTGGCGCTGGGACTACTTATAGAAAAACGGCAAGCCTCTGCCTTTCAGTGCTAATATAAGGCATGGCTGATGTTGGGTCCCCCGGCTTTTGTATAATCGACCAATCGTTTGCGGTGCATGTTCATCGTGAGCGGGTGGTCAGATTCAACGCAGTCAATTGAGCGAACGCTTTTCGACGCGCTATGCCAGATCGCCTGACAGCGTGCCAATATGTCCCGTGGAACAGGTGGGAGTGGGCCATATTGCACAGGAATAATCGCCGTGCCAAGTGCCAGGCGGAGCCTCCGAAAGACGGCAAGTCCCTCAACTCGATCGCGTCTTTTTGGGGTGTGAAAGTGCCATGCCACCCCGCCGTCTTTCGGCTGTGGAACAGGGGCCAATGTGGCACGCCCCACGGACGCCATGCCAAGTGGGTGTCTTTCGTGCGCGGACGACCGATTTTTTACGCTGGCAAGTCGCTTGGGTGGATGGACTTAACTTCGGTTGCAAACATCTGTCGCGCAAGCACTTAGATGCCGCGTTGGCGCGGTGCCTGTTGTTGTTACAAGACCATGAACAACAACACCTTCCAACGAATGACAGAACACGGATTGGGGTATTCCCTCCACCCCACTCGTTACAGCATGGTCTGGTGGTAGTGAAAGAGGATCCGCAGTTTGGATCACCTCCGAAATGGACTTGCAACTGCGGGACACCACTCTGACGTTGGTCTGAGTGGACGCACGGTCGAAGGTAATCTGGAAGTCGATGGTGAATTTGCCATTTTCCGCCGCGTTGGCCGCATCTTTGTGAGACGAGCTTAATAGCTTTTTCACAGCGACCAGCGCTACGGATTGTTCGGCATCAGCCTGCGAGAGCGGATTCATATCAGGCTATTTTACCTGTTTCAGATTCAAAATCGAATGGCTTTTATTGGAGCCACCGGTGCATTCTTTGCGGATGATATTCACCATAATGAAAACAACCCTAATTTTCGTTTGACGATCCCGGTTGCAATGACTATATTTTCAGTATAGTGAATATCGCGCATCCATCAACCAATCCCACCAAAAGCATCGGTGCCATGCTTCGGCAGCGCCGGGAAGCTTCTGGCATTTCCCAGCGCGATCTTGCCGATCTCACCGATCTCTCGGTGCATACCATCAGCGACATCGAGCTTGCCAAGGGGAATCCAACGCTGGAGGTGATCGGGAAGCTTTGCGATTGCCTGGGCTTGGAACTGGTGTTGCAACCACGGAAAGTCGAAGCCTCCGTTAACGCTGTATGAACCGACGCGCACGAGTTTTGCACAATGGGCGACAGGCTGCGGTGCTGGAGCAGACGCCCGCTGGGTATCGGTTTGCCTACGATTCGGAGTATCTTGCCGATCCCGCCGCCCGGGCGGTCAGCCTCACCCTGCCGCTGCGTCGGGAGCCTTATGAATCGGCGGCGTTGTTTCCATTCTTCACGGGTCTGCTGGCCGAGGGGAATCTCAAGGAGATGCAGTGCCGCCTTTACAAGATTGATCCCGACGACGATTTCACCCGTCTTTTGAAAACCACCCGTGACGATGTGATCGGAGCGGTCACGCTGGAGGAATTACCCGAATGAGCGCGCCCTATCCACCCGATCTCTGCCTGAGCCTATTGCGTCCCACTCGTGGCCGTCCCTACAGCGCCAAAGCGGTGAAGGAATTATGGGGGGGAGTGAAGGTGGCACCCATCCTGCCCTTTGAACGCGCGGAGTTTGTCACCTTCCGGCGGGAATCCGCAGGCCGCATTTCCATCTCCGGTGTGCAGGAGAAAATCTCCGTGCATCTGGAGGACGGCGCACTCGCGCCAACCGTGCGCGATGGCCGCTACATTTTGAAGCCCGTGCCGCGTGCGCTTGCCGAAACCTTGGAACTGGTGGAGGACGTGCCTACCAACGAACATGTCACCATGCAGATCGCTTCGCAGGTTTTCGGGCTGAACGTGGCGGCGAATGGGTTGGTTTTTTTTCCCGGCGGCGAACCCGCCTACATCGTCCGCCGTTTCGACCATGATCCGACCACGGCCCGCAAACTCTCCCAGGAAGATTTCTGCCAGCTTGCCGGGCGCAGCCGACAGGTGCATGGCGAGAATTACAAATACACCGGCTCGTATGAGGAGATCGGGCGACTCCTGCGGCAGTATTGCCCAGCCCATCGCATCGAGGCAGAAAAGCTCTTCGCGCAGATTCTTTTCAACTACATCTGCGGAAACGGCGATGCGCACCTGAAGAACTTTTCGCTGTTGGAAAGCGCCTTCGGCGACCATCTGCTGAGTCCGTGCTACGACATGCTCTGCACCTCGCTTCATCTGCCAAACGAAACCCGCACGGCGCTGGAGATGTTCGATGATTTTGAAACCGAGAGCTATCAACGGAACGGCTTTTACAAACGCGCCGATTTTCTGGAGCTTGCCGCAAGATACGGCATCCTGCCCAAGCGCGTGGAGACCATCATGGCGCGCTTCCAGAAAGGGCGCGAAGCAGCCGAAGTAATCATCGCGCGCTCCCTTCTCTCTGCGCAAGCCAAGGAGCGTTATCTGTCTCTGTTGCGGGATCGCCTCGCAGCGGTGGGCGACTAGACTATCCGCACCGTCACTAACCTCCCATGAAGGACATGGCATGGGTGATGGCCATTTCGGCGGCGAGCAATTTCTCTTTTGCTTCAAACTTGATGCCGTAAGCGTTGCCATACGCCTCCAGTGCTGAACACAAAATGGGATGGCGCGCCGCAATTTTCACGGGAACGACTTTTGCAAGCCGGAGTATTTTCGTGATCGTTTCAGGGATTTTTGCCAATGCCTCATCCACGCCTTCCTTTGTCGAAATAAGTTCAATCCCATGAACCATCCCTGAACCTGCATCCACGGCAATGAGCAAAAAGGGAAAGTAGGGAGGTTCGCCCGGCGGAACGTCGGCAACGGGCGACGGCATCAGGAACATGTCCATCTCGAAATGTGCATTGACCCGGCGAAGGCCATCCAGCGCCCCATCGGGCAGGTCCACGCTCAAGCAATGGTGCGGCAATAACAGATCGGCCACCCGGCATGTGGCATCTTTCCATTCGCCCGCTTTTTGGCGCAGAAAAAATTCATCCTGGGCAAAAGGGCGCAGTATATCTTCACCTGCTTCCTGCCGCTTCAGCACGACCAATGTTTGCTCCAGAAGACCCAAAAAATCCTCCAGTTCGCCGAGGTTCGGCATCCCTGGCAGCCGGGCTGATTGATAACTCCTGAACACCGGCCATTTCCCATGATATGTCTTCCCCAAAGCTTTCAACACTTCAAGTTCCGCCTTATCCAAATCCCTCTTGGCTTCAAAGGCCAGTTGCAGGTGGCCATTCAACAATACCATTTCCATGCCTTGCTGGTAGTCATCCTCCATCGTCTGGGTTAGACGAAATTTATGGAGGCTTTCCGCTCCCGGGTAATAGGCGATGGCATGGTGTTCACCGCAGTTTCCCATAATGCTGACAAAATACACGGGGCCGTCGGATCGCGGCTGAATGGCAAACAATTCGGCTTCGTAGTATTGCTTCCACGGCGCGAGATCACGAATCTCATCGGCCATTTGAAAAAGCCTGCTCCAGAGGGTGGCTACAGAATTCATTCTGGGCAATTTGTCTAGGGTGAGTTTTGAATGCAAGCCTCCATGAGGCGATTTTGAACGTTTTTGTTTGCTGCAACGGCAAATTGGAACTCCTGTGGACTATCGATCAAGTCGCGACAGTGCATTACATCAAAGCCTACCGTGAGATGTGGGACAGCGAGGGAACGGGAAGCAGCGGATCGGACGCAGGAAAATAGCTGTTCCGTCTGTCGGGACAGACGCTTATTGACATAATGTCTGTTATAGCGGACTCTTCCTCAATGCCAAACGACTCTTCGATTCCGCTTCCTGCCGGACATGCGCTCCGCAAGCTCGGGCGTGACCTTGCCTTGGCACGGCGCAAGCGTGCCATCTCCACGGCGGATATGGCCGCCCGCCTTTTTGTCAGCCGGGATACGTTGTGGCGACTGGAACGGGGCGTTCCCTCCGTCTCAGCCGGAACCCTGGCGACCGCGCTTTTTGTGCTGGGGCTTCATGATCGCCTCGCGAACCTCGCCGCGCCATCCGCGGATGAACTGGCTCTCAGTCTGGACGAACAACGGCTTCCCAAACGCATTCACCCACCTCGCACCCGATGAGCATTGAAGTCCATATCGACTGGCAGGGAGAAACGCACCTCGTCGGTTTGCTATTTCCAGCGGAAAGAGGAACGACCGTTTCATTCGAGTATTCCTCCGAATGGCTCAAGCGGGACGGAAGCTTTGCCATTGATCCCACGGCGCTTCCCCTGAGGCGCGGCATGCATCACAGCGCAACCCTTTTCGGGGCACTTCAAGACTGCGGCCCGGATCGTTGGGGAAGGCTCTTGATTGAACGGGCTGTCAGAAAAAAGCTCCTGAGCCAGAAACCCTACCGCGAAATTGATTACGTGCTGGCCATCGACGACAACTCGCGGATTGGCGCACTGCGTTTTCGCTCCAATCCTGAGGAACCATTTCAGGCTGCGGCAACCGGCGTGATCCCGCCCATCGTGCGGCTCGCCGCGCTCCTACATGCATCGGATGCCGTTCACAACGACACGGAAACCGCACAGGATCTCAAGTTTCTTCTCGGCGAAGGATCCCCATTGGGTGGAGCGCGTCCAAAGTCCGCCATCACGCTGGCCGATGGCAGCCTCGGCATTGCCAAGTTTTCCAAACCGGACGACACCAGGGACATCGGTGCCGGGGAAATTCTTGCGCTCCAGCTCGCCCGCAACGCCGGGATTCGCACCGTGGATTACCATCTTGTTTCCGTCGGACGCCACAGCGTAGCGGTCATCCCCCGGTTCGACCGCGCTTCCGCTGCCCGGATTCCATTTCTCTCAGCCTCCAGCCTCTTGGGATTGGCTCCGGGCGAGCCGGGAACCTACACGATGATCGCAGATGCCATCCGGCAGTTCGGTGACAAGGTGACCGACGATCTCCAGGAGATGTGGCGACGGTTGGTCTTTTCGCTGCTCGCCAGCAACTACGACGATCATCTGCGCAACCACGGTTTCCTCATGCTCAAAGCTGGATGCTGGAACCTTTCGCCAGCCTACGACTTGAATCCTGTGCCGGAGATGGATCGTTCCCGCGTGAACAAAACTCCCATCACTGAAGAGAACGAGGAACCCGGTGTATCGGTTGCCATCGACGTCGCTTCCCGTTTCGGACTGAAACCCAAAGAGGCAACGGTCATCCTCGGTGAAGTATTCGCCGCAGTTTCAGCGTGGCGCAAAACAGGCCAGCAGCTACGGATCAAGGCGCACACTCTGGATGCATACGCCAGCGCCTTTGAGAATCAGCAAGTGGAGGAAACAACTCGCCTGCTCGGGCGAAGATAGCTGCGGATTCGCATCTCCGTATTGTTGATGCATAAATATCTGAATTATCGGATTTCGCACGTATTGCGCTTGTAGATAAGCCAGCGGCGCAAGCCACCCATACAGGCATGAAATCTGGAAGACACCGGGCGGATTTCATGCAGATTTCATAATTTTCCAGCGTAAAACATGCATGATCTTGCATCGGCCACTCCACCCGGTGTCGTAGTAACACCCTATGGATAAGCAGAGTTACGCAAGTATTACCAAGTGTGTTTGCCGTTCGCGCAAGCGCGCCCGCAACTCCGTGCTCTGGATAAGCCTCTTCCCGCCATCGGCAACAAATCGCGGTTTCATATTTATAAAAAATAACATCGGCTCATTCCGACACGCAAGTGCAGAGGAAAGGGTGCCCAGGGCTCACGCATCTCAATTTTGATCCCGGGAACTTTTGAGTGTATTTTGTAAAATAATCCTGAGATAAGTATGGGATGCGTACGAAGCCGACCAAGACGACACCTGAAAAGAGCGAGGCCCCCTGCAAGGTTCTTGATTTCCGGCAAGAATCTGCGCACAATAACAAAAGATTACCTTATGGCCTCAATGGGGGCAAATAAACCGACTAATTAGAAAAAAGCCATGTCACGCTACAACAACTCCTTATTGTGGGCTGGAAAACAGTTCGTCAACCGTCTTTGCCAGGACGTCTCTTACCGCTACGACGCGGGCTTCTGCCATCCCTCGCGCATCATCCTCTGCATGACCACCCGGTGCAACCTGAAGTGCCCGCAGTGCGGCTTCTGGCGGATGAAAGACGTGCCCCGGGAGTTGGACACGCAGGAGTGGAAGAACGTCCTCACCAAGCTGCGCAAGTGGCTCGGGCCGCACCGCATCCAAATGGCAGGCGGCGAAGTGTTCATCCGCAAGGACATGGTGGAAATCGTCGGGTTTGCCGCGCAACAGGACATCCTGCCGGGCATCGTTTCCAACGGCACCTTCTTTACGCCGGAGATAGCCCAGGGGCTCGTGGACGCGGGTCTCGGCTACCTGGACATCTCCCTGGACGGCACCAAGGCGGAAACCCACGACTACCTGCGGGGCCGCAAGGGCGTCTTTGAAGACGTCATGAACTCCGTGCGCTATTTCAAGGATGCCATGGCGAAGAATCCGGAGAGCAAGATGTCGCTCACCATCGCCTCGGTGATCAGCGGCAGGAACATCGACGAAGTGCTCGGTGTTTTGAAGTTTGTGGAACAGGAGAAGTTGACCGGGGTCATTTACAACCCCATCGGGCCAGCCTGCGACGCCGACAAGGAGTGGTATAAGACGAGCGACCTCTGGCCCGCCCAAGAAGACCTCCCCCGGCTCATCGCCGTGGTCGAGGAGCTGATTGAACGGAAACGCAATGGAGCCCCGATCCTCAACTCGGACGATCAGCTTCTGCAGATGAAGACTTATTTCCAGAACCCTGCGGGATGCTCTGACCGTTCGCGGGATTGCCATGCCGGCCAGACGAACTTCCTGATTTCCTCCGAAGGCAACATCCACTGTTGCTTCCACATGACCCCCATCGGCACCCACAACGACGATTTCGCAACTGTCTGGCGTTCCGCAAAAGCCCGGGAAACCCGCAAACAAATCAAGCGTTGCCCCTTCGAGTGCAGCCCCGGCAATCTGCTTTACCGCCGGAGCCTCTGGAAAGAAATCCAGCGTTATCTTACCTACCGTTAACCACCTGCGCAGGCGGCGTTGAACCGGCGGCGGGCTCTCCCCCGTGCGCGGTGCTTGCCGTGTTCGTCCCATCCCATGCGCTCCCTTGCCTCCTTCTCAAAGAATGCCGCCATGTTGCTCGTGGCGCGGGCGGTCGATCTCCTGTTTTCCATCGCCGTGGTGGCGGTGATCACGCGCTATTTCGGCAGGGAGGTGTATGGCCAGTATGCCGTATTGATGGCGGTGGTCCTCACGCTCACCTCCATGGCGCATCTGGGCATCCCGAAGATCGTGATCCGCGAAATCGCCCAAAATCACGGCGCCGCCAACCATTTTCTGGGGGCGGCGTTGATGCTCTCGGGCTTGATGTTTCCAGTGGTAGCCCTCGCGGCGGCGATCACTTCCCGGTGCCTGCAATTTGACGCATCGTTGAGCGTGGCGCTGTGGCTGGCCATAGCGGCGGAACTGATTCACACGCTGGTGGGGGCGTTTGGGTCGGTTTTTCTGGCCCGCGAACGCATGGAACTGGACGCGGCGGTCACGCTTGCCACGCGCCTGGTGTTCTTTGCCATTCTCCTTGTCGTGGTGGTCAACAAGCTGGGGCTCACGTGCCTGTTTGCCGCCATGCTGGTGGCCAATGCGCTGGCGCTCCTCCTGGCGGCCACGCTCTGCCGGCGTTGCCTCGGGGTGCGCCCCTCCTTTGGCGCCTCTCTGGATACGCTTAGGCATTTGTTTACGGAGGCGATCCCCGTGGGGGCCACCTTCATTCTTTTGCAGTTCCTGCAATACGTGGACGTGTTTGTGTTGAAACTCCTGCGCGGATTCGAGGACGTGGCGCTCTTCCAGGCGCCCTACGTACTGGTGTGCAAGTCGCAGTTTGTGGGGCGCATCGTGGTGCTTTCGCTGGCGCCGCTATTCGCCCGCATGGCGCTGTCCGAAAACCGGGGCAGTTTGGGGCCTTTCTACACGACGCTCGCCAAATACGCGTTGTTTGTGTGCCTGCCGGTCTGTTTTCTGGCGCTGTTCTTCCGCAATGAGCTGGTCACGCTCTTTTTCGGGGCCCATTTTCTCCCTGCGGCTGCCGTTTTCTCGGTCATCATCTGGAGCGTCCCGCTCATTATCGTGGATCTGATTTCCGACGTGACGCTCGTCTCCCTGGGCAAGCAACGGCGGGTGCTCGCCAACACCTTCGCGGGGCTCGTCGTCAATGCGGCTCTCGATTTCGCGCTGATCCCCTCCTACGGCAGCGTCGGGGCGGGCATGGCGTCCATGACGGCTTTGGCCTTCGTTTTTGCTCTGAATCTCCAGTTGGTATGGCGAAATGCGCCCCAAGTGAACGTCTTCCGTATATTTTGCCTCCCGTTGCTGCTCATGGGAGGGGCGCTGGCCGTGGGGACAGTTCTCGCCCCCCTGGGCGCGGGCATATCTCTGGTGGCGGCTTCCGCGCTTTATGGTATAAGCCTCTTGCTGGTCTTTAGACGATCGGGAGCCGAATTGAACGCCTTAATCCTTGCCATAAGAACCGCATGAACATTTTTCCATCTCATCAGGAAGCCGTGCGCTGGGGTGCGATGCACCGCACCTCATGGAGCATCGTGACGCTGGCCGCTCTGTTGCTTACGGTCACCGCGCTGCAAGCCGCGCATTCCCCCAAGACCGCCGCGGTCATCCCGCTCGCGGTTCCCTGGAAACAGGCCCGGGTCACCCCCATCGTTCCGGCGTTCGCCTCCGGACGCGAGATCAAGGGGAGCGATCTGGCGACCCTCTTCTCGGGCAAGACCGTTGACGCCGCCGACGGCGTGGTGAGCGTTCCCATCGGAAGCGTTCCCGTGGTGATCGAATCCGCAAAGACCCCTGCCGATCCCGACGGTTTCACCGGCCTCTCCGCGGGGTCCCCGCTGGGGATTCACGGCATCGAAAACAATTTTCCAGAAAACCTCGCCCTCCTTCAGGACAGCGGATTCCCGTGGGTGCATCTTGCGGGCCCCTCGGGCCTCGTCTGGGATTTGGTGGAACCCTCGCCGGGGGTTTACAACTGGGAGCATCAGGACCGCTTGTTCCGGACCTTCCAGCAAATGGGCGTCAAGGTATGTGTCGTCGTGCTGGCCGCCAACCGCTGGGATCAGGGGATCGCGGGCCCCCAACGTCCCAAATCCCGCGCCCCAGTGCACATGGAGGCTTACAAAAAGTTCCTGCGTGCGGCCGTCAAACGCTATTCCTCCGTGGTCGCGTGCTGGCAGATCGAAAACGAAATCGACAACCCGATGTCTTGGGAGGACACCCAGCCAGCCTACCTCGCTCTGCTCTCCGCTTCCTATGCCGTGATCAAGGAGAACGCCCCGGATGCCCTCGTCGCCTTCGCCGGAATGTCCAACCCCCGTTCGTGCAAGACGGTGCTCTTGCCGATGCTCAAGACCTACCGCAAAGACAACCCGCAGGGGACCTGTTTTGACATTGTTGATCTGCACTGGTCCCGGCAGTTCCAGGGAACCTATGGTGCGCTCCGGATCGGGGACAAGTCCCATCGCCTCGATGAGACTCTGCGGGATCTCCGGGAAAATCTCGACGCATTGTCCTTCAAAAAAACGCCAATCTGGATCGCCGAAATGTCCGACTACACCGGCAAGCCCGCCGCGGACCCGATTGACGGGTCGTATGAGGAAAAGTCCGAGACTGAACAAGCGGCATCGCTGGCCAAGATGTCCGTGCTGGCTCTTGCCAACGGAGCCAGCCGCACCTTTTGGATCGGCCTGGTGGATTGGTACGGGTGGGGCGGGCGCGGTGGCGGATACTTCGATCACGTCGGCCTCGCCTACAACCGCATGGCGGACCCGCAGGGAACCAAAAAGATGGCCTACTACAGCGGTAAATTTCTCTCGCACAAACTCGACGGCTGCACCTTTGAAACGGCGGTGCCTGTCAGCGGCAGCGCGAATGTGCGGGTGTACAAGTTCCTCAGAAACGGGGATGCGGTATACGTCGCCTGGCGTGACCCGAGTTAGAACGCCAAACGCCCCATGAGATCGCAGGCTTCCCCGCTTCCCCTTGCCCC